>Ga0164296_1003761_pt1 | contig 14136 bp, 14 predicted proteins | sample GEODES057metaG_FD_113533 | JGI IMG/M metagenome (GOLD analysis project Ga0164296, IMG submission 113533) | Dystrophic lake water microbial communities from Trout Bog Lake, Wisconsin, USA - GEODES057 metaG | ecosystem: Environmental > Aquatic > Freshwater > Lake | place: USA: Trout Bog Lake... | reverse complement strand
ACGTATTTTTAATTTTTTGTGATATATACGCATTTTGTAATATGAATGTAGTTTATTATATTTTTAGCCAAGCATTGTTATTTTTGTCGGTATTATTCTATTATTATCCACTCTTGAATAGAACCATGAAAGAAAAAATAAATATTATTTTTGTCATAATAATATCCATAATAATTTTATTCTTGAACGAAAAATACAACTGTGAAAAAATGTTGGACTTGTGTCCTCATTTTCCTTGGCATATTTTGATTGAAATACTTGGTATTATCCTGTTCTACATTATTTGTAGTAATTTTTACAAGTTATAGGGTCAGTCAATCAATCGTCTTCAAACTCGAATTCGTCTGGATCGATCACTATATCACGATCCATACGAATCTTGGCACCGACCCAAGCATTGATATTACCCGCCTTGAACTTGCCCAACTTTTTATCGAGATATTCGTGGACCTCTTTGGTAGTCGGACCGCCGCGACCGTAGTTGCTCTCGTACCACAGCTTGAATTCGTTGGTGGCCTCGGTTTTGGTGATTTTTCCGGCGGGATCCATGACAATTTTGTCGCGAATAAACTCCGCAATATGGTCTTCGCGCTCCCGATATTTGTTCGTGGATTCCATGACCATTTGACAGTCTGTAGTGTGTCCGTCTGTGCGCAAAACAATATCGATCAACATGGACATGAACACTTCGCGCCATTCTGGAAACCGTTCCTTCAGTTTGCGATCAATTTTGAACTGATAAGGCTTTTCGGGATCATCTTTGGTGGGGTTGTCGGTAAACAGAGAGACGAAATCTGCCACACGAAAACGGCGCCAAGTTGCGTGATCCCGGGTCTTGACTTCCAACAGTTCGTTGGTACATACGATCAATTTGAACTGTGGGACGAATGTAATTGGCGCACTGAACAGATTGCGACCACGAATGGGTTCGGTACCGCTGGTCAACTCTTTCAACGCACCGTCGTTAATACGGTCTCCCTTGGAAGGTTCTTGCATGACGGCATAACGAATTCCCTTGAGCGCCACAATATCTGGAGACGCCTGACCCTGTTTGATACGTGCTTGGGTAATCAAACACAACGGAGCATCACTCTTGTAGTCACCCATGATTTGAGACATCAAGTCGGTTAAAACGGATTTGCCGTTCTCACCGCCACCGATGTACATGTGAAATGTTTGATTCAAATTTACGCCGATAAGCGAGGACGCCAAATGTTCCCACATATATTTTCTGAGCGGTTCAATCGGAAACAGTTTGGCCATAAAGTCCTCAATTTCTTCTATAATTTTGGCGTCACGTACCTTGTCAATTTTGCGGTAATCAATGTTGGTACATTTGGAAACATAGTCTTCGGCGCGTCCCGCACGAAAAACCTTTTCTTTGAAATCCCATACCCCGTTTTTGAAACACATCAAATAGGGGTTGCTGTCCAACAAATCCAAGAATTTGATCTCGCGATCAAAGAAGAGTTCCCGGGCTTCTTTCAAAATGTGGTCCTTGTCACTTGTTCGCGAAAGTTTTACGACAATTTCCATCATTTTGCTGGACTGTTCTTCACACTGTTTGAGTTTCGCTTCGTCATCCTTCACACCACGCTGAAGCAACGATCGCGAGACGATTTCGTCAGACTTTTTACGGTACAACTCGCGCAGTTCCTCGGAAATATGGCGACGAAGTGATGTACCACATTCGTCCTCTACCCAACGGTGTTTGGCAAACCGAAACCACTTGTCATGTTTTACACTTGCGCAAATATATTGGTCTTTGAAAAGCTGTTTCAAAATGAATGCGATATCACTGTCGCCACACCCTATACCCTTTTCCATTTTACCGTTGAAGGAACACGCCCGAATGCTCTGTTCAATATGGAAATCGATACTGTTGGATCTGACCTTTTCGTATTCATCGTGTGCGTCTTCGCGACACCAATACATGATAGATCGCTTGGTCAAACCGGCGTCACTGTTGGTTTGAAATCCTTTCCACCGATCAAACAGTTCGTGAATTGTACTGAAAACGAACGTTTTGGATTTGGCACTGAACGCCACCCAGACAATAAAGAGTTTGTACGAAATGTTACAGAGAGCCCAGCCCACCCGAATCCATTTGTTGTAAGAACCCTCACCATAGTATGATTCCGGCAAAATCATCGTATATTCGTACGCTTCGCGCAGCTCAAACTCGTTGGACGGTAAACTTTCTAAAAATTGTTGGACGGCATGGTCCAAATCGGTTTGGTTACGAATTTGAAGGACGTTCACGGCAACCTGTTGTTTTTTGGGGAGTCCGTCCATGATCAAGTTATTTCTGGAGACATTTTTTTTCAATCCCGTAGACTCGATGTTTTGGTGAATGTCGTAAAATTCGGTAGTAAAAATGGGCGCCAAATGATCCTTGTAACGGATCGACAGTTTTTTGAAATCGCTCTCCATATCAAACTTTTTAATATTAAGATCCGTACAAATCATTTCACCGTCATCGCCGTCATACTCAATCTCGTAGTAATGAGTCAAACGGTAAGGTTCATGTTGCGGTTTTCGTGAGCCGTAGAGTTGCCAGTTGGTATGACCTTTGCTGATACCCTCGTCAAACACATCCTCCCAACTGTTGACAATAGGCACCGAAATCCAAGATTCCGTCTGGGCAATCTCTTCAATGACACGTTTTCTCAAAATAGTTTGTGTAATGCGGTCAGACTGAATGCCAATAATAAGATGAATACCGTCTTTCGTGAGTTGTTTGTCTTCGAGCCGATTTACATTTGCTTTTTCGAAAATATATATTGGGAACTTGGCCTTGTCGTCGAACCGAAAGATCTTCTTGAGTTCCTCTAAATAAAGATACACCAAATCGTCAACATGCGTTTTCTTGTACTGTTTTTCCGTTATTTCGTACGGATATCTCAGGTCAACATCCACCGCGATCGGCCCACCTTCTACCAACTGTTTCTCCGTAAGATATTCGTCGGCTCCTCGTGAAACAATGTCTCGATAATAGAGTTCAAGAAATGTACCATATTCTTCGTCTGGAATATGGTATTTACCCCCCGGATTACCAATCCGGGTATTTGTTATGTGAGTATTTTTATCGTCCTTATCGATGTAGTGACGTCGAATAAAATCCTGATAGTTTTTGTATTCATTGTCTTTCAACATACTTGTTGTGGTAATTTTAAGTTTCTTAGCATTTTTAGTACCAGGTGTGGCAGATGACATACCACCGACTATGTTATATTATTGCTCTATTTTTATTTACTTTTGAAAATTCAATTTTTAGGATTCTAAAAAGTCGTAAAATTGAATGTTTACAGATTGTCGATAGAAATACCACCTTATGAAAATGGATCAAGACCACGAGGTTTTCACAGTGTGTTGTATGTGTAAAACGGGTCGGGGCAAGTTTGTACCGATTCAATGTCTGAAGATGGCAACTGTTTCAGAACACAAAATATGTGAAACGTGTTGGTGGGACGAAACATGCGGATTTTCGTTGGAAACGCGTTGTCACAAATGTCCCGGATGTTTGAATAAATAGTAATATATGAGTTTATAATTTATAATTTATAAATGTTTACACCTTTGCCACGCGCCGCTTCGCAGAAAATACGTGAAAGTGTAACTGAAACGACATAAAAATAACGGCGCAATAGTGTTATTCGTATATGCAACCGTCTATTGTTGATTATAATGCCACAGAAATGATGTTAAAATTCAATAAACTAAAGGAAGAGTATGAGAACAAGGCTATAGAACCGTATGAGTATGACGAAGAATATTTGAAAGAGCAGGATTTTAGAAAGACAATAGAGAACATTAATACGATGGTTACTGCGAAATTAGGTGAACTAAAGACAATTAAGGAGAGAGTGACCAAATTGACCAAATATAAGAACAAATTGGAGGAGATTTTTAAAAATATTCGGAAGACGGAAAAGGGCTATATCGACCTCTACAAAGTAAAAGTGCTGTGCATTGACGGTTTAAGATTAGAAAAGCCTGGGTGCTCTATTTCTGACTTATTGTCGAGCGATTTGGGTATAGACCAGGAAACCGCGATAATTGACCCAATCTTACTGAGAGAACGAATTTTTTCTATAAAGCCCGAATATCTCAACAGCCTATGTGATGTTTACGAAAAAATCGAGGCTAAAATCGAAAGCGAAACGTGTAAAATGAAAAAAATCACCGATTTTCTGGATCTTTATAAAAAAACAATTGATACCTGCGATACCCATAAAAAGACATTGAGTAAATATTGCTGCACTGTATGTTACGAGAACGAGGTAAAGATTTGCCTCCAACCTTGTGGACATACCTTTTGCGTTAGTTGTACCGAAAAATTAACCACCCGTTGTTTTGCCTGTAATGGGGCAGTAACGGCCAAAATCAAAATGTATTTATTAGGAAAAGATGACGATGACGCATCAAACACATTAGCAGACATTGTCCCGGCAAACACTAACCCCTTAGCCGTGCGCCGGTTCATTATTTAGACCCTTGCCGATTTATACCCTTGAAGATTTTACACCCTTGAAGATTTAAAACCGCGCTTGCGCGGTTCTGTCTTCAAGGGCAACGTTACCGATAAATGAATTAAAACGCACCCTTTGGGTGCGGATTTAAATCTTCATCGGTGTAAAATATTATATTTTTATGTTTTATAATAAATATATAATATATGTTCAAGAAACAAAACGGATCTGGTAATAAATTTTCAAGAAAACGTGCAAGTGTAATACCTACAGATAATGATAATGATTTGCTATCATCCTCGCCGCCAATTTTAGAATCGTTAAGAGTATCAAACCCACAATTTTTAAATTCAGAATCTGTTAGTCATAACCGAAAAATTACAAATAAAATGCTGAAATTGAAGCGCGAAAAATGTAAATGGCTTGGAAGCATCAAAGAAAATTTCACGCCAGTACCGTTTGACGAATTAGAACAGGGGAAGATTTACATTTACAAATTGAATCATATTTCCAGAGCAGTAGGTTATTGGATAGGAAGATTTTTAGATGTTGAATATGATGCAAACTCCAGAAATCATTATTTATCATTTGAAACCTTTTGGTGGCGCAAGCCTAGAAGTCATGTGAATGCGCCGTGGGAAACTCCGCTATTTTTTTTGAAAACGCAAGGAGAATATATCGAAATAATCGAAGACCGAAAGCATCCGTTTTCTATATATAAATGCGAATTTTTCGATATTGAATCGAACGATTATATGAACATATTTGCGGAGAATTTGCCGACAAAAACCCCTGAAGAAATTTGTAAGATGATGGTCGATCTTATTGATGAAAAAGCGCACAGTGTGTTAGAAAAATCCGTAAAAGATTGGTTGTATAGACCTCCTGACCCCGAACACACGGTCAAACCGGGGCCTATGTACACCAAACTGGAGAAACACTTTTACAGTTTGATGCCGCCTGTTCCTCCTCACGAATCTCGTTCTCGTTCTCGATCGATTTCGAAAATAGGGGGTAAGAAATCCAGAAAAACGAAAAAAAATAGAAAAAGAGTACATACAAAAAATTGATTTTGGATAAATAATATAAGTATATGATAAAATAAGTAATATACGAAAACAATATGAAATTCTGCGTAAAATGCGATAACATGTATTATATTGGAGTAAACAGTGAAGACACGAATAAATTAACCTACTACTGTAGGGTATGTGGTTACATTGATGATATGATTACTGAAGAAGGGGTATGTGTTTTGAATACTCAATTCAAGAAGAGTGAACAAAAATTTAATCATATTATTAATAAGTATACCAAATTGGATCCCACCCTTCCGCGTATTTTCAACGTAAAATGCCCCAACGCTACTTGTAAAACAAACCATGTTGATGCCAAAGAACCGGCGGAAATCATTTATATGAGGTATGACGATGCCAATTTGAAATATATTTATATTTGCGTCACCTGCGATACTACTTGGAACACGGGTAACTAAACACATTTTAGGCAATATGTACGATTTTCGTGGTTTATGTGTAAAAGCATATTTATATTTTTTACTCCCATGTCGAAGCGATAAAAATTGATTTAAAAAATTATCATATTATATTCAATATAATATAATACAATATAATGAATCCGAATGACGTGGGCACTGATCCAGATGAAAAAAGTGATATGGAAAGCGAGGATACGTCCCTTGCGAGTGATGCCGGCATCGAGGAAAAAATGGCCGACGATGATGATGATGAAGAACTGGATACTGAAGACGAAGATTCCATGGTAGACAAATCTGGGGAAGATGATGAAGATGAAGATGATGACGATGACGATGACGATGATTCAATGGCAGACGGTGGTGCCGAAGAAATGTTGGTAAATACTTCCAAAATGCCCGATAAACGTCGTATAGATGATAACGATGACGACGATAATGATGATGACGATGATGATGATGAGGACGACGACGACGATTATTTACAAAAGTTTGACGAGAATATTCGTCAGACGATCATTGAGGATTTCCATCCTGAATTGAAACAACATAATGATGACGAAGTAGAAGCCTTGTCCAAAGTGGTCCGCTCGGTAGACGGAACGATTATCGATTCTCTACACAAAACACTTCCATTTTTGACAAAGTATGAAAAGGCGCGTATTTTAGGCGAACGCGCCAAACAGCTGAATGCCGGTGCCAAGCCATTTATTAAAACAGAAAATACCCTTATTGACGGATATTTGATAGCTTTGCGGGAATTGGAAGAAAAAAAGATTCCGTTTATTATCCGCCGGCCGTTGCCACATGGTGGTTCGGAATACTGGAAATTGGCGGATTTGGAAATCCTAGTTGGATAGACGGCACGTGACACCAAGACAAGAAGGTAAAATGAAAATGGACTGAATAATCATGAGTTTTTTTTCCAACGTTTACCGCAGTTGGTACAAGACACGAAAATGGTCTCACCCTCATCACATGACCGGATCTGTAGAGAATAAAATGTACATTTGTTCGATTTACACCGAGAACAAGTGAAAAGAGTGGTAGATGCCTCGGTACTGGTATTGTTGAACCGGTTGGCGTCCAAAATCTTTTTCTTTTCAATGAGATCGTGCCACCGGGTTTCGTTCATTTCTTGGTGCGTCATGAATACGGCATCGTGAGGTGAAATTTCTTTGGTCAGAATTTTTTGTAAAAACGCATTATTTTTTAGATTATGCCAAACAGTACGGGTTCGATCAACATAGATGTGTACAAAGCTGCGATTCTCCCATTTTTTTACAATTTTACGCTGGGTTGCCTCTCGAATGGCGTAATTATAAATGGCCTTTTCTGTATTGATAGACATCGTTTCATCCTGTAAAATGTCGAAAAGCTTTTTTTGAAGATTTTCGCGAAACGTTTGGGGGTCTGAAATTTTGTATGACATACTGAGTAATGTATTATTATACAACGAATATTTTATATTATAATCAATTTTATTTTACAAATCGAGTTCAAGATCTTTCAACATTTTGATGACCGCGTTGTATTCTGTTATGATTTCCATATATTCGTCGGTACTACATTTTTCGATAAATGCCATTTGGTGTGGGGACAGTTCTCTCATATTACGAATAGAATCAATAATGCTATCATAAAAATCAAAATTCAGAACTCCTATTTTAATACCAGTTTCTTTTATATAATATTCGGGTATGACGCGCTGATGAACGTCAAATCTATCGTGATCGAACAGAGAAAAATCGTGTAACTCTTGAGTCACCGGGTTTATTTGGCCGATAATTGGTAATAAATTCTCGGAAACGTTTTTACAGAAAAAAGAATAGGAACTCTCGGCAGAATAGTTACTTTCAGTATGGGTTTCAGAGAACTGCGAATTCATAGAAGCGGTATCATTATCATCGTCAGACCCACACGAAACAATTTTTGTAACTGTATCTTCGCTAATTTCTGACAAGGATGGCACGTTTAATTTACACTTGTACCATTTTTGACGCAATTTCGTTGACGTGTTTGTTTGAAAACGACTAGAGTAATTTTTACTATTGTCTGTTCTTACGAACGGTGGTCGTTCAAATTTTATATTTTGACAAATCATATCTAAATAATAATCATATAGTATATGAAGATGAATATTATTACAGAAATAAACCCTTACTTCCCGTTACCATTTGAAATAATTCGAATTGTCATGTCATTTGTGCATTCTCCTCAACCTACAAAATTACTGCGCGACATTCATAGTTTTCATGAAACACGACAGTTAGCATTCGATGTGTATTACAAAGAATGGATTGTGGTATGGAATGAAGAGCAATTGACAGATAAATATTGGTTCATAAATGATATTATTTTATTTGCCAACGGTTATCATGCAACAACCACGGGTTACATTGACAATTTTTATGACTATTTTCTAAGGAACCCGCGGTTATCTAATCGCGACCAAATTGACATGTACGTGACCCGACTAAGAAAAAAACCCGTAGAAACACAAATTAATATTGTTTGGGGACTATTCAAACCGATGGAACGTAAAAGAATGTTGTGCGAATCTTTGGCCAGTCAGATTCTTCGGCAAAACCGCGAAGAAAATTTTTCAAATCTGTGAGGATTCAATGTCTTTTACGTTTTTGCGTGCGTTTACGACGGTGATGCTTTCCTCTTTTGGAAGAACGGCGCGACCGGCGCGACCGGTACGAAAGACGTCGCCCGCCCACCTTATTCGATTGGTAGTCTGCGGCGTTACCACTAAGCGAAGCATCGACGATTTTAGGTAAAACGTGTTCATTACTTATTGACGAAGAGGGCGGGTACAATGCGGACGGATAGTCGGCGGGATTGGATTGAGAAAAACTCATTATATAGTATTTGTATATTTTTTATAGTTGAGAAGCGTGAACCACTTTACACGGCGCATTTAGTACGCGTAGGGGTATCCACCGCTTGAATTTGGGATGAAATTTACATTCCATGAACAGCGTTTTTTGTAGGTTGACGTATTTATCTTCCGCGACGTTTTCAAATTCGTTTTCGTCCTCACTTTCTTCAATGTAATCCAAATTATGGTTCTCTTTGATGTTTCTAAACAAACTGTTCATCGTAACGCTTGTTTTGTAACTAGGAATGTAAGCAACATTGTAGTAAACCATGGATTTATTTTTTCCACAGACATACAAATGGTATATGTCGTACTGAATATCCGCAGATATTTGGAAAATAGTGCGAAATCTGTACTGTGGTTTGGAAAAATCGGGACGAAACAGTTCGGTCTGAATATGTATGGTACTCGGCCGTGCCGAAGCAGATCCCATCACCCTCGCATTGACATTTGTGTTGATCGCACTGTTGGATTTTACATTAAAGACTTTCAATGGATAGTTGACAAACGGCACCGTATCTGTGAGAGACCTGTACTGAATGTGGTGTACAACATAAGGTAACTGTTTATATGTATCAGGTAAAATAGCACAATTGTCTATTTTTTCAACATCCACACTCCAAAATGCAGGAATGGCAAAGTTATTTTGTAGACAACTCGTTTTAATTTTCTCGAAGAATTCCTGTATCCACGGCAATTTTTCACCAAAAGTGAGGGATTTCATAGGAAATCCTTTATAAAACAGCACGTCTTCCACTAAGAAAATAAACTGGGTATCCTCTTCTCGTGTTAACAATACCCCGTACAAAATTGTATCGTGCGACAACGCGCATTCCGCGTCGGAATACGTCATATTTATTTTTACCACCTTCTTATCCTTGTTCAGTTCCATCCAATAAACCACATTTTGTCGGTTGTAATACGAGAACCAAGCATAATATTTTTTCCCATGAGGAATAGCTAAAGCAATCTTATAATTGGGAGAAACTTTCTTATGCGATATGGTTTCATAAGAAAGTTCAAAGCTGGGAAATCGTTGTAAAAGTTTACTAGTTTCGGAAATCGATCCCGGAAACGGTTTCATGGTAGTATGTAATATTCATACTACGATGTGTTTATATCAATTTTATAAAATCCAAAAGTTCGTTTTGCATGCTTTTATAGTCCACCGAGTCTATTTCTGACCGGGTATCTTCGTGAACAGAGGGCTCGTAAAACACATTTTCAGATGGTTCATGGTGATCTTCAATGTAGGTCAACGGTAGGCTTTTTTCCACAAACAAGTTCTCGGCGTCGTTCTTTTTTTGGATAATTTCTTCGAGCATTTTCTTGTATTTTTTAATTTGAAAATCAACTAAATCCTTTTTTTTATGAGGTGTTAACCAATCTTTCAAGTACTGAAAAGCCCAGTGGGATAGAACAATCAAAACTAGCGAAAAAATGATACTTTGAAAAACATTCCACATTATATTAGAGCGATGCACTTTGTTCCCGCGGATTTCCCGCAGGATTTTTCACCGAAAAAATATACGGAAAGGATTTAAAATTAAGCGGATGAGTTCATATAATATAATATGCCAGTTCTACTTGTGGTTGAAAAGGGCGGGTCTATTAAAGAGATCACAGTAAAAGACGTCAATGAAGAAGAGTTGTACAAGAAGGCCGGATTTAAAACCAAAGAGGGGTTTGTTCATCAAAACAGTTGGTTATTCAAAAAGGACAATATGCGTTGCGCGGTTTGTTTGTACGGAAAAACCAAGGGTCGTGCCGGAATGGAGAACAAATATGATTTTCCTCCTCCGGTAGATTCGGTACTGTATTTTGGTTCTTGTATTTTGTTAGCTCGAAACGATAAATCTGAAGTAACCGATTTAACAAAACCGGAATGGTTGAAAATCTACGAAAAATTATTTGGCGGGTTTGAAGATCTTGGTTCAGAGGACTCTGAAGAAGAAGAGGAGGAGGAAGAAGAAGATGTTCCACGTACCAAAGAAGGGTATGTCAAAGACGATTTTGTGGTAGATGATGACGACGAAGAGGAAGAAGAGGAGGAGGACGACGACGAAACCGAATTATTAGATAATGATGAAGATGAGACGTCTGAAGACGACGTGGAAGACGACATGGAAGACGATCTAGATGACGACGAGGAAGAGGAAGAGGACGACGAGGAGGAGGAAGATGAGGAGGAGGATCATGAAATGCTGACATCAAAAAAGAAGACTGCTTTGAAAAAGAAACCCGAAATAAAAAAAAAGATGCCTGCTGTAGAAAAACCCCCCAAAAAAATTGCCGAAAGATCAAAGCGTGGTCAAGAAGGATTAGCAAGAACGGAATCAAACAATTATTTGAACTGTAGTAACGAACTCGCCGAAGAAGAATATATTTAATATATATACACATGTCTAGAACAAAGAGTCGTCGGTCTAAAACCAGAAAAAGTATCAAAAAACAGTCGGGAGGTTATCCTGACGAAACTGAAGCAAAAAGAAATTTAACTAGGATAGCAGTAGAACTTGGCGAATTGAAAAAAAAGGTAAAAGAATCTATCGAGAAAGAGAATAAATTGTCGGAAGAACTCGGTAAAAATATTGTAGAAAACGATCCTTTTTATGATCATTTGAATGAATTGGATGAAGATGAGGCCGATGCGTATTATTCCGACGCAATTGAGAGTGATCCCAAAATGATTTCAATACGCAAACAGACTGTGAAATTGTTCGCCGAAGAGAAAGCAAAACGTAAAGAATATTATGACGCTACGAAATATTTACGTCGTATTCAAGATGCGATAAATTCGGTAAAAAGATCCGTGTCGTATCGCGCGTTAAAAGATAAAATACCGGCCGTATTGTCCCGTGAAATCGTTGAACAAAGTTTGCCTCGTAGTAGTAAAAGAAAAACGTTAGATTCCATGGACGACATATATTTAGAATATGGCAATATCATGCGAAGACCCTTTTCGGACATGTTACATCCAGAGTAATCTAAAAAATTGATTTGTTTTTCTCGATAAATAAATCAATACAGCATTTATTCAATCATGAATGTTTTACAGAATATCGTCGAGTTTTACAAGACCGTGGTGGTGTTGTTTGGTTCAGTGTCTTTGATAATCACTACACTTCGTATAGTAGCAGTATTTGTATCACCATATGAATTACAAAACCACGCGTTAGACGTGTTGGACGATATCAACCGTTCCTTTTCGAGAAATACCGCCGAATTTGATGAGCACTGGTGTTGGTGGTCAGGTAAGGACGAAGATGTACAGTTTCAAATGGTTCACTGTTTTACCTGTGGCGGGTATGTGGTTTCTCAGACAAAGAGTTTGTCTCCGAAAATCGTATGTAACTGTGAAAAGAATAAAAAAAGGGTATTGGAAACCGATTATTACAGCGACGATGACAGTGTGTTTTTGTGCGATTATGACTATTAGAACGACAAATCTGTGATCATACATTGACCTTTGAAAATGGTGGTGGGCGTTTCTGGTTCTAAATCTTCGGTTACGTGATCTGTCACAGTTACATGATTTTTTTTAGGTTCAAAGACCCGTCGCCAAGTGGTGTCCCTTTCCCAGTCGAGTTCAAAACCTTGGTATTCTGTACTGCTGATGCTGCGAATACGATAATTACATTTTCGGTAATAGGTTTTTCTACGAGCCCATTGGTTCTGAAAAATGTCGTGAGAATCTACTATATCTACCACAATCGGTCGTTCGTGTTTCATTCTTAGAATACGTCCGATGGATTGAACAATGTCGGTCTTGGGAGTGGCCAGAATAAGTATACTCAAGGTTTTGATATCAAGGGCTTCTGCCGCCATCGCATAGGTAGCCAGTACAACCGTTTTTTCTTCGGTTTCTTTCAGTTGGTCCGGTTTCATACCTCCCACGTAATACCCTACCGTGGCAAATTTTCGGTGATTGATTGCTTCGTACAAATACGTCAGAAGTGAACGGTTATGTGCCAAAATCATGATTTGGGCATCGGGGTTCTCGGTACAAAGATCTTGGGTAACCCTTACCAGAAAATCTTTTCTCGCACCGTAATCGCATAATTTGGATATCATGGTACTGAACTTGGGTTTTCCGCGAAAATCTGTTTCAGTTTCGTTGAAATCCGGGTCGTTGGTTTTGAATTCGATACCTCGAACACACACAGGATCGTCCGGCGGCTTTTCTGTAGAATAAATGAGCGGGCCGATAAACATGTACAACAGTTTGGTCAGTTTATCTTTGCGTTCCACCGTGGCCGAAATACCCAACATATAGGGCGTGATCGTTTTCAAAAGGGTTTTGGAGAACTCTTCACTGCCAATACGATGTACTTCGTCAATAATCGTGAACCCAAATTGTGTGTAGGTAGATTCGGGGAAAACCCGGTTATACATGGTCTGAATCATGGCAATGACAATGTCCTTGTCGTCAACATCGTACGTTTGTGCCTGAATTTTCCCGATGCGTGCTTGAGGAGCGTATTCTTGAATGCGTTCGATCCATTGATTCATCAGAAATTCTTTGTGAACCAAGATCATGGTCTTTTTTTTAAGTTGTGTGATGAGTTTGATTGCCATGACCGTATTATGGGTAACTGTAAAATCACCAAGGACAAAACGGCGATTTCCGTCAATTTCAAATCCATAGTAATCATCTTCAGGCAACTTGTGTAATTCAAAACTGTATTTTAATACATCTTGTGGAGCAATTCTTTTACCACATTTTTTCCTAGGGCATAAAACTGGTATCTCGTCTAATCCTACACCACGAACACACGTTGTATAATAGATTTCTTGTTTTGGACAAACATTTCCGTTAATATCTCTAGCATTTGTACACGTTTTTTTACACATTCTTTTTTGTGCATAAAACCCCAAAGAACGACATAAATAAACAATGTCATCCAGTAATTTTTCATTTTTTTGTGTGATTTCATAATTATTTTTTCCGGAATAATATCCATCTGAATCAATGATACCTGCCAACAATTCCAACTGAATTTTACGAGAATTACATAAATAATGATGAGGTATATGCTTATTTTTAATTAAATTGTATTTTTTTAGAAAATTAAGCAAAATATTCGAGTCTATAGAATTGATTCCATAATCATATTGACCACCGGTATATCTTAAATGTAGAGTTGTATGCTTGTTTTTACACCGATGAACATTTGAATCCGGACGCCCATCAAAGATGGACGCCTGATACAATTGATTTATCGGTAACGTTGCCCTTAAACACTGAACCGGACACCCAAAGGGTGTCCGGTTTATAATGT
>Ga0164296_1003760_pt1 | contig 14136 bp, 18 predicted proteins | sample GEODES057metaG_FD_113533 | JGI IMG/M metagenome (GOLD analysis project Ga0164296, IMG submission 113533) | Dystrophic lake water microbial communities from Trout Bog Lake, Wisconsin, USA - GEODES057 metaG | ecosystem: Environmental > Aquatic > Freshwater > Lake | place: USA: Trout Bog Lake... | reverse complement strand
TGACCATGTGTGGGAGTGCCAATTGCAGGCGCATTCCATCGTGCAAGCATCGAGGGATGAAGAGCAAGACCGCGACGGATGGCGTCATGTGCTGAGCACCATGCAGCTTCCTGACGAGCGCCCGACGCTGGCTGAGCAGAAAAACCCGCCGATGTGGACGTATTATCGGTGCCAGCTGAAGAACTACAGAGATGCAACGCGCCTGGCTCTTCAGCCGCTTTTTGACGTGCAGAATAGCGACGACAGATACGCCTACTTCAATCTGCGGATGTTGGATAGCGCCACAAACAGGAAGAAGGGCCAGCTGTTCAAGACCTGGCTCGATAATGAGTACGCGTGGGGAGAGAATGTGCCTGCTGAGACGCCCAACCTGCAGCGCCAGCTGTCGGGCTACCTGACGAACAAAGACAAAGATGGAGCAGTCGCAAGCAGCAGTGATGAAGCTGACGCCATAGCGGCGAACATCACCGCGATGTTCAAGTCGACAGCGGAGACGTACATCAAGGTGGTTGAGAACGGTTTGGATGCCTCTGCCATCGCAGCCACGGGACGGATTGGCGGCCCGCAGCGCGCTGAGCGGCGGTATCAAACGCTCGCCGCGACCATGGAGAGCGTCAAGCAGCGCGCGCTGGGCCTAGATTGACTCTGCATGGAGCTGGTCATCAGGGAGACACCAGAAGGGAGGTACAGGATGCCCACTGACGGAGCAGCCGCTTTATGGCGCACTGCGCCACTTCATAATGATATCCACCTCGTAACCATGCAACTCGAAAGTGGCCGGCTTGCACTGGTGGTCCCATATATTCTTGTGCAGCTGAGAAGCCTTCGCAAAGTCCCACTCGTGGAGGTCTCTCCAAAGCATGGCGCGTGTGCTGGTGGCTCTGGTGCTGGTGCGGACCGCGCCGACTGCGCTGGCGATGATTGCAGCGCCGCCGGCACCTAGCGCCGGTGCGGCATGTGCCCCCAGAATCCTGACCAGCAACCCGCCTGCAGGCTGTCTCGGCCAGCCTGGTGTGACGCCTCCGGGTGTGACCTGCCCCGAGCAACCAGGCAGTGCGAACGGTGGCATGCTGCTTGACGTGACGAACGTGGGCGTGGTGCCTATTGCACTCACGCATGTCCGCGTGCTGGTGCCTGCCAATTACACGCCGTGCCCCACCACCGGCTGCCCCAGCGGTACCTGCGGTGTCGGCTTGCCGTTCTATGTGGGCGGGCCACCGTGCACAGGCACCTCGTTCCCGTTCCAGGTCATGTACAGGCGCAAGGGACAGTGCTCGTCGAAGGCTGGTGAATTTTGCACGGGAAGCGTCCGTGACGGCTCCTTCGTGCGTAACGCGAGTGGCACGTTCCTGAAAGACGTGCTTGATACAACAGCGACGCCCCCTGCAGTGCACCCAGCTATGCTGGTCACCCCTGGCCACTCAGGCGCACACAAAGGGTCCGTTCCGGGCTCGCCTGCCGGCAATTACTTTGACAAGTCCTGGATTTCAGTGCTGAATGCGACACTGTATGGCTCAATGCAAATCGTTGACGTGCCAGGCGAGTTCTTCATCACGGTGGCTCCTAACGAGACCGTTGGAATGTGGTTCTTGTTCATGGATGCCACCCGCAGCGCGCGCGCAAAAGATGACAGCATCGTCATCGGCGACGGCACCGCAGCTGATAACTCCACCAAGATGGTCCAGGACTCCCACCTGCGGCTGTCATACGCGATGCAGGCTACGACGGAATTCTGCGCAAATTGGGCCAACATGCGGCCGTGGACGGGAAGTTTAGGGTATGCGCTGCTGGCACCCGACGTATTGGCGCCCACCACACAGCCGCAGCCATCACCGCAGCAGTGTGCGGCCCCGACTTCTGCCGGCGGGAGCGCGGTTGCAGCGGCAGTCATCGGATGGCTTGTGGCATTCGTTGCCACAGCTGTTGCGGTCAGGTTGCATCTGCGTGGGGGTGGTGATAGAGGGAAGACAGCTACGGAGGAAAATCAGCAGTACGAGCTGATTGGGAGGAACGGAAACACGGCAGAGGGCGCCTAGTCTGGGACAGCGGTGCACGGGCAAACAGTGTGTGCGTTTAGTCCAAGGAAAAACGACCTGGCAGTGAGGTACACCCTCGGGTAGGAAACTCCCCTCTGCCCGGCAATCATACCAACCGTCATGGGTAACTGCATCTGCGCAATCGGCTGGGTGGACCCGCAGACGAGTCGCGAGGTCCGCGGCGTGCTGGAGGAGACTCGGGGCGCCATCCGAGATGCCCGCACGACCGTCCGCGAGCAGAAGCCAAATCTGGAGGCCGCAGGGTGCGCAACAGTGGGTGCTGTGCAGCAGGCGGCGAGCGACATGGCGAACAAGGCGGGCCCCGTGGCAGAGGATGCGAAAGCTGCCGTGCGAGAGGTGTCGGCTTCACTGCAAAGTGGGCCAAGCACCCCTCCCGAGGCGGAGCCGGTGTCGCGGGCCATGCTGCAGTCGGACACGCCGTCGTCGCATGAGATGTCATCCGGCAATTCAGGCGTCAACGTGTACAGCAGCTCGAGTTCTGGCTCCAAGCGAGGGCGTTGAAGAAAGGAAATGCACAAGGACGCCATGCGCAGGCAAAACTGACTGTGTGTTTTCCAATGTCCGCACGTTGCGGTCATACTTTGTGCACCGTCTGCGAATCCGTGTCAACGAGGATAACATTCTTCTCCTGATACAACGCGATGCATTCATCTGCATCGTCGCCGAAAACGCCACTCACTGACAGGCACTTCTTGAAGGCATCCAACGAGCACTCGTCGCGACGGCTCAGGCACATGTCGACAGTGCGCCTGAAGGCCTTCGCCCAGTCATCAGGAATCTGCGCGCCTGCGCTGGGCGCTGCTGCCTTGTGTTGTTTGCGCGCTGCCGTTGGACCAGCGCCAGATGCACCGCCGTTTACGATGGTCGGGGCGCTTTCGCCACCGGCACGCTGCGCTCGTCTTGCGTTGTACAATGCCAGCACGCGCTCAGGCTCGATGCCCAGCTGCTTCATGTCACTTGCAGTCAGATAGTACCCACTGAACTGCCCACTGGCCTCATCCACGCACTCCACTGCAACGCGCATGTATGGCGTCGCACTGGGGGCAAATTGCGTGGGCGCTGCAGATGGCGCAGCTTGCCCGCTGCTGGGACCGACTCCAAGTGTGAGGGCGACACCGCCGCGAGGTGCTGCCGGCGGCGGCATGCCCCGTTGAGCGCCCTGCTGCGTCATCGAGGCCTTCTTGACCGCTGGCGCAACTGCCGGGGCTACCGGCGCAGCTGCTGCAGGACGCTTGCGTGTAGGCGACGCCGCTGCCACATCCATCATGGTGGCATCAGGGACGCCGCCTGCCGCCGGATTCGCTGCGGATGCCGCCGCTTTCGATGGCGATGACACACTTTGTAGCGGCGGCGGTGGGATGCGAATCGCCTTTGTGTCAGTCCCATCATCGGCAACAGGAAGGACGGCGCTCGCGCTTGGACGTGGCCGCGCAGGCGATGCCACTTGCTGCTGCTGTCGCTGCTGCTGCGTGTTCTGATTCTGCGCGGCTTTGCCCGGCGTCACCGCAGGCTGCTGAGCGGCCTCACCAGGCACGCAGCGCTGCTTCTCTGGGCTCGAAACCGGTAGCGCAGCGGCATGAGCGTCTGCAACAGGCGCCGCTGCCGCGTCCGCGGGAAGAGCGACTTCAGTGTGCACAGATGCGGCTGCTGGAGGCGCTGCTGGAGGCGAGGACAACGACCGCGCGGGAGCGTAGAGTGTAGGAGGTGGAGGCGGGATCGCGTCAGCCGTTGGCATGGGCAACACCTCATCTTTGAGCATGACGTTGTACCTGCGCGTTGCCAGTGCGCGTGGAGGCGTCAGAGAGCGGAAAGCGTGACGGTCTGGTATCACAAAAGGGAAAGAGGCGCACCCGTCCGCACGGGGCGGTGCGTGTTCTGTGGCCCAGTAGTGGATGTCCGGCTTCTCCGCGCAAGAGAGACACGGACAGCGGCCCGAGTTGTATCTGAGGAGGCCGCGGCGATGCAGGAGAGACACAGAGGGCACTCTTCAGCCAGGGTGAAACCACACCGTTGCTGAGCGAGATACGCACAGGCGGAGTTGTTCCTTGTCGTGCAAACGCAAGGCAAGGCGTCGCACTGTCGGCAGGTCCGAGGCGCGTCAGGAAACAGAGACGGGCTATAGGGAGATGCCGCCAGGATTCGGCACCGTGCACCCTGCCACCAGGTTTCGTGTCCGCGCGATGGTACCTTTGTCTCTGTCAAAGCCTGTGCGCTCCGCTGCCATGTGCCGGGTGAGCCCAGCACGCTTGGCGTGCCGCAGCTCCGCGAGCAAGACGTCCAGCTCTTTCATACTCTCTGGCGGCGGCGAGAGCAACGCAGCCATGGTGAGCAGACGCTGCGATGACGCCCGCCAGGCGTCAGGCTGAGAGACGTGTAATGCGCTTGAAGAGGGAGCCGTCAATCGAGTCGATGACATCACCGTGCTAACGCCTCCAGGCTGTCACGCACGCCACTCTGCACAGCCCAATGCGGCGATGACAGCAAGCTGTCCCCGGCCTTGGTCTGCCACGGCTGCTGCAGAGTGGCAGCCCAGAATTGATCTGCAGGCATCAAGTCTTGCACACGAACGGACGCCCTGATTGCAGTGGGCGACACCGTCGCAGGGCGCTGTATCCGTGGACTGCCTTCTTGCGGAATGGTGACTCCAAGCCGTGATGGTGGACTTGCAGCTCGGCGGACATCGGCTCTGACATGCGCAAGTGTATGCTGCGCCGCCCGCATGTCTGCGAATAGCGCGTCCACCGCGCCTGTGGCTGCAGTCAAAGGCCGGACTCCTGCGTTGCTACTGCCGCCGCCATGAACGTAGTCATCGCGGAATGACCGAGGTGATGGTGGCGCAGCTGCAGTGCCAGTCAGACGGCGCATCGCCTCCGCGAGGCGCGCCTCTGCGTCAATGCGAGATGCGCGCTCGTGTGCGAGCGCAGCTGTAAGACGGGCAACATCCGCCTCTTGAGCCGCCAAGAGATGCGCCTCTGCGGGTCCGATGCCTGACCCTCTGCCCCCGGCACCCGCCCCTTCCTCTTCTATCACGGAGGTTGCATCCATCCCAGATTGGTGGCGCCGCCGCTGAGTATGCATGCTTGCGGTCGCCTGCGCCTGCGCAAGCTGTTCCTTCAGCCGCGCAATTTCACACCTTGCGTGCGCCAGCTGAGCCGCCACTCCAAGGTGTTCATTCACCACCGCGCGTGTGGTGACAAGCGCGCATCGCTCCGCAAAACGCAGAGTGTTACGCGTATCTGCAGCGCATGAGGGTGCGGGCGAGCAACAACAGATGGCTGCTGCTTTTGAGTTGCCACCCAGCGCTCCAGCAAGCAGGCGGGTCAGTTTGCTGTCACGCCATGGCACGTGTTGCTGCTGCCCACTACTTCCAGCGCCGCGAGAAGCTGCAAGTGCGCGCACGACTCGGCCAAGGGAGAGCAATCCGAGGTTGATGTGCGTGCCTTCCAGCCATGCGGAACTGAGGCTACTCACACCCGCGCCCAAGCCCACGGCGCGAGTAGATGCGCGCTCAGAGCCTGCGAGATCAACTAATGTAAGCTGGCTGCTCCGCCTACTCGCATGGTGGACATCCACCTCACTGCCGGAGGACACCACATCGAGGCGGACGCACAGCACCGCGTGTGACCGCGAGCTTGCCCGGTTCAACGCGGTTGCAGCCACGTGGCGTCGACGCTCGCCGGCTGCGATTGCGGCGGCGGCCTCCTTGGCGGAGGAGACGGTGACGGAGAGAAGGCCGTCGACTGCTACAGGCCCGGCATTGTCGCGGATGGTCAACATCGGCGGCGATGAAGTCATTCCAGAGGAAGAGGAGACACCTGGAGTTGTGTCCCGTGGTGATGCATCGACACCGTCATCGTCGTACTCGCCATCTCTGGAGCTGTCGAGCAAATCAATCAATTCCTCGTTGTACAGCTCCAGGTAACTCATCCGCACTGTCGCATCAAAGACGGCACTCCCACCAGCATCGCGGCTGGCTTTTGCCTTTGCAGCTGCGATGTGCGCGAACAGGTCAGCCAGTGCCCTAGGGATGATCCCGGCCTGGTTTCGTGGGCCCTGCATCGTGTGCGTCTTACCGGCGCCAGTTTGGCCATAGGCAAACACAGTGCCGTGATACCCTGCTAAGAATGACAGCACCACCGGACGCACAAAGCCGTACAAATCCCCTTGACCCGCATCGGCTCCAAACACCCTCGGCAGCTCGTACGCTGCCACATCGCCGCCACTGGTCTCCGCTTCCGCCTGCAATACGCGCGGTACATGGTGCAAGTGAGCGGACGAGGGAGGCGCATGCGCGTGCAAAGAATAATTTGTGGTCGCTCGCACCTCTGCCGAAGCCTCCCAGACCAAGTTGCCGCCGCTCTTCCACGCCACCTCGTTGCCCGTAGCGCGACGCTCCTGGTCATTGAGACCGCGCATGCGGACGCAGACGTTGATGACATCCGCTGACCAGTGGTCCCTGTCGTGGCCGCCTCCTGCCGCAGTGCAGCCTCTGGGCGTGCCTGTACCAGGTGACACCCTTGACGGCGACGAGGGGGTCGCGTCGCAGCCAGCTGCAGACGTGCCAGTGTCTCCACACGCCGACAGGGCACTGGTCAACGGTAAAGGAGCTGTGTGGGACGATGGGGAAGCAGCCCCGCGGCTGCTGTCACTGCCGTCTGCGACGCACCCACCGGGGAGTGCATTTGAGAGCGCTGCGTGTGCCCAGGCGCGCACAGCGGGGTCTGCATCGTTCAGCAAGCCACGCGCTTGGTTCTCCATTCCCGTTGATCACAGCAGTCGCCCCGGTAGCGGGGAAGTTCGCGACAAGGCCAGGCAACACGCCTCTACATACGCCTCGCAAAAAGTCAGATGAAATGGATCCGGCGGAAGAGACAGCTCTTGTAGGCCACTGTGGCAGTCCCAGTTGTTTCTCGTCTCCAACGCGATGGCCAAACGTGAGGCCATCCGCATGTTCAGCCTCGAACCTCTCCTCAATGCTGCGGCGAACAACGACGTTGAGATGACGAGGTGCGCGCGCGTGAGAGTGCGATCGCGGGAAGCGTTTCTTGGACTGACTCTTGACTGTCTATTCACCTGTTCAGAGCCTCTTTGGCGCACGGAGCGGATCCGAACATGACAGACGAGGAGGGATGGACGCCACTGCACTTTGCGAGTCACTTTGGCTTCCCCGAATGCGTGCGCGTGCTGCTCGCGCATCCCAAGACAAACGTGAACTGTCGTAGTCGAAAGGGATGGCGCCCGCTGGACACAGCAGGTACGTCGTACTTCAATACGGCACCGCATCAGTAATTCACCCGACCCGGCATCCATGACTCAGGTGTAGCGGATGTCGCAACATTGCTCCTCGATGCCGGTGCTGATGTTCGTGCACTCTCTCCGGGCGCGCTTGCGCCACTCCATCACGCTGTTTATCATGGCCGCGAACACATCGTTGCGGTGCTGCTGTCACGCGGCGCGCAGGCCGCCGATACATTCAGTTTGGAGGCTGCACAGCTTGCTTGGGAACATCGTTTCCCCGCGGGCGGCACCGCCTTACACATGGCAGCCTTGATTCTGGAACGAGACCGCGCCGTGATCGCTGAGAACGGCGACATGGCACCTGTAATCGTTCCAAACTTCGACGATGCCTTAAAAAGCTCTCGAAGGCGAGCCTCGATCGTGAAGCAGCTCATCGCTGCAGGTGTGAATGTGCATGCGCGCACCCCTGACGCTGTTCGGTCTCGAGGGTCACTGGCTCAAAATCGGATGAGCATGACAGCCGCCCAGGCTGAACGCGAGGAGAATGCAAACTTGACAGCACCTGATGCTGGCCGCGAAAAATGGTGACACCGCTGTCGTTCGCGCGCTTCTTGCAGGTGGTGCGCGCGTCAATGACGCTCAGCATCCATGTGGCCTAACGGCGCTTCACTTTGCGGCAGCAAGCGGCCACATTGATGCCATTCATGCGCTCGTCGCTGCAGATGCTGACATCAACAACACCACCCGCGATACATCTCTTACTGTCGGCACCATGTCCCCCTTGCTGCTGGCGACGCTTGCAGACAATGTCGCCGCAGTGAAAGCGCTTCTTGAGCTGGGCGCCGACTCTGGCGCTGTCTATGACATCTTGCAGCGCTTTCCAGGGCATGGCGCGAACAATGGCGCCAGGGCAATCCGAGAAGTGATTGAGCGCCATCATGCAGGCGGCCACATTTCACCTGCGCGCGTGTGTGCGCTGCCATCATGCGATGCACGTCGGCGTGCAGACTACGATGTGAAGAAGCTTCAGAAATGCGGCTGTCGGCGCGTTTCCTACTGCTGCAAGGACCATCAGCGTGCGCACTGGCCGCATCACAAGGCGGATTGCAAAGCGCACCAAGCTGCATGCGATGCAACCGCTCCGGCACAGCCCGAAACGTGATTCCGCTGAGCCTCGGAGACTCCAAACAACCCACATCACACTTCTGCTCTCGTTTCCTCTTCGCCAACGCCATGGATGTCGCGCCGCTCACCTCTCCCGCCTTGCCGCTGAGCCAACGTCAGATGCAGCACACGCCCCGCGTGTGCAGACCAGCACGCAAGCACTCGGCTGTGCAACGCAGACGCAACCACAGGCTTGCGCCTCGTGTGGCGGCAGCGCAGCACGTGTTCCAGGTTGCAGACGCGCCTGTCGCCATTTATCTCACCATGGGCGCAGCAGCTGCGTCGTTTGTTGGTGCGTCTTTGTGTCCATTCACGAGTTTCTGGTGGTGTGCCGAAGCACACCAGAAACTCGTGCTCGGAAGCGGGGCTCGAAAGCACCTGCACCTCATCTCACATGTGTCCCCGCGTGCCAGGCACCTTTGGCGTGGCGCCGCTGTTCCGCGACCGGTTCAAGGAGGAGGAGACGTGGGAGACCATGTATGAGGCGCTTGTAGCGACAGGAGTCTCGTATGTCACACCCAAGGACGCGTCTAACAAGCGGGGAGCAGTCATGCTGGATGTGCGTCTCGAGGATGCGCAAGCTGAGAGGCGCATCCCGAGGGCAGTCAGCGCTGCACTATACCGGCCCATTCAAGGCAAGGACGTCTTCGCCAACATTCGGCGTGCTGCTTTCGCATTCTTCGCCATCGCGGGCACAGAGCGCAACCCTGAGTGGCTGAATCAAGTCCAGGCGGCAGTGAAGGGCAACAAGGGCGCGGAAATCATATGCGTGTGCGAACGCGGCGGTTCACTCGAGAACAAGCCTGGCATGAAGCTGGGCTTCCAATCTCGAAGTCTGAAAGCTGTGTACCTCCTCCGCCAAGCGGGCTACCGGAATGTGAAGGTGCTTGATGGCGGCATGTACCGGTGGGCGAGGGAGGACTTGCCGATGGTGAGTGATGTCTGAGCTCTGCTCGAGTGTGATGATGTCACCGTCGTGTCGGCCCTTTCGACAGACGCACGTGTCGTGTTGAACACCGCAGCCGGCAGAGGGCTTGACAGGCAGCGCGCGCGCTGTGAGCCTTGAGTCTGGTCACAGCCTGTGTGTGCTTCACACTGAGAGTGCGCGCTGGCCTTCCTCCATCCCATGGCGCCGCACGAGTCTACAACCGCGAAGGGGCGGGACCTGGAAGCTGGGCTAGAGGTGCAGGCGGCGCCGTCGGGGGCGACGGACTCACACTCTCCTGGCGGCGATGCCACTTCTGGAGGCGCCGGCGACGGGCACGGCCACGGGCACGACGAGAAGACCGGACCCGACTGGAAGGGCGACGTGTTGCAGTGCTGCGGTGCGTGCGCTGCGCGGAGCAGTGCCAAAGAGGGGCAGGGCTTTTTTTCTGGAGGCGGTGTGACACCCCCGCGCTGCTTATCACACCACTGACGGCCCCTCCTCCGACTGCGACTGCGTGCCACACCGCACTTCTGGTTCTGTGCAGGCGAGGGCGTGGACGTGAAGACTGACTTCAGACTGTGCATGAAAGCCTTGGTGCGTCAACTTGTGCTCCTCGCTACCCTTCTTCCGAGTCTCACAACGGTGCCGCCTGGCATCTCTGTCACCCACGCCAGGTGTGCCCGTGCCTTTACTACGGCTCCAGCATGCGGCGCGCGCTGCTCCTGAACGGGTACTACCACTGCATAATGTTCATCATTGGCACCGACTTGTTCTGGTTCGTCGGCAGCATCATGCGCGCCAAGTGCGCCAACCCCGCTCTCCCGCCGCCTTCGCCGAAGCGCCCGGCGCGTGTGAACCCTTCCGCGCCGAGCCCGCCTCCGAGTCCGCCGCCGCTGGCAGCCATAGCTGTGTACAACAACTGCATCGCAAGGGCCAACACGACGGTGCGTGCGTGTGTGTGTCTCATCTCCAATGCAGCATGAGCTCGTGAAGCTGACAGCCAGCGATCCACTGCAGACTGGATATTTGGCCATCATCACAGGCCTGTTCATGCTGTACTCCACATATAGGCGCTACCAGATGCGCAAAAAGTTCGGCTTTCCCACAGGCACCTGGAAAATCGTGGCATCGGACCTGTACGCCTGGGTGTGCTGCACCCTGTGCGCAGTGTGCCAGGAAGCGCGCACTCTGTCCTATAACAACGTCATGGATGGCCGATGGCTGGGTCCTCAAGTCACGCTCAAGGGCCTCGACATTGCCAGCGAGTTGGAGCGCGCACAGGCGGCGGCTGCTGAGGGCGGGCGTCTGCGCAGCGCGAGAAGTTACACGCTGTACGCGGGCTACGGAGGCGCGAACCAGGGCATCGGTGATGACGCAGCCGCGCCTGCGGGTCTGGTGGAGGACAGCTTCTACCACCCGGTGGACACAATCGACGAGGAGGAGGGCGACATGGCCTTGCAAGAAGAAGAAGACGAGGGGGACGAGCAACGCCTTTTGCCCAGTCCGAGAGCGATACCGTGAGTGCATAAGCATTGAATGGATGGATCATGCACCCGCGTGTGGCCAGTGCCTCGCGCCTCGCGTCGTGCCGCCTAGGCCGGAGCGGCGCCAGTTGTCGTACAGCTGCCCTGGGTCGTCCTGTCCCTGCCACTCAAGCTCCATATTGCCTACCACGACGGTGTCTCCGTCCTTGCATCCCGCCGCCTTGAGTGCGCTCCACACGCCGATGCGTTTGAGGACGTAGCTGAAGCGCTGCACGGATTCGAAGAACTCCCAGTTCGTCATCTGCACAAAGCGGGCCAGTGCTGCGCTCTCAACCACAAAGGCGCCATCGTCCTCGTCCCGGAACACCCGGAAATCAGAGATGTCACCCTCGCGAGATGCAACCAAGTCAGCTGCCACTGGACGCGCAGCCTCCTCGCGGGACAGAAGGCCAGGCAGCGGTGCAGCTGGCAGGTCGGCAAGCAGTGCTCTCACAGCGCGCACCATGTCCGTGACGCCCTCACCTGTGGCCGCGCTGACTATGTGCAGGGGCTGTCCCCGCTGCGCGAAGTAGGCAGTGACAGCAGGCAGGGCGCGTCTGCATGCAGGCAGGTCCAGCTTGTTGAGGACAACAACTTGAGGCTTGGTCGCCAGATCCGGGCTGAATGCCGCCAGCTCCGTCTGGATGGCGTGGTATGCGCCGATGATGGCATCCGCACCGCGCTCACGCACTGGCGCAGCGGGGTCTGCATCACCAGCTGGAGCCGGAGCCTCGCCAGCCAGAGGTTCCCCTGCTTGCGCTCCGTCCAGGAGATGGACCAGGACGCGACATCGCATGACGTGGCGCAGGAATTGATGGCCGAGACCGATGCCCAGATGCGCGCCTTCAACCAGGCCCGGGATGTCCGCGAACACGGTGGTGCTGTATTCCTGCTCGCATACCCCAAGGTTCGGCACCAGCGTCGTGAACGCGTACGACGCAACCTTCGGCCGCGCAGCACTGAGACTCGCCAGCAGCGTGGATTTGCCGGCATTCGGCATGCCTACGATGCCCACATCTGCGACAACTTGCAACTCGAGCAACAGCCACGTCTCCAACGCAGACTCCCCTTTTTCGCTCATCAGCGGCGCGCGCACGCGATTGCTCTTGAAACTCGCGTTGCCGCGACCACCGCGGCCGCCTTTGAGCACTAATCGAGGCTGGTCTGCAGTCAGCACCTCCGCCAGCGTCTGGCCAGTCTCCGCATCTTTGATCACTGTTCCCAGCGGCACGTGCACCGTCACGTCCTGTCCAGACCGCCCGAAACAGTTCTTGCCTTCGCCGTTGCCGCCGCGGCCAGCACGGAAATGAACCTGCAGTGAGGGAACACGCGTCAATGCACACTGCAAAGTGAGGCTGAGCCGCGCAGTTCTCAACGCACCTGCTTGCGGAACGGCAGGAGCGACGTCATCGCGGCGTCGCCCACAACATACACGTTGCCCCCGTCGCCGCCATTCCCACCGGCGGGGCCGCCCTGAGGCACGCACGCCTCCCGACGAAACGCCGTGGCTCCGTCGCCGCCGTCTCCAGCCTTGACGAAAATCTTGGCGCGGTCGAAGCACCGCATCTCCGCCGGCAAGCTCCGTTGGGGCGCTCCGTCGTCGAAGCCGTCCTCACGCGTTTGAACGACTTCCCAGCCGAGAGAAGAGGCGTCAGGAGGTGCTCCTGACGGCTGAGCCTCGTCTTCGTTTTCCAAGTCGAACACGCCGCGACGCACGCGCTGAGACGGCCGGGAAGAGCCGCCTGGCTTGCCACCGGCGCTTCGGGGCTGCTCCCCCGGCAAAGTGCCGAGCGACGCCCACAATGAAGGTGGGGCACTAGACTTCACCACCGCGGCCGGTGCAGCTCCGCCTGCGGCGGCGGGGCTTGCAGGCTTCGCGGCTGGAGCCGCCTTGCCTGGCGCTGCCGGCTTGCCTGCCGCGGCGCAGACGCACGGGAGGCGCGCTGCCGCCGGCATGAGGAGCGTGCGAAGGGAGACTCACGATGGATGCCACGTGTCATAGAGCGTCTCTCTTCCCTCAAACGCAGGCAGTGGACGAAATGTGAGGTGTGGACGCGCATGGCAGCCCCGCTGCGTGAGTCGGAGCGCGTGTGGCAGTTCTGGTTTGGGAGCGCCCCTGTCAGCGACCTGTTCCGCACCCGCTGGTTCCCGGCTGAGGGCAAGAAGGAGCAGCAGGCCGCTGCGGATGCTGAGGTGAACGCGCAGTTCGCAGACACACTCGCAGCCGCAGTCGCTGGTGAGCTGCACGCTGCCACTGCCTTGTCCCAGGCTCCTCTGCCGTCGATACTGCCCTCCGTCACCACTTGGCTCCGCTCTCACTGCACAATGCGTGCATCTTACAGGCAACTTGGACGACTGGCGAAGCACGCCCACGACGTGTGTCTGTCTCGTCGTCATCCTTGACCAGTTCTCGCGCCACATTTACCGCTACACAGCCGCGGGCAGAGACGCGCAGCTCGCTGCTGATGCACAAGCCCTCACTGCGTGCGAACACTTGCTCAGCCACCGGGACTGGCTGCCAAGGCTGTCCGTGCCGGAGCTTGTCTTCGCAACCTTCCCGTTGAGACACAGCGCGACGCTTGAACGACTGCACCGAGCTCTGAAACTGGTGCGCCAGTCATGAAGCCCACACCTCGTGCTAGATGTGGGTCTCAAACTGCGCGCTGTTCGCACAATGTCCTCCCCAGGTGGACGAGCGGGCTCATACAGAGGAGTCACATGTTGCGCTTCTTCAGCGCTTCCGCAAAGCCACACTGCGGCGACTACAGGAGCTGCAAGGCAAGCAGTGGGTTGCCGGGGATGATATTTTAGAGCATGCGGCGTTCGTGGCAGACGAGTCCCGTCTGCTGAGGGAGCCCTTGTCGCAGGCAGTGGCGGCATTCATGCAGCGCCACCACGCACAACCTGGAGTCGAGTCGGCGTCCCAGAGTGCTGTGAATGCATCAGGGGGCGCGATCCGAGCTTGCGTGTCGCTCTCCGGAGGTGTCGACTCCATGGTTCTGTGCACCATTCTCAGCCGCCTCGGACGCGCAGCGCAGCCACCATGGCGTGTTGCGGGCGTGCACATTGACTACGGCAACCGGCCTGAATCAGCAGCCGAGGCGGATTACGTGCAGGCCTGGTGTGCTGGGTGCGTCTTATTATAACTGCTGCAATCACACCCGCACCCTGACGCCATGTGACCATTCCTCGAATTCAACAGCCAAGACGTCGAATTCCGAGTGCG
>Ga0164296_1003759_pt1 | contig 14145 bp, 13 predicted proteins | sample GEODES057metaG_FD_113533 | JGI IMG/M metagenome (GOLD analysis project Ga0164296, IMG submission 113533) | Dystrophic lake water microbial communities from Trout Bog Lake, Wisconsin, USA - GEODES057 metaG | ecosystem: Environmental > Aquatic > Freshwater > Lake | place: USA: Trout Bog Lake... | reverse complement strand
CTGGCGGCTTAATTATGAACCACGGCATCACGGCCGGAGGCGCCCACAATCCAATGCTGGGTAACGGTATGGGGCAGTTTATTGAGAACTATATTTTTCCGGGCGGCGAGTTGGTGCATATCGGGCATGTGTTAACGAACATGGCTGATGGCGGCTTAGAGGCGCTGGATATTGAAAATCTGCGTCCTCACTATGCTCGTACTTTATGGGCCTGGAGCGATTCGCTGGAGATGCAACTTGACGCAGCTGCCCGCATTTTGAGTGGCGAAAACGGAGCTCGTGCCTTGAGGGCCTATCGACTCTACTTGTCTGGCTGCGCACTGGCGTTTGAGCAAGGTTGGATTTCATTGCATCAAATCATTGGTCAGCATGATGCGATCGGCAGGACCGATGAGTTAGACCTTGCGCCGGATATAGCCTATCCCTGGAGAAGGGATTACATCTACCGGTAACATCATCATGCGGCAGCCATCGCTTTCAGTTCAGTAGCTTGCACGTTTTGCATAGCTTGTGCGGCGATTTCGAATGAACGCAGTCTGGCTTGATGGTCGAATATTTGTCCAGCAAGCATGAGTTCATTGGCGCCAGTCTTGTCCACTAGGGCCTGCAAGCCCCTTTGAACTGTCTCTAAGGATCCAACCACAGAACATGACAAGGACTGCATGACAGAGGCTTTTTCATGAGGCGACCAGAAGGTGTCAATATCATCTATGGGTGGAGGCAGTTGTCCTCGTGTGTTGCGCCGCATTCGTGTGAAATGCTGTTGCAATGTCGTGAACAGGTGAAGCGCCTCTTCATCGCTATCTGCTGCGATTACATTGGCTAGCACTGCGGCATGTGGCTTGGCTAATTGGGACGATGGTCTGAAAAGCGCACGATATGCGTGCATCGCATCAAGTAGATAGTCGGGTGCAAAGTGAGAAGCAAAAGCGTAGGGTAGCCCAAAATGCGCAGCAACCTGCGCCCCGTAAGTGCTTGAACCGAGTATCCATATTGGCACGTGTAAGCCCGCGCCGGGAATGGCTTTCACCATTTGCCCGGGTTGAATATCGCCAAAGTAATGTTGCAGCTCTTGCACATCTTGCGGAAAGTTGTCCGAGCTTCCCTGCAAGTCACGTCTTAGTGCATGCGCTGTGTGTTGGTCAGTTCCCGGAGCCCTGCCCAAGCCTAGGTCGATACGACCAGGAAATATTGAAGCGAGCGTACCGAATTGCTCAGCGATGACCAGCGGAGCGTGGTTGGGCAACATAATGCCTCCTGAACCAACCCGGATAGTTTTAGTTCCCGCGGCTACGTGACCAACTACGACAGCAGTGGCTGAACTGGCATTGCCGGTCATGTTGTGATGTTCTGCTAGCCAGTAACGGGTGTAGCCCCATTTTTCAGCATGCTGGGCCAAGTCTCGAGAATTATTGAGTGCATCGGCGGCAGTCAGTCCTTGAGGGATAGGGGAAATATCGAGAATTGAGTACGGAATATTCATTATCGTTGAGTCGGGCTATGCGGGTTATGCTAGTGTTTCAGCACAGTATGTGCCAAAGAATAAGGCAAAATCGCCTCGAAACCAACAGGGAGCTAAATATGCGTGAAGTTTTTGTGATGGCAGCGGCCAGGACAGCCATTGGTGATTTTGGTGGTGGGCTAAAAGATGTAGCCCCTTGCGATTTAGGTTCGACCGTGGTGAAGGCGGTGCTACAACGATCCGCAGTAGATCCCGCAGCGGTGGGTCATGTCGCTTTTGGTCATGTAATTCATACAGAACCAAGGGACATGTACTTATCCAGAGTAGTCTCAATTAACGGTGGTCTGCCACAGTCGTCAGCAGCTTTTAACGTCAATCGGCTCTGCGGTTCTGGGTTACAGGCGATTGTTTCAGCTTCACAGTCGATTTTGCTAGGTGACACCGATGTGGCAATTGGTGGAGGCGCCGAGTCCATGAGCCGTGGTGGGTATCTGTCGCAGACACAGCGATTTGGTGCACGCATGGGTGACACAACCATGGTGGACATGATGACCGGAGCGCTATCCGATCCGTTTGGTCGCATGCATATGGGCGTCACTGCAGAAAATGTCGCCGCGCAATTCGGTATAAGTCGTGCTGATCAAGACGCTTTGGCGCTCGAGTCGCATCGTCGTGCCGTAGCAGCGCAAGACGAAGGACGGTTTAATGATCAGATCGTGCCTGTCGTGATCAAAACCCGCAAGGGCGAGGTTGAGTTCAAGGTCGATGAGCACCCTCGTCGTGACGTATCGGCTGAAAACTTAGCGGGGCTGCGCGCAGTATTTATAAAAGAAAACGGCACGGTAACGGCGGGTAATGCTTCTGGCATCAACGATGGTGCAGCGGCTGTCTTACTGATGAGTGGTGAAGCTGTAAAGACTAGTTCTACTAAGCCAATGGCGCGGTTGGTTGCCTATGCCCACGCTGGAGTGGATCCTAAAATCATGGGTATTGGCCCCGTGCCTGCCACGCAAGCCGTGCTCAAGCGCGCCGGCCTTACCGTTGATCAAATGGATGTGATTGAGGCTAATGAAGCGTTCGCTGCCCAAGCATGTGCAGTCGCAAAAGAGCTTAAGTTTGATATGGCACGTGTCAATCCTAACGGCAGCGGCATTTCGCTTGGTCATCCGGTAGGTGCAACGGGTGCGATTATCACTACTAAGGCGATTTATGAATTGCACCGGATCAAAGGTCGCTACGCGTTGGTGACAATGTGCATAGGCGGCGGCCAAGGTATCGCTGCAGTATTTGAACGCGTTTGATGACAGATTAGTCAATGTCTCTACAGTAAAGATCGCTCGGCCATCGATATGACTCGATGGCCAGCGACAATGACATGATCCAGCAGATCGATGTCAACCATGGATAACGATTGTTTCAATATTTGTGTCAGTTCAATATCCGCTGCACTGGCTTGGGCCAGTCCAGAGGGGTGGTTATGTGCAAGTATTAAAGACTTTGCGTGATGTTTCAGTCCGGCTTTGATCAGTTCACGCGGATAAATAGAGGTTTGAGTCAACGTACCTTTGGACACCTCCTCGGTAGTAATGAGCCGGTTTTGATTGTCGAGAAATAGTGCTACGCAATGCTCGACCTGCAAATGACTGAGTAAGGATTTGCAAAGAGTTTTAACTCTCTCTGGATGCTCCAGTGTGTCTTGGTGCTTCATTTCCTCTTCGATCGCTCGGCGGGCAAGAGCTGAGATAGCGCCGAGTTGACAAGCTTTTGCCTTGCCTACACCGGAGAGAGTTTGAAGGTCTTCCGTATTCGTTGCTAAAAGTTGTCTAAGACCTTTGTGATGATCAAGTAGTTTGTGGGCAAAATCGACTGCGTGACAGTTTTTTGTACCAGATCCGAGCACGACGGCAAGTAGCTCGGCGGTAGTGAGCGCTTCAGCGCCGTATTTGAGTAATCGTTCCCGAGGACGTTGATCAATTGCTAAGGAATCGCGCAGGGTCATGGAACTGGCTCTAGAATATAGGTTTGACAAGCTTGTAACGGTGACAGATTTTGAATGCTCAGTATTCCCCCACGCCTCTGGTTGTCCGCCCGGATTCATACTTAACACTGCACTACCGCATCGTGATGACGAGTGGCCCAGCAGCGGGATCGGCATTTATCGACACGTTTGACGGTCGGCCTGCGACATTGCAATTGGGAAGCGGTCAATGGTCTCCTCACATGGAGGCGCCGCTACTTGGGCATCCCGAAGGAGATTGTTTTAGCTACGAGCTATTGCCTGGTCAGGCTTATGGTGAGCGCAACCCAGAGCTTGTGCAAAGAGTGACTCGAAGAATGCTTACTGAAAACGGCGGTGAGGAAACCGAGTTTGAGGCGGGTGATGTGATCGAATTCACAGCGCCGAACGGCGGGCGGTATTCAGGTGTTCTTAAAGAGTTAAATGATGACACAGCGCTGTTTGACTTTAATCATCCACTGGCTGGGATTCATCTGCGAGTGGATGTTGACTTACTTGGAGTGCTGTGATGGCAGTGTCCGAGGTAATTCTTGCTCAGCCCCGGGGCTTTTGTGCAGGTGTGGATCGTGCGATTGATATTGTCGAGCGTGCGTTAGAAATTCATGGTGCACCAATTCATGTGCGACATGAAATCGTACACAATCGCTTCGTGGTTGAGGATCTACGTGCGAAGGGTGCCGTTTTTATCGATGAACTTGATCAAGCTCCTCCGGGTGCAATTGTGGTGTTTTCCGCACATGGTGTATCGCAAGCGGTCAGGGCTGAAGCACAAGCGCGTGGACTGAAAGTGTTTGATGCGACTTGTCCGTTGGTAACGAAAGTCCACATTGAAGTAGCGCGAATGCGCGAAGCAGGTCGCGAAATTATTATGATCGGCCACAAAGGGCACCCAGAAGTTGAAGGTACGCTTGGTCAGTCGACAGATGGCATGTATTTGGTTGAGACAGTGCAGGATGTGGACATGCTAACTGTAAAGAATCCAGATCAGTTAGCATTTGTTACCCAGACAACTTTATCGGTCGATGACGCGAGTGAGGTGGCGACCGCTCTGCGCCAGAAGTTTCCCGCAATTATTGAGCCAAAGAAAAGTGACATCTGCTATGCAACGCAGAATCGTCAAGACGCCGTCAAGATGTTGACCAATGACTGTGATTTGGTCTTGGTCGTTGGCAGTGCAAACAGTTCTAATTCAAATCGTTTGCGCGAAGTAGCCGAACGTAAAGGAATCCCCTCCTATCTAATCGACGGTGCTGAGACGATAAATCCAAGCTGGTTAGAAGGAAAGCAGAGAGTGGGGATCACCGCTGGCGCGTCGGCTCCTGAATTATTGGTTCAGCAAGTGATTACTCGGCTCAAGCAGCTCGGCGCCGTGTCGGTTCGGACTATGGACGGATTAGAAGAGCACGTGGCATTTCCACTGCCTAAAGAGCTCTCAAGAAAGAAGGCTATCTAGTAAGAAGGATTAATGATGGGAATAAAAATCGATGCGTTGAGTGTAATGAGTGATGCGCCGGTTATCCCTGTCATCGTGCTAAACGACGTCGAGCATGCGGTTCCGCTTGCCCATGCTTTGGTAGCTGGTGGCATCCGGATGCTTGAAGTTACTTTAAGAACCTCGGTGGCACTTGAGTGCATACGTCGAATTGCCCAGGAAGTCCCCGAAGCAGTAGTAGGAGCAGGGACGATATGTACTGCAGCAGACATTGAGGTTGCCGGTGGCGCTGGCGCGTCATTCTTAGTGAGTCCAGGTTACACCTCGACAATCGGTAAAGCAGCGCTACAAGCAGGTCTCCCATTGTTACCCGGCGTGGCGACGGCTAGCGAAATTATGATGGCGAGTGAAGATGGCTATCGCGCTTTGAAGTTTTTTCCGGCCGTGCAATCAGGTGGTTTAGCGTTACTCAAGGCGTTTCAGGGGCCATTTGCTCAGACAAGATTTTGTCCTACGGGAGGAATCAACGCTGACAATGCAAAGGATTTTCTTGCGCTGTCTAATGTAGTTTGTGTAGGTGGTTCTTGGCTTGTGCCAGACGATGCACTGGTGAGAGGTGATTACGATCGTATTACCGCCTTAGCCAGACAAGCGGCAGGCTTGCACCGTGCGTGCATCCGGTAATGATGCAACCGCGCCATAGCCTTGTACTGCAATAGACGCAGCGATATTTGCATAGTCTGAGGCTGAAATCAGATCATCTCCAGCGGCCAGTCGCGCCAGTAAATTGCCGCAAAAACAATCTCCAGCTCCGGTTGCATCAACCGCAGTGACGGTGCGGGCCGGTATTGCCACTCTACTGCCCGGGGTGCTGACGATTGCCCCGTCTGAACCAAGCTTTAATACAACGTTGGTAGCGCCCTGGTCGTGACACCAGTCTAGGATTTGATCGGTGTCTGACAGCCCGGTTAGGGTCGTTAAGTCATCCAGGCTGGGTAAAAACAAATCGGATAATGCGATAGCCTGTTTAATCGCGGGAATAGCCCGCTCAAGCGTCCACAGTTTTAACCGTAAGTTCGAATCAAACGAGACATTCGTTCCGCTGGATTTTGCGATGCGCATTGCCTGTAAGACCGTGATAGCGGCTGTATCGGAGAGCGCGAGAGATATGCCCGAAGCATGCAACCACTTGCTGTCTGAAATGCTTTTCTGCGCGCGATTTATCAACCAGTCGATATCCATCTTGCTAGCGGCTGACCCGGCGCGCCTATAGCTAAATTGATGTCCTGAAGTTCCGTGAGTTACGAAATATATTCCAGTGGGCGCGTTGGGGTCTTGGTCAACTGCCTCCGTATTGATCTTTTCGTTTTGCCATAGATCGATCAAGAGTTGACCAAACTGATCGTCGCCGATGCGGGTTAAATATCCGGTTTTGGCACCGGCTCTCGTCGCCGCTATGACAGCATTGCTGGTATCGCCCCCAAAACCTTGCAAATAATTTGGTTGTTGGGGATGCGTTTGGTTGAATTCGATCATTGCCTCTCCGATAGCGACGATATCAAACCGCTTTTCGACTGAGTGAACAATATTTTGCGAAGCCATGCTAGAGATGATTTAGCTGAGAGGAATGTTTTTTATCGAGCCAAACTTGGATGTAGTCAATACTGGTTCTCAGACTGAAATAGTCACTCATGAGTGCCTTGGGTACGCGCAGCGACATGGCCTCTGCTTCGATTGACTCCAGCTCAGTTAAATATTCCTCGTGTTTTTCTGGGTCATAGTCCTGAAATAAGTTTTGCTCTATGGCTCTTAGCTTTGCATAGATCTGATTGATTCGACCTCGAGCGCGAGAAAGCCTGTAACCTGGCATTTCTCTCAACAATGGGTAAGCGAAGGCGCCGAGCGGGATGATAATTAACGCGATCCTGTTGACGAAACTAGCCAACCAGAAGGGCAGATAATCCATGAGCCAAGGCTGACCTTTGGTATAAAAGTTTTCAGCAATACTGCTCTCGGTAATTACCGACTCTTGGAATGAAGGAAACTCATGATACTGGGTAAAAAAACTTCTGCCACCATTGATTTCAGTTGCTGCTTTTAAGAACAATATCTGTATTGCTGGATGCAAACGTGGATCGATAATCAAATTTGTCGTGACAGCGAGGAGTTCCAGATCTTGAGGAGGTTGATTTTTCGCTAAGTTGAAACTGCCCATGGGAACAGTTACCACATGAAAGAAAGGCTTTAAGCGGCGATACGCATTGGCTCTGTGAAAGGTCATCAGACCGGCGTTGGGGTCTTTTATAAGCGTTTGGACGTTTTTTGATTCAAAGCCGTCAACAATTACCAGGGAGCTTATTTCGCCACGCTGAAAAGCAGCAACGCTTTGATCACTCGCCATAGTTTTGTATGTATCGGTCAGTGGCATGTCATTTAGCGCGAGGATGTGCAGCACTTGAGTGTGCGTTCCGCTACCTACGGCTCCGATAGCCATAGGTTTGCTGATTAGTTGGTCCCATAGAACGTTATCCGTATCGAAATGATCACGACGATAAAAAATCCAGATCGGTTCATAATCGACACTACCAAGAGACTGAAGGGAGCCAACTTGCTTAGCGTCGATCAGCCCGCCCTGTACAAACGCAGCCATCATCGGATCGTTCTTGTCTTTGAGGCGCAAGACATTCTCTTCGGCTCCAGCCGATTCCACCAGTTCCAATGTAATGCCGTGTCTAGCAAAATACGCGGCATATTTTTTAGTTAAGGTTTCGTATGAACCTCCCACTGAGCCTTTGCCCATTACGACATGGGTCGGGGGAAAGGGACGTGCCCACCACAAAAGCAAAGCGAGGACAACAAAAAAAACGCTCAACAGCTTCCATGTTTCTCGTACGAATCGACCCCAAAGACGGATTTCGTCGACGACGGTATCCCACGCTGCGTGAACGTACTCTCTCAAATCTTGTTTGACGGTATCCACTGCGATGATGCCTTGTAGTTAGCTTTTGCTCTGGTTAACCCAAATTAGTTTAGCTGTGTCAAAGCCTAGTTCGCGAGCTTTGGATAAGAGGGTGTCGAGAACCTCCTGGTTCAATTTCGGATCACGGGCTAATATCCACAAATAATCCCGATCTGGTCCTGCTACCATTGCCCAAGCGTATTTTGATTGATCAAGCGCAATGACATGGTAGCCACCGTAGAAGGGCCCGAAAAAAGAAACTTTGAGCGAACCGGTATTTTTATCGCCTGTGAAATACGCTTTTCCGATAGCTTGTTTAAAGTCGTTTTTTTTAGGATCGAATCCTCGATTGATAACCTCCACACTACCATCGGTATTTAGCTTATATGTTGCGGTAACGTCGGTGAGCCCTCGTTCGAAGGAGTGATCCAATCTGGCGATTTCATACCATCTGCCAAGATATTGATCGATATTAAACGGGGTGACTGCAGACATGCCCTTGGGTATCTCTGTAGAGCAGCCTGCAGTCAAGAGCGTTGTCAGCAGTGCAACTAGCCCAGAGACGGCAAACCTGCTGAACTTCGCGATATCAATAAAGTTATTCTTCATTAACGAATTGACTGCCCGTCTTTGATAAATCGCTCCACTTCGTTGAATAAACTATACCTATTCACTTCGTTCATGATCGAATGGGTTCCTTCTCCGAGGATGACTAACTTTTTCTGTTTGGCGTTTGTTAGAAGCGGGAATAAGGTCTCCGCCATGTAGGGTGGGGTATCCGCATCCCATTCGGCCAAAATTAAAAGGGTAGGCACCTTGATTTGTGCGGGGTCATACATGGGCTTACCTGAAGACCAATAGTCTCTGCTATTCTGAGTGCCACCATTTGGTGCTCGCACGAATTTAGGAGTGGCTTTTGATCCAACCGGATCGGTTTCAAAGGTCTCTTTAGCCCAGATTTCAAACCATTCGTCAGGCATGGGCTGTTGCCCAGTTTTTAATCCGCTGTCTTTTCGTTTACGAGCCATTTCAATTGTGACAGTCCGATAGGCGCCTAAAACGCCGCCGGCATCGGTGAGTGAGGCAGTTTTTCTCAACCAGACTGGTGCGTACAGAACTAGTCTAGTCACTTTGTCTGAATGCCTGCTTGTATACAGTGCGGTGATTGCCGTACCCCACGAGTGACCGATAACGTTGAGTGTCGAGATACCGCGGCGGTTACGAACCCAGTCCGCAGCCGCAGCGTAATCGCGTGCAGCCGTATCGGTATCGACAATGGGTTTGTTTTGTGTGGCAGGCTGATCCATTTCCTTAGGGCGAGTTGACTTACCAAAGCCCCGTATGTCGACCATGTAAACATCAAAGCCTTGCATGGCGAGGACATCCATCCAGGAAATTCCATCCAAACGAAGATCAAAGCCCGTTTCAGCAGGATAAGTCGCACCGTGCACAAAGAGCACAACGTTGTCTTTGTTGTAGCTGTTAGTAGCGGCAAGACGTTTATTCCGAACATACAGTTCAATACCAGGATCGGCGCCAGGCACCATAAAATCTTCAACAATGAGTTGAGCGGTTTGAGGAGACGAATCAGCTTTTTTATCCACAGAGGTGGTCGCTTTGTTTGGCATCGAGTTACAAGCTGCTAATAGACATACAACCGCCAGCAAGCTTATCGATTTGGTGAAATGAAAGATTTTGCTCATGAGTGGCCCAGTTTGTTATTAATGGAGAGATGCTAACGCTATCGACATATTTGCGCTACATTCAAAAGATATTATTCAAATGTTGCATTGCATCAGTAAATTTTTTGAATCAATTAGAAAGGACGCGAGACAAAAATGAAACTAACACTAAAGATTTTATTAGCCCTTGCAGTAGGTCTGATTGCGCAACTCAGTTACGCCGCTGATCCTGGTGTTGGGCTCGGAGCGCCTGGTGCTGGTGTGGCACCAGGTGTGGGTGCCCCGGGCGCGGGTGTCGCTCCGGGAGTCGGTGCTGGTGCTCCTGGTGTTGGTGCGGGCGCCGCGGGTGCTGGTGTAGCACCGGGACTCGGTGTCGGTGCATCGGGTCCGGGCGTGGCGCCAGGAGTGGGGGTGCCCGGTGTTGGTGTTACGCCTCGACCTGACTTGATTCGTGAGCGTGATGTTAATGGAGGAGTGAATCGGGCTGGCGCTAGATAGCCTAGTATGTACGCATCATTGCGGCGTTATCTGCTCGCCCATAAATCCGTGTGACCAATCACGCAACGAGAGGCGCAGATGCTGCGTGCGAGCCATCTTTCAACGTGGTCAGGGTTAACTTTGCTAATTTGGTTCACAGCCTGGGCACTGCCATTAGCCAGTGCTGCAATTAGCTTTTGGTCAATTGGTTGATTCAGTACCCATGGACTGGGAGCCGTTTGAAGATGAAATCCTCTTTTATTCAAAGTATCAACCAGAATCTCAGTTGCCAGCGGACCAGCTGCACAACCAAAACCTTTATCAATTTGTTGATGTTCATGAAATGCTGCTAGCACCACCTCATCGGTCTGCGTGCTTGGATACCAATTTTCTTGCCCGTTGTATGTGAGCACCGTGTAGAGTGGAGTACTTAACGCTGCTGCAAATCTCATTAGCCAGTCTTGCGAAACCAGGTCAAAAAAAGCAGCGGCTGTGACGAGGTCTGTCGGAATAGTCAAGATTTTTTCGATATTCAACGATAAATCGTCGCAGACAAATTCAATGCGGATGTCTTTCCCTTTATAGGTAACGTTTAAGGGCGCCGTTGATGAGGCTGATGTTCGTGTCTGATCGATGTTCTCAACTTGCAAAGTGTCTGCCCAACTGACGATAGCTACTCGGGCAGCTTGCAGAAGTGCCGGGTCGTAGTCCACCAAAGTCCAGTGCTGAAACTCAGGCATGCTGTCAGCCAATGCACGTAGGTTCGATCCTGTACCGCAACCTAAGTCTGTAAGTCGCATGGGATTTTTGGCATTAAACGGCAAGCCCTCGAAGTGTCGAGCCATTCGCTTTAGGAGCGATGAGTTTCTGGATCGATGGTCAACTGGTTCTCTCAATGAGAGCCACTCAAAAGAAAAACCTGTCATGGCTGAGCGTCTTTTAGCGCTGGTGAGGTATTGGAGAGTTCGAATTGTTCATGAGCCAGTTTTGCGAATCGTCCATTCTTGTTGATTAAGTCCGCAAAATTGCCGCTTTCGACGATTTTTCCATGCTCAAGTACTAGGATCTTATCGGCCTTTTTTACGGTTGCGAGACGGTGGGCAATGACAAGTGTTGTTCGATCTTTTGTCACGGCATCGAGAGCAGTTAATAATTTGGCCTCAGTGTCGCTATCTAGAGCGCTGGTTGCCTCGTCAAGAATGACAATCGATGGATTTTTGAGTAAGGCTCTTGCGATGGCTAATCGCTGACGTTCACCACCTGATAAAGCTCTTCCTCGCTCACCTGCAATGGTGTCTAAGCCGTTGGGCAGTCTGGAGACAAAATCCAACGCCTGAGCGGCCTGTAGCGCCTCTGTCATCTGTGCTCGGGTAGCGTCTAGTGCTCCAACTCCCAGGTTTTCGGCGATGGTGCGATTAAATAGCATCGATTCTTGAAAAACAACACCAATGTTTCGTCTCAGAGATTCGAGTGTGATGTCACGAATATCGACGCCGTCGATTTTGATTTGACCTGATTGTGGGTCAAATGTTCGATACAGCAGCGCAAGGGCGGTAGACTTACCCGCGCCTGAAGCTCCCACCAACGCGACTGTTTGGCCCGGTTCTACTGAAAAACTGACATTTTCGAGGGCATCATGACGACCATCGTATGAAAAATTAATATCAGTGAATTCAATGTGGCCTAGCGCACGAGTCATCTTGATGGCATCGGGCTTGTCTTTTATCGTCGGATTGGTATCCAGAATATCAAAAAATTCTTGTAGCCTTGGCGCATCGCCCGCCAGGCGATTGATAAATTGAGCGGTTTGTTCGAGCCGACCTATCACAAGTGTTGCAAATGCGATGAAGGTGACAATCTCTCCGACCGTAGTTAATGACTGTGTGTAGAGCCAAATTCCTAATCCAATCATACTTAATACGGTCAGAGTTGTTGATACGCGAGTAAGCACTCTGACGATCGCCCACCATGAAAGTACGGGGAACTGGGCGTCAAGCACGCGAGTGCTGATGCCTTTTATTGCATTGACTTCGTCTTCAATTCTGGCAAAGCTTTGAACGAGGGCGATATTACCCAACGTATCATTGGCTCGTTCAGCCAGATCGGAGTGATGTTGTTCAACTTCTTTCTGCAACAATTGTGTTTTGCGGACAACAAAAATTGAAAGGCATGCAAAAACAGTACATAGCGCTACGAGTAAGATAGCCATGTACCAATTTATGTAAAAGGCAATGGGTACCAAAATAATTAAGGCTATGAACGAACTCATGTGGTCTCTGAAAAAACCCAACCATAACGCCCACAGTGAGTCAACGCCTTGCAACATGATTTTCATCAAGCGCCCTGAGTGCATTTTGTTGTAATGAGCTGCCGGCAGTTGCAAAACATGTTCAAAGTAGTGACGTAAAACGATATGTCTTCTTCGATGTGCCAGTCGATCAGAATGCAAGGCCATAAAACTTGCACAAATAATTTCGAATAAACCAAAGCTGACCCATGCGATTAAATATGGCGATACATATGACCAAGCCTCTGTTAGGTCCTTAGAACTTAGTTTTGTTAGCGCATCAATAATGCGCCCGAATAAAATTGGCTCAGCAAATAGCGCGAGCACAAGCGCAACATTGGCTGCGGATAACCACCAAGCTAAGCGAACATCATCGCCAAGTTGGAGTAGTACTCTTTTGTAAAGATGTACGAACTTCATGGGTGTATTGGGTTGAATCGCCCTTTTAGGGCATGAAGATCAAGCTCAAGAATTTCCAAGGGAGGGTCGATTTCCTCTGGTATCTGCGCCAGTCCAAGAGTCATCATCCATTGCCCGATGCAAGGTGATGAGGAAATTACGCAAAGTGGAATGGCGAGAATTAAACCCAGCATGTAGAGCATGGCATAGGCAAAGACCTCAGGATGTGTCATGTACAGTACAGTTGAGCACGTTACGCCAAATAGTGTGTGCCCCCAGAGCTGACTGATGGCCTGTGACCATGGCACTGAGTGATCGGTCCTTGTTTGAGCATGCCATCCTCGTGTTTGACCTGCGGTGAGTCTGAGCAAAAACATACTCTGACTAAACCACATCACTGGGCACAGCAAGAGTGAAAAAATTGTCTCTAAAACAAAACTAACCAAGAACTTGATCCCGCCGCCAAATCCGGTACGCTGCTTTTTAGTCAATAGTATGACTAGAGCACTTGCGAGCTTTGGCAGATAAAACATAAAAAGAGTTGCAAAAAAGAGTGCTGACAGTGCCGACGCATTGATCGCGGTTGTGATCTCGCCACCTGTCAAAGACGCGAGTGCACTGAGTGTCATCAGACCTATCCAGGCAGGTGCACCGATAAACATCAACATGGCTAGGACGAGTTGGATTCTACTCACTGTCTTCAGGCCGGGGAGTGTAATTAGCCCGCCGTACTGCATATTGCCCTCGCACCATCGCAAGTCACGCTGTATGAACTCTGGCATGGTAGGAGGGTTTTGCTCAAAGCTGTGATCTTCGACAGGCAGAACTCTAACGTCGTAGCCAGCTCGCCGCATCAGTACTGCCTCGACCTGATCGTGGCTCAAGATATGCTTCGGCTCATTTTGTTTTGATTTAAGCAACGGTAATTTGCAATGCTCGTAGAACGGCTTGATACGAAATATGGCGTTATGTCCCCAATACGGTCCACAGTCTGCTTGCCACCATGCACTTCCCATCGTCCATGATCTCATGCCCAAGCGCATGCCAAATTGAAATAGCCGGGTGAACGCGCTCGCAGACGGTAGGGCTACTACGAGTCCTTGCAGTATTCCTAACTTCGGATCGGCTTGAATGATTCGCGCAAGACGAACCACAGCTTTGCCCGACATAAAGCTGTCGGCATCTAGTGTGATGGCGAACTCGTGCAAATGCCCCCAGCGCTGACAGAAATCTTGGATATTGCCTGCCTTAAACCCTTCGTTTTGTTCCCGTCGCCGATAAGTCACTTGGATTTTGTTCTGCAAGCTCTGTTTTAACGACTCGAACGCGTTGGCTTCTGGAGTTATTTTTTCGACCTGATTCGTGTCACTCAAAATGTAAATGTGAAAGTGCTTAGAGAGATTTAAATCGATGAGCCCGCTAACCATGAT
>Ga0164296_1003756_pt1 | contig 14154 bp, 16 predicted proteins | sample GEODES057metaG_FD_113533 | JGI IMG/M metagenome (GOLD analysis project Ga0164296, IMG submission 113533) | Dystrophic lake water microbial communities from Trout Bog Lake, Wisconsin, USA - GEODES057 metaG | ecosystem: Environmental > Aquatic > Freshwater > Lake | place: USA: Trout Bog Lake... | reverse complement strand
GCAGAGGCAGCTGCCTCGGCAGGGCTGATCGGGTTGGCCAAAGTTGTGCGCACCTCCGGTGGCTGGTATGGACTCGCGCCTCGCGCCAGTGCTTGAGCGACGTAGCCGTCCAGGAAATGGAGATCCGGGTCCACGACGGGCACTTCCTTGGCGCTGGAATCGAACGGCACCGCGACGGCTGCTAAGGACCTGGGAGCTGAAACCAGGGCGCTGAGCTCAGCCGCCCTCTGCGCAAGATCCGTCACACGCGACCGGCTCGCCTGCGTAGCCAGCGCTGCGGCATTGCGACTGAGTGGGCCGCCATGTTGGGCCACGATCTTGGCCAGGGCGGTGAGGGCGTAGCGCTGGACAGCAGTGACCCCATCTGAGTGCGTCCCTGCGAACGATTCCACTGCCGCTGCAATGCGATCCTGCAGTTCCTCCGTGCTTTGCGCCACGCCGCTGGTGGCACCGTACTCGCCGAGCACCCAGAGCGCGATGCAGAGCAGCTGCGCAGGCACCTTCGGGCGGTGCAGGAGATCCCAGTATGCTGTGCAGGCAGAGCCTCTCAGCGCCGCATCAGCCTCTGCAGCTCCGGGGCCCTCCACTCGGGCGCCCTCCGCAATGAGTCGGATCAAATCCTGCGCCAAATCAGCCTTGACGAGCGCACCGCCCAGCTCAAACACCGCATTCATGGTTGTGATGAACCACTCGTTGCTGGGCGCGAAACGCTCCGCAAGACTGGCCACACGACTGCAGGTGAGCTCGATGCTCGCCTCGTCTCCGCCGCCGGAGCGGATGTAGCCGAGCATGCGGCCAGCGATGACCTCCACGTTATGGGGGCCACACATGGCAAAGAGCAGGTCCAGCGTCTTGCGGCGCAGCGTCTCGTCCGCATCCTCCAGGCATTCGATCACAGCCCACTGGTGCTGCACAGCCACATTGGGGCTGACTGCAACGACGTCGCAGAGAGCGTCAATGCCCACGTATTTCAGGTTGTTGCTCTTCGCGCGCAGGAAGCGCGCCACCGCATCAGCCGCCGGCTGCAGCAGACCAGAGGTGAGTGGTAGGACAGCGACTGTCTTGACAGCTTCAGCGATGATTGCGTGCCCGATGTTGGTGCCGTTGTCTGCGGAGCGCAAGCACTCCGCCACCACTGGCACCGCCTGTTTGGACGCGGTCTCGTCGCCGCGGGCAAGCAGACGCAGGAGGCGCAGGAGCTTGACTTGGACGAAGGGCGCCGGCACCGATTTAGCGCCCTTTGGGTGGTCCATGCCTTTTGGCAGTCTGCGCTCGAGAACCTGCACGTGGCGTTCAAACCTTAGCACCCATGATCCACAAAAACACGTAAATTGGGTACATCTTGAGGGCTGCGCACCTGCTTGAAGATGTTGGCGAAGGACGGGACGAGGTTCCGGAAGGCAGCTGGGTCCTCAGCAGCCAAGTCAAGCAGCGGATTGAGTGCCGCTGCCATCACAGACGGGTCCTGCAATGATGCAATGCATACACACGCGTCACTTCCCTCTCCAAAGAAGAGACAGGCCACTATATGTACGCACCTTGTCACACAGCATGGACCGGAACTTGGGCACCAGGTGCGCCAATCCACTCGGGTTGCGCTGGTAGAACCGGTGCAACGTCATGAGCGCCTTCTTGCGCACGGAGTCGCTCCGGTGAGCCAGCAGAGAGGTGACCTGAGGCAACACTGCTGTCGCGTTGTCGCCAGACAGCACCTTGGCGGCCGTCGTCAGCGCGGCAGCCACTGCGGGGACGAGCGGTAACACGGTTTTGGTGAGTGTTTGTGGACTGCGAGCTGAGCAGTGAGGCGCCAGGACGGCGAGCTTGGTGGTTGTCTTCTTAGGCGCAGGGGGGGCTCAGCGCACCTGTGAGCGGGTCGTTGCTCTTCAGGTCTTGCTGCAGCGTGTTCACGATGAGGATCAGCAAGTCGTGGCTGTCGTCCAGGAACAAGCTGACGGCGAGGTAGCCGACGCGCTTGTTGGGCAAGTTGTGCTCGCAAGTCAACTTCACGGCGTGGATGTACCCGAAACTCGCGCTGTGGCCCAGCATCTCGACGTAGATGAGACGAAGCAAGTATTCCTGCAGCCGGCTCTTGTCCACCTCCGGGTCAGCAAGGCGTCGCTTGAGAGTGTCGACCTCGCGTGCGACAATGGCGTCTTCTTCCACCTTCGCCTTGCACTCGCCTGTACCAGGAGTGCACCACGGGTGTGACCTCAGCTCAATGCAGCAGTACCAGAGAAGCCGGTGCGCGCAGAGCCCAGCGCGCACGCACCTATGGCCTTTATAAGTTGCGTGAACTCCAGCGACTTCTTCACGCCGTGGCCCTTGGCCATCTGAGAGATGTGCAAGCCCAGGCCCGTGCCCAGGCTACCTGGCGGCGCCATGGGGCCAGCGAGAGACGGAGACAAAGACACGTGGCTGCACGCTGTGTGTCAGGCTTGCCCCCGCAGGGGCGCGCGCTGGCATGAAGTTCGGCAAGCGGCTGCTGCGCGAGCAATACGACCCCTGGGCTGACGCGTATGTGAATTACAAGGTGCGTCACCACCGCTGTCCTCGTTCCCAGTTCTGCACTGTGGGTGCTCCCTGTTTGTTTTATCTCCAGCCACCGCTGTTGCGGCTGCGCACCCGCGCCGTATCTCTGTACCTACGCGCTTGCGTCGGCGTGTCGCCACGGTAGTCGCGCTCGCTCGAAACTGCCCTTGTGCGGTTGTGCGGTAGAACAGCTCGGCGGCTGCGCTTTTTCTTGGTTTGATACCGTCGCAACTTCAAGCTTCTCTGACGCACGCGCACGCAGGTAATCAAACGCGCTATCGCACAAGCCGCCAAGGGCGACTCCGTGGACTTCGAAGAGCTGCTGCTGGAGGAGTGCAGCCGAGTGAGCGCCAAGTACACCGCCGTCTGGTGCGTTTCCTGGCTTGGCCAGTCCCAAGCCTCGGCCAGAGGCACTGCGCGCCCCCACGTCGAGACACGTGCACTCACGCACAGCCACGCACGTGTAGCGATAAACTGAACACCGCGCTCGACACGCTGGAGCGGTCCGTGGAAGGAGGTAGCACGGCAGACCTCCAAACGTCCCCAGGCTCGCACTCCTCCTCGTCGCCGGGGCAACAGCGGCCCGCGTCACCCGGCGCGCTTGCTGCGGCTCAGCGTGCGCTGGTCACCACCGTCGTGCCTGAACTTGGCCTCCTGCGCCTGTTTGTCGTGTTGAACTATACCGCCGTTGTCAAGGTATGTCCTCTTCTGGCTCACTCCACCTGTACTGCTCACCTGTGCTGACACTGCTTCACTACAAAATCAGGCGGTCAAGAAGTGGAATAAGCACGCGAACAAAGAAGGAGACGCTGGCCGGCTGGATGCAGTGCGCACCCTCCTGTCTGCACCTTTCTTCTCCTCCGGCGCGCTGGCGAAGACAGTCACCCGCGCAGAGCTGCTTGCTGTGCGGCTCGCGCCGCCGGAGTCACGCAGCTGGGAGGATTTCGCGTGTCCGATCTGCTTGGATGTGCTCCGCAATCCAGTGGTTCTCTCATGTGCACATCGCTTCTGCTTCTCCTGCGTCGCCACAGCCGCCCTATACGCAGTAGACCGGCCTGCTACCACTGCAGGCGCGGGGGGCAGCAATACGAGCGCCGCAGCTGGCGGCCCTGCTCGGGGGTTGCGTTGCGACTGCCCTGTGTGCAGGAAGCCGCAAGTGCTCGACGATGGCGCTCTCCGTGTTGATTCCGCGCTGGATGATTTCGTGCGACGTCACTTCCTGCGCGCGCCAGCAGCTGCACTCACGGACGTTGCGGATGATCTCCGCGGCCAATTCGATGACGTTGACAGAGGACCAGGCACGCCGCCACCACTGGGCCCGCCACCGCCTGCTGGCGCCGTGAACACAGCGACCACCCCAACAGGTGGCTTGCGTCGCTCACTGACTGCCACGGATGCGCTCCGGGCAGCATGCCGCCTGCCGAAGCTTCTGTTCATCGGTCTCGACGGTTGCAGGCCTGATGCTCTTCTCATGGCCGATGCGCCCACATGTCGGGGCATCATCACCGGCGGCGGCGCATTCTCCTGCGTCGGTGCCCCGGATGCGCACGCTGCAGCAGGCCCACATCCCGCGCCGCTGAGCGGGTGGGAGACTTTGCTCACAGGCCGCATCGATCCTGGGCGAAGTGCCGCCAGCACGCTCTTCAGCTTGTTGGCTAGCGTACGGCCGTGGGTGAAAGGCACACTGGTTACATCACTCCCGCAGCTGGCATCCCGTTGCCGAGGACCTTGCTGCGTCGCCGAGCCAGCAATGCGTGATGATATTTCTGCTACGGCAGGCTGCGCCTCCATCTCGTCGCCGCAAGCGCCCGATCTGCTTGTCGTGCAGTTGGGCGACGTCCAAGCCGCAGGTGTAGCGCACGGATTCGGACCGCACGTGAAGGAGTATACCGACGCCATAGCTGAAGCCGACCGCAGAATCGGGGCGCTCATGGAGGCCGTCAAACGCCGCATGCGCGCCTGTCCGAGTGAGGACTGGTTGGTAGTCATCACCACGAATGGCGGCGGCACTTCTCGAGGCGACATGCCGCCCCATTTAGCGCTGCGCCAGGCGATGGCTGACTACTCTAGACGAGGGGAGGGTCCCTCAGCTGGGCCATCTAAAAGTAGCGCGTCTTCATCCGCATCGGGTGCGGGTCCTTCTCGAGGCGCTTTCGGTGCGCTGGGCTTGCCGCAGCACGAAGACACGTTTGTGCTGCTGTACGGGCAATCAGTGCGGCCGGGCGAGATCTTACCGTGTCCGCGGCCAGTGGATCTCGTGCCAGCTTGCTTGGCGCATTTCGGCGTCATTCCGCGGTGGGAGTGGTCCCTTCCTGGACGCGCCCTCGATGCCGTCGCCGGCGCTGCTGGCTGGGCGCGCACTGCACTGGCTCTCCCAGATGTGCCGGCTAACGATGGCGACGTCAGCCCGAGTGCTGATGCTGCGGAGCAGGAAGCTGCGCTCTTCGGCGACGTCGCAGCGGCCACAGCTGCAGTAGCAGCCTGCTGTGGTGTGCCACTCGCATTCTTCGCCTCGGTGCCAGGCATTTTAGACCCACACCCAACTGCCGTGATCGGCCATCGCGGGAGCGGTCTCAACAGCGGCCCGCGGTCCGGATCTGCAGTGCGTGAGAACACGGTGGAGTCGTTCGCGGCGGCGTATGCGCAGGGCGCCACATGGGTGGAAATGGACGTGCAGGTATCATTCGACGGCGTGCCAATCATCTGGCATGATGACGACTTGCTGACGCAGAACGCCTCTGGCGTGGGCGTCGACACACTTGCTGTCAGCGAGCTGACGGCGGAGCAGTTCGTTGCGCTTGGTCCGCCGCGCGGGTTCGCAGCTGCCGGGGCGCTACGGGCAGCCAGCGGGCGCTCGTGTGGCTTGTTCCGCCGATTCGGCGGCGAGGCTGCTGCTCTGGGCACGGAATCGCCATGGGATTGTCCCACTGAGGGGGCGCTACCGACGTTGGAGACTGCGCTGCGCGAATCGCCGCCGCAATTGGGATTCAACTTGGAGCTCAAGCTCGTGGAAAGCAAACCGCTGCAGCCAGCAGAGATGACGGCGTACCTTACCGCCATCCTAGAGACCGTGGACCGGTGCGCTGGTGGACGCCGCATCTGCTTCAGCAGCTTCGATCCAGACGCTGCGTGTGGCATGCGCCGCCTCCAAGCCCGCTACCCAGTCATGCTGCTCACAGACGCTGCGGGTGACGCTGGAAGCCCGTGGCCAGTGCATTCGGACCCGCGCCGCAACGGAGTGCGGGCTGCGATTTCCGTTGCCGTTGCCGGCGGCCTTGCGGGTGTGGTGCCGGAAGCTGCTGCCCTGTTGGCTGATCCTCACTTAGTGCACGAAATCCGGGCCACTGGATTGCTGTGCGTCACGTGGGGTAGCGTTAACACGCAGCGTGACGCTGTGCGCGCACAAGCAGCGGCAGGCGTGTGCGGCATCATAACAGACGCAGTACCGCTCGTGGCGACGCTCTTGTCGGATGCGCACGGCACGTTGCCAGCTGGCATGCCGACACTCGCCGGCGCGCCTGCGCCGCACGCGCCGTCTCAATCAGTACGTGCGACTGTCGAGGAGTTGCCGTCATTTTTGGGCGGCCAAGGGGAGGTGCCAGAGTCGTTGCTTCGCGCTCATCCGATCGGCGATGTGCGATACAGCGGCCATGACGGTGATGTCGCTGTCTGCTATGACAGTGACGGCACCGTCAGTGTGCGCCAGAAACCCCTACCGGAGGAGCGGGTGGCGGGACAGAGGGTACTCGCAGCAGCACTGGCTGCACCGCAGAGTGGATGCACATGCCGCCCTGGCCTCATCTGTCACGCATGCGCCTTCTCTGGCGCTCGTGGCGGCGCTCATGGCGCCGCGAATAATCAGGCAGATCGCAATGGAGTACCTGCGCGTGCACAGCTCAGACAGCTTCGTGCCGAGGGCAACTTGACAGAACTCGCGCAAGCGTTCGCAGCAGCGCCGGCGGGGGGCCAGCCTGGGCCAGCACCGCATGTCTCTGTACGCGGGCCCGGGCACCAGCAGCCGCCTCAGACTGGCTCGCGTTTGACTCTGACCCAACTACTGCTGCCGTCGCCGCGTCTGTGGAGATCATAGAGCTTTAGCAATAGCCACTTGAGAATCTACTAGCCATTCATCGTCCTTTCTTTGGTCCTTTGCCCTTTGCTGGCGCGGTTGGCGCTGAAGCACCCACCCGCGATGCTGCTGCTTTGACAATGTCATTCGCCTGCATCGTCGTTGCACCCGACGCCCGTGGCATGGGCATGCCTGGTGGCGGCGCAACGTCGTCTTCATCCGTGTCAAGCTCCCAGTCTTCTTTCGGCAACTCCGGCATGGACATCAACTCCTCATCAACTGGCGTCGGAGCCCTTACTCTCTGCGGCGCCTGCGCCGCTTTCGCTTTCTTCTGCTCCTCAAGTATCTCCAGCTTCTCCACAGGATTAGGGCGGTGCACTTTGATGGGGCCGTGCTTCGCGATGTGAAGCTTCCGCAGAGCGGCAATGTGGTTCAGCAGCGATTGCCGGCCGAACGCAGTGACAGATGAAGTCACCACGCACGGAGGGAGCTGCTCCCAGTCAGGCGCAAGTGCCTCTTGGAAAGCACGCACATTATCCTCGTGCTGCGTGCGCATGCCCGGCCTCACTTTCCGCCGCTTGTCGACTTTGGTGAACACGACGGTGAAGGGGACGTCATGCTCACCCAGCCAGGCTGCGACTTCGAGGTCCACACTCTGTGGCGGGATGGTGCCGTCGATGAGGAGGAGCACGGAGACGAGAGATTTGCGTTTGAGGAAGTACTCCATGGTGAAATCTGTCCAGGCATCACGCAAATCGCCGGGTGCGCGCGCAAAGCCGTAGCCCGGTAGATCCGTCAAGTACCATGGACCAGCCCCGGAGCTAAGAACCAGGAAATGGTTGATGGTCTGCGTCTTACCAGGTGTGTTGCTGACCAGAGCAAGCTGCTTGCGCCCCGTCAGGCAATTCACGAGACTGCTCTTGCCCACGTTGCTACGCCCGATGAATGCGAACTCCGGGTGGCGCGGAGGCGGGCAGTCATTGACGTTGACGGAGGACTTGACGAACTCAGCGGACTTCACAGCCACGTTCACCGGGTGTTTCAACGACGCCGCCAGCCCGGGTTCCATCAGCACGCCGTCCTGCAGCACCAGAGTCTTCGGCCCACGAGGCGTGTCAATAACCCAGGCACCCCCGTCCTCCTCCTCCTCCTCGAATGCACCGTCATCGTCGCCTTCTGGGACAGGAGCGCCACTCAAGACACTCTCAAACACCTGGACGCCTGCACCCACGTCTGCTTGTCTGTCACCAGCAGCTGCGCACAAGTGTCTCCGCGCCAGTGGCCGGGGTCGGAGCTCTGTGAGTGCAGTCTGCCGCCAGCAGCCTGCAGGCGCTGCGCAAGCGCTGCGACTCCGCGTGCTGTGAATGAAAGCACGCAGTAGTGTGTAGGAAGCGCTGAGGCGTGGCATGGCGCGCAGCATTTGGCGTGTGTCTCGCACAGAAGCGAACCAGGGAGTGAAGACGTAATGCAGTGACTCGTTCACGTCGCAAACGTGCGCTGAATTAGACAGGCATCGCGCACGTGTCTCAAGGAAGACTGGCGGGCGGCTCCTGTGCGAACGCGCTTCACGAAAGGGGTGTGCCTGTGGGTTGACCTTCAAGTTGAACCAGAGGCTTGATGCATGTCTCTATCTCGTGCGCATGCGTTTTGTCTGCTGGCTGCGCGACGGGATGCGTGGCAGTTCCAGCGCTGCCTGAAGGCTGATGGCGGCGCTCTCGCCCTCGTCCTGGCGCCAAGCCAGCATGTCCTTGGCGCTGATGCGGCCCTCTTTCACGCCGCGGCGCAGCACTGATATCAGGATCGGACCCCATGTCTTGCCAGACGCCGAGTTGCGGATCATCCACAGTGGCGGCGGCAGCAGGGTGGCTTGAGGCCGTGCGGGAAGAGGAGCATCATCAGCAATGTCGTCCTTCACAGCCGCAGCGACATCTGCGGCGGCGGCAGCATATGCAGGTGGCAGTCCCCGAGCAGTGTGCTGAGCTGCAGGCTTGTAATCCCACGTACTCGGCGGATGGATGATCTTGTGATGTTTGCGAAGGCGCATCTCTATCGCCCTGGCTGAGCGTCCCGGCAGCCTCTTCACACCCGCAACGTAGAAGTCGTGCGCGCTTGCAAACTGCTTAGCGCGCCACTGCCTCATCAGATGCTTCAGAGCAGAGTCATCTTCTGTTGACCACGATGGAGGGTTGATCTTGAGTGCAACAGCTGCTCCATGCTTGTCGCGCTTAGCAACTGCTCTTACAGCACGCGAAGCTGCATTGACGAATTGCAGCAGTAGCTGTGGAACGTCATGCCCGAGTTTCCGTAGCTGCAATTCACATGCTTTAGCTGAACGCCCAGGCAGCCGCTCCGCCAAATGCGCGAGCAGTTTCTCACCGCTGGCGAACTGCCCCTCGTTGCATTGACAGCAGATGTCCAGCAGGATATCAGCCTCGGATTGCGACCACGATGGAGGGTTGACCTTGAGTGCAACAGCTGCGCCATGCTCGTCGCGCTTAGCAGCTGCTGTTGCGGCACGTCTAGCTGCATTGATGATTTGCTGCAGGACGTGTGGAACGTCACGCTTGAGTTTTCGTAGCTGTTCGCGACATGCCCGAGCCGAACGCCCATGCAGCCGCTCCGCCAAATGCTCCAGCAACTTCTCGCCGCTGGCGAACTGCCCCGCGTTGCATTGACAGCAGATGTCAATCAGGATGTCGTCCTCGGACTGAGACCATAGTGGTCCCCCGCCACGTATGCCATCGCTGGGCACAGTGAGCTCAAGAAAGCGCAGACGATGCTGCCTGTAACATGGCGACACTGCAGGAGTGTATGCTTGCGTGTGTTGTAACACAGGCTCGTGGTCGAGGTTAAAAACAGACTGGCGGGGGGCTCTTTGGAACGCCAGCGATGTGATCGCAGCAAGAAGTCTTTATGCTAAAAGTCATCATCATGACGCGCCATCCAGCCCTGCTGCCAAGAAATGCTGCGCATACTCCGTCCCTCTGCTCAAGACGAACAATACAACGGTGCCCGGAATGACATGCTGCTCTCCCGCCAGCGCCTCCCCCAGCGGTACATGCTGGTCTATAAGAGCAAGCCTCTTAGCTGGTGCGTCGTGACGCGCTTGCTTATCACCTGGCGGCTGTCTGTCATCAGCATCATCGAAGGCGCCACTAGCGTGGGTTCCTTCCGCCAGCCAGCGGCGCAGCTGCCCGCTACTGTAGGCCGGCACCAGATTCACGTGGTAGTAAACATCCAGCTTGTCACGCGTATATTGCCCAGCGGTGTCCCAGTGCAGCGGCGGCGCGTCTGGTCCGAACATTGCGTCAAGGTGGTCCCCAAGCACATCATCCTCGCACATCTCTTCAATCAAGTCCGTCTGTTCAGACTCGGGATACATGAGCACCATGCGGAAGCGCAGACGCCCGTCATCAGGGTCAAGCCACGGCTTGTGTCGATCTCCGGCGCCGCCGAACCGGGGCGGACCCAATCTCAAGTGCCGCTCCTCCAACGCCGCCTGCGCAAGAAGCAGAGCATCTCAGCACCTTGCCTCAAAAAGTGGCCGCTGAGACGGGAGTTCGTGTACGCACCGCGAGTCGTTCTATTTGGACAGCAGCTTCCTGTTGTTTACGCTTCATCTCTTTGGCAGCTTCAATAGCGGCAGTGGCGGCATCACGCAGGCGTTGAAACTCAATGGTGGTTGAATCACCTGCATTCGCGTGTGGAGAGAATGCCGATGTCAGATGCACGCACGCGACTTGCATGCACATGTCTCATGGGATACGCACTCTGCAGCCCGATGGAACACATGTGCAGCACCTCATCATGCTTGCCCAGCTGCGCTGCCGCTTTCGCAGCCCGGAACGCGGCTTTCACATTGCCGGGGTGCAACTCCACAGCCGCACGGCCATCTGCCAAAGCTTTGCCCCAGTTCCGCAGCTGTAGGTGTGCCTGCGCCCGGTTGGCATGGAACACGCTATTTGCCTTGGGGTCTGAAAGGCCTTGCGCGAGGGCCTGTGTGTAGCACGCCGCCGCTTGACGGCAGTGGAAAGGTGTTCCAAGCTTCATGGACTCGTTTCCACGGTCCTGCGACGCAGAACGCGGGACGAAACAGGTTCAGTGCCAATGAGTGACTTTCTGCAAGCTCACGCAAGTGCCTTGCAAGTGACGAACACGCAAGCGCACGTGTGCAGCATAGCACACACGAGCAGCTGACCGTCAACGCACCTTGAACGCTTCTGCGCGCTCCTCTGGCGGCGTCTCTTCTTGTAGCGCTAGAAGAGCAGCCATGTCGGGGTCGTCCGGGTCTATCTCATCATCCTGGTCCCAGAACAGCGCGCCGAGCTTGCTCTCTTGAGGAGCACGAGCTGCCTCCACGACTGGCGGCGGCGGCGGCTCTGGGCCGTGCATCACGCCTGGTGATGATGCAGCTACATCTGGACCAGACATTCGCCCTTCGAATCCGCCTCGATGATGCCAGCGTGGCGCAAATTTCGGCCCTCGCGAAGATGGCTCACGTCGACGCTCTTACTGACGAGCTGCGCAGCCGTCTTGAGGCCTCTGGCGCACTTCCACGTCTCCGGGCATCTCTCCGCGCAGAGGTCGCCGCAGCTCTATCACACGGGGCTGAGGTGTGCGCCTCTCTCTTTGACTGCTGCTGTTCACTCCATCTGTGTCTCTCACGCCTCCTCCACACAGCCCCCGCCGCCAGCTGCCGTGCCCGACGAGAACCTGACAATCAACGAGCTGGTCAGGGAATATCTTGTCTTCAACCACTATACAGCCTCGCTCTCGGTTCTCTTAGCGGAGACCGGCGCAACAGGGACGACAGCGTTGACCCGAGGAGAGCTGGCTATGCTTACAGGCGTGGTTGACGACGCACACAGCAGACGCGTACCGCTGCTATACGAGCTGGTGGAGAAGAGCAAGGCTACAAGACACGGCACGGGACCTGACCGGCATGTCTGATGTGCGGAAGCGGAGCTTGGTGTAGTATACCCATTGCAAGTGCTATGCTGCATTTGCATCATCGTCCATGGAGACGTCGCCATCCGCGTCTGCTCCAGCAACGACAGGTGCATCTGCCGCAGTCACTGCTGCTGCGTCTGCGTGAGCCAGCGCTTTGCGCAACGCCTCCGTGTCTTCCGCGTTGTCCACCCAGAGATGCTCGAAGGTGTACTGCACCTCATTGCCCGTCCCCGAGTAGCAGCTCTGCGCAAGAGAAACGTGAGAGAGTCAGTGCCAAGGTGGATGAGTGCTCACATTTCATTGCCCGTACCCGGCCGCAGGTGAGCAGCACAACGGTTGTCCACTCCCAGTCGAGCAGCGCGTCAGACAGCGCGCCGTCGCTTTCTGCGCCCTGGCAGAAGAAATGGATGAGGGGTGCCATCAATTGAGCCTCGAACCGAAGACTGCCTCTACAAGATGCACACGCCGTGCCCACAGGCGCTGCGCCGCCACTGTTCCGCTGCTGCGCTGAAGGCAGCTGGTGCTGCGCAGCAAGCCAGGCTTGGGGCCTGCGTGTGGTTGGCCACATGGGCTCTGCTGCGACGCCGTAACGCACACACTGCTCCGGGCACTTTCGCAGCCGCTTCTGGAAGCGAAGGAACTGCTTGGGCACACCCCGCACAGTCGTGCTCTCATACGCCTCGCCTGCCCAGGACTCTCCTCCTGAAGTTTTCGCTTTCTCGTCCTCGTCACCCGCCAACGCAGCCGCCATGGCTTCCAACGGCATCGCTTTCGGGTCGACTCGTCGACTAGCTGATCCACCATCCTCGTCCTCAGGCTCATCTTCAGCGCTGATGAAGAACTCCGGCAGCGCGTTTGGTCCAGGTGCTGGACGCCTTTGCAGTTGCGTCGACCCGCCAGTGCTACCTGCTGCGCTAGACGCAGCGACACGGTGTTTCCCACCTTGTGCGTCAGCAGCAGAGGACACAGCGAGCGCAGCGTCAAGCTCAGTCGCCAACGAACTCAGGTCAGCCTGGCTACTGCCTCCTCCGGCGCCGCCGTCACCGCCGCCACTCCAGTCGTCTGCTGCTGCAGACCAGTCTGTCACTGGCGGTGCAGACACAGGTGTAGACGAAGGCCCAGGCTGCGCGTGCTTCTCTCCACTGCCTGTGGCGGCCGCACTCGTCACCGGGCTAACTCTTTGCGCGCGAACTGCTCGCCACGCGTCCGGCTCGTTGCGACAGCCTGGTGCAAGGCATGCGAAGAGATAGAGATACCGTTCCGGAAGGTCAGAGCTGCCCGCTGGACTGAGCTCGGACGCTCTGAGAGGAGCGTACGCCTGCAGTGTGCGAGTGAACTGCGTGAGCCCCGGCAGTGTTGAGCTTCAGCAGACGAGCATGGTCGTACCTGGAGAACGAGCGATGTGGCGCCGCCACAGCGTGGACAGCTGGTGAGTCCCTTAGGCGGAGGCTGTGCGCCCGCGGGCCAGATTGGCGGCCCGCCAGCCTTGGTGTCGTACGCGTCAGCCGGGTCCGTGGGCACTACCCAGTCCCCAGGCGTGCCCAGCAGTGCCGGCTCCATAGAATTGGCGACGGGGCGCTAGCTAGCCACAGCGCTGAGGTGGCACCACTAAGAGCTCCCCCCTCTGTGAGGCACGCACGCGGACGTGGCGCAGCTGTATGCCCGCCTGACGACGCGCACATACACACACGCACACAGACATCCAATTGCGGGGCTACTGAGAGGGGCCACAGAGAGAGCTCTGTGATGTCGGCCGCCGCTGAGGACAGCTCTGGCGACGCCAGCGCGCCCGGTGAGTGCGTGTCCGTCGAGAGTCGCGGCCCACACGCTGCGACAGCCACCTGGGCAGTGCCAGGCTTCAGCAAAGTGCGGGCAAAGCAGCTATGGAGTGCGCCCTTTGGTGTGGGGGCCTACTCCTGTCGCCTACTCCTCTACCCGCGGGGAGATAGCCAAGCGCTGCCCGGCTACTTGTCGCTCTACCTGCAGGTGTCGGACCCCAAGGCGCCGGGTGGCAAGTGGGACTGCTTCGCGAGCTATAGGCTGGGTGTGCAGCACGCCAAGGAGCCAGCAACGCGCTCAGTCGGCCGCGACTCCTGGCACCGCTTCTCTGGTAAAAAGCGCTCCCACGGCTGGTGTGACTTCACCGCTGTCGGGCCGCTGGTGGACCCCCGCACGGGGTTCTGCACAAACGACACACTGGTCGTGACGGCTGAGGTGTCCTTCCTAGCAGAGAGCATTGTTTTCGAGCCACTTGACGGCGGAAGTGGGGCAGCTGGCAGTGTGCAACCCGGGCGACCCGACGCTGCAGAAGCTACTGGAGCGCATACAGAGGGCGGAGCGGCGACCAGCGCAGCACGAACGCAGGCGCTTGTGATCGCAGGCGGCGCAGGCGCGGCGGCTACAGCAGCGCTCGCTGCAGGCGCGGACGTGCTCAGCGGCAAGTTCACGTGGCGGGTGCTCAACTTCAGCTTGTTCCAGGCGCGTGTGTCGCACCTCTGCGCTTCTGCTGCGCGTGCTTGGGCGCCTGTGAAGTGCCGGTGCCACTCTCGCCACAAGAGGCTATCACGCGCCCCGCTTCCGGGGCAATGCGTCGCCATCCACTGCTT
>Ga0164296_1003755_pt1 | contig 14155 bp, 12 predicted proteins | sample GEODES057metaG_FD_113533 | JGI IMG/M metagenome (GOLD analysis project Ga0164296, IMG submission 113533) | Dystrophic lake water microbial communities from Trout Bog Lake, Wisconsin, USA - GEODES057 metaG | ecosystem: Environmental > Aquatic > Freshwater > Lake | place: USA: Trout Bog Lake... | reverse complement strand
CCCTACGTTTCGCGTCACTCGTGTGGCAAGTGACGCGACTTGCCCTATGTTTCGCGTCACTCGTGTGGCAAGTGACGCGACTTGCCCTATGTTTCGCGTCACTCGTGTGGCAAGTGACGCGACATGCCCTACGTTTCGCGTCACTCGTGTGGCAAGTGACGCGACTTGTCCTATGTTTCGCGTCACTCGTGTGGCAAGTGACGCGACTTGCCCTATGTTTCGCGTCACTCGTAGGGCAAGTGACGCGACTTGCCCTATTTTCTCACAGAGTGAGTCACCGAGTGAGTATTTTTTTTGCTATTGTCCTATTTTCGGGTAATTTAAGCCATTCTTGCGTTGTTAATTAGTTATTGGCTTATTACATTTGTAAATTATTTACATTTACTAAAAGGGTTTAAAAAATGAATAAATGTTTGTTTAGCCATGGGGGATTGCTTGCTTTGGTATGGGTTTTAGGCTAGTCTTCATATTTGCAGTTAGATTATAAGCTACAATAGTCGCAAGTTCCTAATATTCCATGTTTTTAAGTGCCGGTGCCTTGAACCAAGTGGTAGTTACGACAAACAATGTCATGCAGCCGCCAAACACAACAGAAGGTATAACGCCCATCAGTTTTGCAGTAACGCCACTCTCGAATTGCCCAAACTCGTTGCTACTATTTATAAACATAGAATTTACACTCATCACCCGCCCACGCATGTTGTCCGGGGTTTTTAGTTGGAGGATGGTGCCGCGTATAACAACACTTATGCCATCTAGAAGACCACTTATTACTAAAGCCGCAAAGGAAATCCAGAATATTTTGGACAATGCAAACGTGATAATGCATATTCCAAAACCAGCTATTGAATACATCAGCTTCTTGCCCTGCTCACCTTTTATAGGATAGAAAGTGAGAGTGATGATGATGATAACCGAACCAATATCAGAAGCTGCATTGAGCCATCCGTAGCCAATGGGGCCACATTTAAGGATGTCTTTTGCAAAAACAGGAATCATTGCCACAGCCCCACCAAAGAACACTGCAAATAAATCGAGGGACAATGCCCCTAGCAGTTCTTTTGTTTTGAAAACAAAACGAACCCCTTCTTTTACACTTTCAAATGTTTTCTTTTCGCTGTTAAGATTTAATGATGGCTTTTTAGGTAAAGAGAAAAGCAAACAAAAACCAATGGCAGCGAATGACGCAACAACACTTAATGCACCCGTATTTCCCAACCCTGCAATTAAAAAACCAGCGCCGGCATGTCCCAACACCGAAGCCGAAAGCCAGCAGCCTTGATTCCAGGTGATGGCATTTTGTAATAATTCTTTTGGCACAGTAGTAGGTAATATTGTATTGAATACAGGACTAACAAAAGCACGAAGAACGCCTGTGCCGAATATAATAATATATATACAAAACACGACGATGTGGCTACTGAACATAGCCAACGAAATTCTGGTGGATAGGGATATCAACATCAACACAGCCAAAAAATAGAAAGCTACACTTCTAAGCATCAGTTTTCTTTTCTCGCTTATGTCTATCACATGTCCAGCGTATAGTGCCAATGATAGTGCTGGGACAACTTCACTCAATCCGATAAGTCCGATAGCAAATGGATCGTGCGTCAACTCAAAAACCCACCAGCCAACAAGCGTTCCCAACATGCGCAATGCTGTAATAAATACGAATCTACCGAAAAAGAAATTCCTAAATTCCGGAACCTGTATAGCCGCAAAGGCATTTTGTTTTATCATGAAAATTGTTGTGTGATGACGGTGCAAAAATATTGTTACTAATACTTACAATAGTTGCACGATTTGGTTTGGGGACAAATACATATTAATTTTTGTTTTTCAGCCACCGTTCTATTTCTTTCATCACTTTCCCATTACGTATTATCAAACTGAATTTTTGGTCATAGTCCCAAAGAACTAATGGAATGCTCAATTCATCCATAACGGAAGTAATGTCTTCAAGATAATTGCGGCGGTATTTTTCATCCGCTTGATTTATTACTCCCGCCTCTGTGCATATAAGAGGCATCCCTCGCTTTTTGCATTCTTCTGAAACACGTCTTAGGCGAATGGTGATATATTCTTTCGTTCCCTCCGCTGGATATTTTGCATAGTCTTGTTCTACGTCCGATCCCATATATGCTTTGTCTAAGTCAGGCATTTTCCTTCTCTCATAAGGGTAGGGGATATTAGTAAGGTAAGTTCGGTTCTTGACCCATGCCGCTCCTTGATGGGTAAAAATATAAGGCTCATAGAAATGTATGGTATACAATATTTTGTCGTCGTCCAATTTGCCAAGATCTAATAATTCATCAGCATTGTTATAATTTGTGCCACCTATTATATAATACCTATCCTTTTCTTCCCATCGCAAACCCTTAACTATGTAATTAACGTCCTCTTTCCATGCAGCGCGCTCTTCGGTAGGTTCATTATATAATTCGAAAAATAATGATTGATATCCCATCCCTCTGAATTTATTCTGCATCTGTTTCCACATCCACATTATTCTATCCCTCTCTGTATATCTATTATCACTACCGTAATAAATTTTACCATAATGGTATGTTATAATTAGCGATAAGCCTAGTTTTTCACAAGTATTATAAGCATCTCCGAGTTTATCAAGCAATTCAACGCGAAAATTTGAAGAGTTTGGTTGGAGATACATATCAAAAGCTACAGGCAACCTAACGGTTTTAAAACCCGCTTCTTTGATGGTAGTTAACTTGTGATTGATATCGGTCTTCAACAAATCATCTGCTTGCTCCCAAGTGTGTTCAAGCAGGGATAAATTGACTCCAGCGGCCAAATTTGGGGGTATCTCTGTGCTTGCCCCATGCTTATTAAGGCGGTTATCCACACTGTTAGCAAAAAGTGGATTCATTATGATAGAAAATAAAGCTAATAACATCATATTTGTATGAAATATATCTATTTTCACAAAAATTTGAAAATTTGTCTGTTTAACCCGTGTCATGCTAAATGATTTAAAGTTTTCTTTTGTAAATATAGACCAAGAAAGTCTATCCGCCGAAATCGGTGCTAAAGTAAAATATTATGCCAATGTAATTCATTGGACTTTAATATATTCTTTGCCACTTTTTTGGTTATTGGATTATTCCTTTCTGTCAACTGATTGGTTGCCTCTTTTTCTAACGAGGGTCATATTGGTTATTGTTTGTCATTGCATTTATTTGTATGGGGGTGTGGCAAGGAATAATTGGGATATGGAGATTATAATGTCATTTATCATTGGGCTAAATACACTTTTTTATGCTGTTGTATGCTCAGTGATTTCTGTTTCATTTGTTTTGCCATACTTTCTTATGTTTTCTGTATTTTTTCTGTTATTAAACATAGCAATCTTTTGGAGGCCTGTTTTTTCAATGTTGCAGTGCGGTTTGGCTTATCTTTTAATTATTGTCCTGTTTAAGATATTTAATAAATACGATGGGTTTGATGTGCTTATATCCAATGGTGGTGGAATCTTTTTTGTCATTTCGGCTTTTTCTTGTTTGATTGGATTTAATAAATACCAGTTGACTAAAAGGGAGATTGGCAAAAATATAATGATTGAAATGGCCAATAACAGGCAAATTGACCAGCACGAAAAAATTATTGATCAACAACGCCAAATTAATGAGGCAAATCGAAAATTAACTAAGTTGAGCGATTATAGATATAACACAATGAACATAATGTTACATGATTTTAGAAACTTTACAGGTTCTATTCAAATGTCATTGGATTTGTTGCATCAGTCAAATAACAATCTAACGGAAGAGCAAAAAGAGATTTTAGGTTACATAGGATTGGGGAACGATAAATTGAAGTATTTATCAGAAAAGCTATCATCTTCTGCTGAGTCGGATTCAGACAAAATCGACTATAATTATACTAACAATGATTTAGGTAAAAAGGTCGAACAGGCTGCTATGGAGTTAGCTGATGCCGCTACGATAAAGCAAATTAATCTGCAATTGAATATTGACCCATCTTCAACAATAGTATATTTAGATGAAATATTCTTAGATCAAGTATTGGCTAAATTATTTTCTAGTGTAATTAGGTATGCAAGTAGTGGAACCGTAGTAAGCATTCATTTGCACAAAAATGAAAATAATGCAATTATTGACATTGCGAATAAGGGCAAATTATTGGGTTATCAAAAATTAGAACAGTTATTTAATGATATCGAGGTTAAGAACGAATCAGCTAAAGGTTCTATATCTCAAAATACTTCTGGTTTTGCTGTAGCCAAACAGCTTGTAGAACAAATGGGTGGTAAATTAACTTACAACAGTGACGAAAGTACCGGGAACTTTTATCGACTGGAGTTTAATCTTTCTAAATAAATGAAAATGAAAATGAAGTTTAAATTTATTTTATTAGCAGTGCTTGCGATGTGTATGGTTGGTGCAAATGCACAATCTATTAGGTCTTTTGAATCTATGGGGTACGATGATGCCGCAATTGTTGGCATTAATGGGTCTTTGACTTACTTCTTGAAGATCAAGCCAGATGACGATGTAAATAGGAGTAGGTTGATATTAAATATATCAGCTTCACAGGTTCTTAATCCCAACACATCTTTTATAGTAGTGAGTGTAAAGGATTTACCAATATATACTCAAAGAATTACGGTTTCTCCAACTGACACTTTGTTTAGAGTCGAAGTTCCACTAAATCAAGCTGAGGTTCAGCCTGATGGTAGGTATATAAAAGTGAAAATCTCTGTAACAATGAGTATTCATGAGGAACAATGTAGGGATATTGATAATATATCTTTGTGGGTAAGTGTAAAGAATAGCTCCTATTTAAATGTGGTTAGTCAAGATGTTGTTGGCTACCAACGTAGCCTTAAAGAATGGATTCAAGAGTTCACCTCAGTGTATACTCCTGCTGTTGCAGACTTGAATGATATGACATCGGGCGGGGTTCTTTATACAATATTGAAACAAACTACACAAAAAGATATTTATACCGGTACTTATGGTTCTAATGATTCATTACCTTATGGCGTAATAACGGGTGTAGCTGAAAAGTTGCCTTATTCTGTTCGTCAGGTTATTCCATCAATGGCAAAGGGTCAAGGTTTAATCTCACTTGCTAGGGTTAACACAGGGGTAGGACTTCGAACAGTAATGGTTGTAACTGGTGCTGACCCAGAAGGGTATAAAAAAGCAATAAATGCCTTGACCAGTAATAAGCGGCTTAATAGTGCATTCTCTGAGAAGATGCTGATTGATGAAGCAGTCCCCAGTTACGCAAATGTTGAAAATAAGTCGCCACTTATTACTAGTCTGGAGAGTTTGGGTGGTACCCCGTCTTTGCTGGAAGGGATCGGGTCTTTGAAAAGTAAATATATTTTCTCATTAACTGAATTCAATGCTATCCCTACCAAATTGACCTTCCACCTTGAGAGTTTCTTCTCAAATTTAAGGCAGGATGATAGGGGCTTTATTAATATATATCTTAACCAAAATTTGGTTTACAGTGGAAACCTTGTAAATAAAACGAGTTTTATTGAGGATATTGATTTGAAGCCATACATGCTTAGCAAGTTCAATACATTGGAAGTTGAATTTAGATTCCATCCATATACAAAAGCTTGTGAGAGCGGGTTTAGTAGCTTCTTCGCTTTCACTAACGTAAAGACGTCTACTTTGACTTTTGTAGGTGAACAAGAAAATAAGTTTTACAGTTTCTTTAATTTTCCAGCAGAATTCAGAAAAGTACCTACTAAAATAGTGGTATCCCCCGCTTTGTATAATTCTAATATTATCTCGTCTATTGGGGAGCTTTTCTATCAATTGAATGCGCCATTTAATCCAAATTATAATAGGATTATCGTTCCGCCACTTGTTTCTTCCGATAAGACAACGATGGAAGATCTTAAAGGGTTTAATTTAATTGCCCTATTAAACCGATCCGATAAGTTTATTGACAACTTTTCACAACTCCCAGTTAATTTCAAAAAAGACTTTCAACTCTACAAAGACAATCAAGGACAGTTAACATACTCAATAAATGATTTTTCCAATAGTGGGTTAGCTCAAATATTTAAAGAAAGAGGTAGTACCATATTGATGGTAACATCGTTAGGTGGAGATAGTGCCAATAAGTCTGCATTTGAAAGTGTTGTGAAGAATTTTAGCACCCAGCTTACCGAAATTGAAAGTAATGTTTGTATAGCTAATAGTGGAGGGAAAAGTAACTACTTCTTTAAATTGCCTGAAGACAATGACTTGGTAAGTTATCGTGGTGAAACAAATGGTTTTCAAGTGTTTTACGAAAAGTATAAATGGATACTATTGGGGCTATTATTAGTTTTAGTATTACTAGCGTTCCTATTTGTACGTAACAAAGTAAAAGAATCTCAAGAAACGTTTAAAGAATTATAGTTCTCATTAGAATATTTGATATTATATGGCCCAGTGTGTATTGCATAAAATGGCGTTTGAAGGCGCATTTGCTAGTGAAAAACTGGAGTCGGTATTGCATATATCAGATTTATATAGTTATGCCCCAATAAAAGCTGCACTTAATTTCGGCTTTTTAGTCAGACGTGATTATTTGATTTTTTTAGAGAAGCACAATGAGACAATACTTGATATAAGAAATGCGGAGATAGATGAAACGTATATCAACCAGTGCGATATACTTCATATGAATGCATTTCTGTATTTGCCTTTAAGAAAGAATGAAAAAGGAGAGTTGTTAATAGCTGCTGCTGATCCTTACGATGAGAAATTAGTTACAAGTTTAGTAATTAAATTTAAATGTAAAATTGTTCTAGTTGCCGCTCCAGATTTGGATATTACTTGGTTAGCTCATAAATTAAGAGGTGGTTTTTTTGTAAAAGAAGCTGTTTTTAGCTTGATGAAAAAACATCCAGACAGTTCTGCATTGATAACATTTACTGATGGACAGCTCTTTTTTATTTTCGGTTCCTTAGGGCTGATGATTACATCGTTTATCATCTTTTTTAAACCCACTTTCATTGCAATAAACCTTTTATCTTCTCTCTTTTTTTTGTTTTCAATCGTTTTTAAATTGTATTTGGCTCTAACTGGGTCTAAGTCTGAATTACATTCAGTGGTTTCTAAAAGTGAGATAAAAGGAGTAAATGAACTTACATTGCCTGTATATACAATACAACTGCCAGTATATAAGGAAGATAAACTCATTCGTAAGTTAATTTGGAATCTTAGAAGTCTTGATTATCCAAGAGAAAAATTAGACGTGAAGCTCTTAATTGAAGAAGATGACGACAAAACGTTGAATGCAGTAAGAAACCTTGACTTTCCAGCTAACTTTGAGGTTATTGTTGTTCCTTTTCATATGCCCAAAACAAAACCCAAAGCATGTAATTATGGCTTACATTTTTCTAGAGGAGAATTCCTAGCTATTTATGACGCTGAGGATGTGCCAGATAGTGATCAATTAAAAAAAGTAGTTTGTCAGTTCCGTAAATTGCCAGAAGAATTTGTCGTATTACAAGGGGCGTTGAATTATTTTAATAAAAATGAGAATTTCCTAACAAGAATGTTCACTCTAGAATATTCGTATTGGTTTGATTATATGCTTACGGGGCTAGAAACATTGGATGTACCTATTCCTTTGGGAGGAACCTCAAACCATTTCAAATTGGCAACATTACTTGAGTTAGGTGCGTGGGATCCATTTAATGTAACTGAAGATGCGGATTTGGGACTTCGAGTTTTCGATAATGGATTAAAGGTTGGGGTTGTTAATAGTACAACATTGGAAGAAGCGAATAATGAATTTTTTAATTGGATTCGCCAAAGAAGCCGTTGGATTAAAGGATATATGCAGACTTATCTAGTGCACATGCGGGATCCTGCAAAACTTGTGAGACAGGTGGGTTGGAGAGGATTTTTTGGGTTTAACTTCTTTATCGGAGGTACATCTTTTACATTCTTGCTTTATCCGATATTGCTATTATTCTTTATTCTTTATTTGATTTTTAAGTTTGCATTTGTGCGTAGTATTTTTCCTGACTGGGTATTGTATATTTCAATATTCAATTTCGTTGCTGGGAACGTATTGATGATATATGTGAATATGTTGGCAGTATTCAAAAGACGATATTATGAGTTGATATTATTTGCTATATTCAATCCTGTCTATTGGCTCATGCACTCTAGGGCTGCCTACATGGGCTTGTGGCAATTGATTACAAAGCCATTCTATTGGGAAAAGACAAATCATGGATTAAGTAAATTGTCATCGACAAGTGCTGTTGTAACTCCAGAATAATGAATAGATTTATAGATAAATACATAAATGGTTTTTTGGCACTGGTATTACTTGTGTTTTATCTTCTGCTTGCTTGGATTCTCCATAGGTCTGGTTACGAGCATTCAGAAAACCTTTTCATTGCAGAAAAAATTAAAATTCTTTTCGATTCAAAAGATAATAACCTTGTTACCCTAGGTACTACATTCCCAACTATTGTATTTTTATCTTCATTGATATTTACTCCTTTTGGATATATCTTTTCTACTGTTTTGGCTTCAATTGCACTTACAGTTTTGTTATATCACACGATTTTAAGTGATTTCAAGGAAACATCAAAGTTGCCCGACTTTGTTTATATACCATTGGTTTCTTTGTTGTTTTTCTTGCACCCTGGCTTAATTTATAGTGCTATAACAGGTAGAGGGGTTGCAGCTATTTTGATATTCTTTTACTTCTTATTTAGAAGTTTGTTTAGATATTATAGAACCCAAACGACCTTCTATCTCTCTATGGCAAGTATTTATTTGACCTGCCTTGTTTTTTGCGATTTTAATTTTATTTGGCTGTTGCTTGCTTTTTTCCCATTCATTGTTTTTGTATCGTTGGAGGGATTGAAAATCAATAAAGATCAAGCACCTGTTTCCCAGTATTTCGAATCAGTAAACAACTCTTCTCAACGTAGGAAACTTACAAATAGGGCGGTAGCTATATACATAATACTTTTTCTATTGCCTATCGGGGCTTTGTTGCTATTTGGATATTTGAATGATACCCACGCTGGTAATGCAACTTATTTCTTGAATAGTCAGTATGCTAACTGGCATGTTCTAGGAAACACTCCGATGGGCGATGTTGTTATTAATAAAGGTACAAATGCTTCTTTTCAGACACAGATATTATTTCAATTTTACGTACTCCTTTTAAACCCGCTGTTAATACTTGCGCTGGTTTATTTCCGTGGTAGGCTGTATGAGTTTTTTACAGTAGTGGCACCTTTTATATTAATGACAATATTGATAATTAATAGTCAATATTATTTTTTGGTTGAGTACTATTTGATATTTTTAATATTGGCTTTAGTTGCCCTTACGTTCTATGCTGGTAAGCAGTTCACTAAAAAAGCTACTTGGTTTATCTTTTTCATTGTTGGTCTTTTAAATGTTTTCACTGGTATCTATTATTTTAAAAAGACCGATGATTCTGAAGAGAAAAGGTTTTTTGAAACAATAAGGGATTACAAAAACTGGTTGAAAAATAAAATTCCAAACGAAGACTTTCAGGTTGCACAATACGTTGCCGAGATAGCAGATATCAACAATAAAGTACTGGTTGATGATGCTGCGGCATTTAAAATAGTAGCGCACTTAAAATCTTTGGAAGGGATTGAATTGCCAATCAACAAAAGTTTTGGCACAGTAGTAGAAAACCCCTTGGTTGGTGTCAGGTATTTATGTGTGGCTAAGCTGGATAATCAATATAAAAACTTTACCGTACTGAATGCCTACAATTTAAGTGTCATGCAAGCTAAGGGGCAGTTCATTTCTGAAATGATTTTCCAAACCGACAATTGGGCCATTTACAGATTATATCCCCTAGAAGAGTAGTAGATAATTCTATCTTATTCCCCATTTCGTTTCTCTTTTTGTTCTCTTCTCTTCATTCCCAATGGATTTGTTTGGAATTTTATTTTATTAGAGAAGGTTTTCCAAACAATCAACGTCTTACTTATTAAACTGGTTAAATAATTCGATTGTTTAGCTGATTAAGTACGCCTTTATTTTCAAATAAAGTAACAACCATTTGAACGAGCAATTATTGATACAGCAGTTGCAACTAGGTGTAGAGCAAGCTTTTGCCCAAGTGGTAGAAGAATATCAGCATTTAGTGTATAATACTGTTCTGGGGATGTTGCAAAATAGGGAAGAGGCTGAGGATGTGGCGCAGGAGGTTTTCATTCAGATGTTTCAATCGATAAATCAGTTTAAGGGCGAATCTAAATTATCTACATGGCTTTATCGGATTGCAATAACAAAGTCCCTTGATTGGCAAAGACGAAAGAATAGAAAAAAGCGATTTGCTTTTATTGAAGGGTTGTTTGGGGCGGACGATACTGTAAAGCACGACCCACCCGAATTCAATCATCCGGGAGTGGCAATGGAGAATAAGGAGAAATCGGCTTTGTTGTTTAAGGCGATAAAAGGCTTGCCTGAAAATCAGAAGACTGCTTTTATTCTTAACAAAGTTGAAGGGCTAAGTTATGATGAAGTGGCAACGGTGATGCAGGTAACACAAGCATCTGTGGAAGCATTCCTGCATAGGGCAAAGCAGAATCTGCGGAAGGAATTGGGCGATTATTACAATAAAAATAAATAGTTAGTCATGGATAATCTATACAAAAAAGAGCAAGAGATTGAGAATATACTCAATAGCATAGAGGGCATTGCAAGGGCAGAGGCGCCCCCGTTTTTTTATACACGGTTACAGGCAAGGATGCAAAAGCAGGAGGAATCTTCTCTTGTAAATCGCTTTCTTGGGTTGTTTGTGCAGCCCGTTTTTGCTGTTGCTACCTTGTCTTTGTTTATAGTGTTGAATCTTGCTACGCTTAATTCAGTTTTGAAAGAGAAAAAAGAAATGCCCAAAAGTCAGGTTTCTTCGGATGCTTCCTTGCAGTCGTTTGCCAAGGATTACGACCTATCTGTTCCTACGCTTTATGGGGATACTAAAAATAATTAACGATGAAATACATTAATTCAAAAACAGGATGGGCAATCGCTATTTTGGTTTTAGTGCTTATCAACATAGCTACATTGCTTACGTTTTGGTGCAGTAAGAAAAGGGGATTCAATGAACATCAGCCTCCGCCAAACAGGGGAAGGGCTGCTGCTTTTATAGTAAAGGAACTTGCGTTGGACAGTACTCAACAGATAGAATATGCCGCACTTGTACAAGAGCATCAGCAAGCAATTAGGGCGATAAAAGAGCAGGTGAAGGATGCAAAAGAAGCCTATTTTGGATTGCTTGCTGATAGTAGTGCCAAGCAGGAAACCATTGATGCGGCCATTGCAAAAGCAACTACAAAAGAAGAACAGATAGATGTAAAAACATTTGATCATTTTAAAAAGGTAAGGGCGTTGTGTACGCCGGAGCAAAAGAAAAAGTTCGACTCTATTATACTCGATGTGTTTAGGATGATGGCGCCCGATAAACACCAGCCGCCACCAAGAGATGAAAGAGCAGGAAGGGATCATCGTCCACCACCACCAGATGGAGAAGGTTTTCCACCACCATCACAATGAGGAAGATATTAGTTATTAGATATTAGTGCAATAAATAAGCCCTTGAAGTAGATTCTTCAAGGGCTTTTCTTTTAAATCATATTTTATGAATCATAACTTTTTTTTGCTTGTGTTCTGTTATTCATTTTGCTATTTTTAAATTAATTGCCAGCCATTTTTTTAATTACTAACCCTTTTTGTTTCCTCGTTTTCATTAAAAAGTGCTTACATGTCGGATATTGTACGTAACTCGTCGGATATTGAATATCACACGTCGGATATGGTTACTTACACGCCGGGAATGGTTACTTACACGTCGGATATGGTTACTTACACGTCGGGAATGGTTACTTACATGTCGGGAATGGTTACTTACACGTCGGATATGGTTACTTACACGTCGGATATGGTTACTTACACGCCGGGAATGGTTACTTACACGCCGGGAATGGTTACTTACACGTCGGGAATGGTTACTTACATGTCGGGAATGGTTACTTACATGTCGGGAATGGTTACTTACACTGACCCCTCCTGAAATTAGGGGATGACAAAGTAGTTTGTGTAAACAGGGGTTAATCAGATATTGCATCTTTTGGATTAGTGGGATTAAAAAATCCTTTTTATCGGCAGTTCCTTTAGTTTTGCTGACATCCACGAACAGCCTTGGAGAAGTGGAATAGCTGATTATAAGTTGACTTTCATTTAAGCATAAATAATGGAAGGCATAAGAAAGGATTCATGAGCCAGCAAGCTAAACTGTAAAATAAAAGAATGATTTATGCATTGTTTGGAATTCTGGTGTTAGCCCCATTTATTATTAAGGTTTTATCAAATATTTTTTTACGAAATGAAAAATTGTTTGTCTCTTTTGTTTGGTTGTTTATTAGTGCTAGTTTTTAGTTCTTTAGCACAAGCACAACAAAAAATATCAGTTGTTGATTCCCTTGAAAAGGCACTGAGTAAAAATGATACTTTAAGAGTTGGGCAACTAAAAACAGGCTACGACAAAAGCGATTCGGAAAGGGTAAAAATCCTGTATGGTTTGTGCTATGAGCTAACAAAAATAAGTAGCTACAAAAAAGCAAGACAATATGGCGAACTGGCTTTGGATATTGCCAAGCAGATTGGTTTTAAGACTGGAGAAGATCGAGGCGATTATTACTTAGGGGTGCTTTGCTATTACCAGCGTAGAACCGATGATGCATTAAAATATTTGCAGCAAGCTTTTCTATTGGAAGAAGGCATTGGCGACAAGAAAATAATTTCTAGCACTTATCTGATGCTAGGGCTTGTGCAAGTAAACCAAAGCAACTATGCCGATGCAATGAAGAACTTTGAATTGGGCCTGAAACTAAAAATAGCAATCAACGACAAGTCGGGTATTGCTACTGCCTACCACAACATGGGGATTGTTCACTATTATAAAGGGGATTACCCAACTGCCTTGGAAAACTATTTGAAGGCATTGAAAATCAGGGAAGAAATAAATGAGAAAAGGGGCATAGCCATGTCGTCGAACAATATTAGTATTATCTATGAAAAACAAGGCAACTTGAAAGACGCCTTGCAAAATTATAATCTGGCACTTTCGCAATTTAAAGAATTGGGCGACAAGAGAGGGAGTGCATCGCCGCCCACCACCACCAGATGGAGAAGGTTTCCCTCCACCACCACCGCAATGAGGAAGATAGTAGTTATTAGATAGTAGTGCAATAAGAAAGCCCTTGAAGTAGATGTTTCAAGGGCTTTTTCATTTTCTGTTATAAATTATCAACTAATATCCCCTACTTCGTATCAATATTTATCCCACTTGTAAAAAATAATTACTCCATTAAAAAAACATTTCCTATTTTGCGGATTAATTAACAATAAATTACAACTTGTAGTGCAACAAAGGCTAATATATAGAATCACAGCTACACAGCTACACAGCTACACAGCTACACAGCTACACAGCACTAACTAACGGTTTCCTCTTTTTACTTGTTGGTTTATTCTTTTTTAGGGTTACAAATATTCATCGGTTTCAAACGAGGTCGTTACCTATATCAACTACCTCGTTGGCGTTCGTAACGACCTCGTTGCAAGCTTCAACTACCTCGTTTACTCCTGTAACTACGTCGTTTGCTGTTGTAACTACCTCGTTACCTCTCGTAACTACCTCTTTGATGTTCGTAACTACCTCGTTACAAGCTTCAACTACCTCGTTTGCTCTTGCAACGACCTCGTTTAAAGGCATATTTCGGCATATTTATACTCATAATTGGCAAAATAAAGGTTTGGGGGAGGCAAACAGTGTTTGGAAACAATGCGGATAGCTTGACACTTAGCAGGTGAAAACCGTTGTGGCATTGGGGTACAGCCCAAAGAACAATCGACAAGTGCCTCATTAGAAACTTTGAGGTACGGTTTAGGCAAATTTTTCAGACACGCTAAATTCAAATCGAATGAGCAAAGAAAAAGATCAGTTTACAATCTCTCCTCCTTTGTTGGCTACCAAATTGACCACACTTGTCAACTTTTCTGCCCTTGTGGCAACAGTTGCAAAGTTGGGTATCATTGCGGCAGACAACACTGAGTTGAGTGGTGTGGTTGGACCTTTTGTG
>Ga0164296_1003754_pt1 | contig 14156 bp, 12 predicted proteins | sample GEODES057metaG_FD_113533 | JGI IMG/M metagenome (GOLD analysis project Ga0164296, IMG submission 113533) | Dystrophic lake water microbial communities from Trout Bog Lake, Wisconsin, USA - GEODES057 metaG | ecosystem: Environmental > Aquatic > Freshwater > Lake | place: USA: Trout Bog Lake... | reverse complement strand
CAGGTAACGCATTGATTTTATTGAACATTTCTAATGGTGTCCATTAGAAATGAAGTGATGCTCGGGACTAAATTGATAGGCCATGATCAAGGATTAAATTCCTAATGGATAATCTCGGTTAATAATTATTATTAAACAAGTAAATTCAACTGAATTAAAATCCAAGTAGATTAAATTGGCAATGTATAAATCTTAGTCGAAAGATAAATGTAAATAATTTAGCTTCTGAAAAAAATGAAAAAAAATTTGTTAAAGGAAAGTTGAAAAAACTATGAAAGCTGTCATTCTTGCAGGAGGACTCGGAACTCGTATCGCAGAAGAAACCAATATTCGCCCTAAACCAATGGTCGAGATTGGTGGAAAGCCCATACTTTGGCATATTATGAAAACATACTCTGCCCACGGTGTCTACGACTTCATCATATGCTGCGGGTACAAAGGCTATGTGATCAAGGAATATTTTGCTAATTATTTTCTTCATATGTCTGATATTACATTTGACATGAAAAATAACAGCATGGAAGTACATCACCAAAATGCTGAGCCCTGGCGTGTCACCTTGATCGATACCGGCGAAAGTACAATGACTGGCGGTCGTCTAAAACGCGTTTCACCTTATCTGCAAGGAGAAAAAGAATTTTGTTTTACTTATGGAGACGGTGTTAGTGACGTCAATCTTACAGAACTGATTGCGTTTCACAGATCACATGGTTTGAAAGCAACCTTAACAGCGACTTTCCCTCCTGGAAGATTTGGTGCTTTAGACATAGATCAGTATCAACGCATTACAGCCTTCAAGGAAAAGCCTAAAGGTGACGGAGGAATGATAAACGGAGGATTTTTTGTTCTATCACCAAAAGTTATAGATCTAATACAAGACGATCAGACAATTTGGGAGCGCGAGCCATTGGAAAGCTTGGCTGAAACAAACCAACTAAAAGCTTTTAAACATGTAGGATTCTGGCAACCTATGGACACTCTTCGTGACAAAATTCACCTCGAAGAGCTTTGGCAATCTGGTAAAGCACCGTGGAAAGTCTGGGTATGAATCTCTCTTTTTGGAAAGGTAAACGAGTCTTTTTGACAGGCCACACTGGCTTCAAAGGAAGTTGGATGAGTCTTTGGTTACAAAAGCTCGGTGTTGAAGTTACAGGATTTTCACAGAGTCCACCCACGAACCCAAATCTTTTTGAGGTTGCAAACGTAGGTAGAGGCATGAGCACAGTTATTGGAGACATTCGCGATGAGGCCATATTAACTCGGGCCATGCAAAAAGCAAAGCCCGAGATAGTCATCCACATGGCTGCTCAGCCATTAGTTCGGCGCTCATATGTTGATCCGGTTGAAACTTTCTCAACCAACGTCATGGGAACTGTCAATTTGCTTGAAGCTGTGCGTCAGACGAATTCAGTACGCGCTGTAGTTATCATAACAACTGATAAATGCTACGAAAATAAGGAATGGGTATGGGGATATCGTGAGAACGAGCCGATGGGTGGATTTGATCCGTACAGCAGCAGCAAAGGTTGTGCAGAGTTAGTTACGGCCGCATATCGCAGATCTTTTTTTAACGTTAATAATTTTAAAGACCATAATGTAGCAGTGGCAACAGCCCGAGCCGGTAACGTTATTGGTGGAGGAGACTGGGCTGAAGACCGGCTTATCCCAGATATACTTCGCGCAATACAACAGGGTCAAAGTGTACGTATACGTAACCCAAATGCTACACGTCCATGGCAACATGTACTAGAACCTCTTAGCGGCTATTTGAATTTAGCTGAAAAACTTCTTAAAGATGGTTCAGTTTTTGCTGAACCTTATAATTTTGGACCAGCTGAGGACGACGCTAAATCCGTGCAATGGATAGTCGAAGAGCTCACAAGTCAGTGGAGCCAGAATGCAAGCTGGCATCTTGATGTTGGCAATCACCCTCATGAAGCCCATTTTCTTAGGCTTGACTGCTCCAAAGCACGCGCAGCTCTTGCATGGAGTCCACGCTGGAACATAGGTAAAACACTGAAATCAATCATTGAGTGGCACAAGGCACACTCAAGTGGCCAAGACATGAATGCAATATGCATGCAACAGATAACAGATTATACAAGCGAAAATCATGATTGATCAGGTTTTACTCAATTAAAATAAGAATCAAATAGAAACCAATTTTAAATAAACATATAAACCAAAAATTTACATAAAAATATTTTTATATATAATTAATGAGCATATCGAATAAAGAAAAAAACAATGAAAATATTCATAACTGGTTCAAATGGATTTATAGGCCGTCATGTAGTAAAAAAAGCTTTACAACTAGGGCACGAAGTAATTGGGCTGCAATTTTCGAAACCAAAATTTAATGAGGAAGATGTTAATGGATTAAAGTGGGTTCGGGGCTCATTAGAAGATGATTTAAGCTCTGTATTAGCGGGATGTGATGTACTTATACATTTAGCAGCTTACGGTGTTGACCCACAAAGCGACTCATGGACGGAAGCATTTCGTTGGAATGTCAACGCTAGTTTAAAAATGTACAGAGATGCCCATCAATCAAATATAAAAAGAACGATATTCATAGGGAGTTGTTCTGAATACGGTAAGTCAGCAGAAAGATATGAATATATCCCAATTGATGCCCCACTAGAACCAGTAAACTCATATGGTGCATCAAAAGCTGCAGCAACAGTTGCAGCAATGGCTTATGCTCGTGAAAATGAGTTAGAGTTAGTTGTCTTAAGACCGTTTCATGTCTATGGTGAAGGTGAAGGAGCTAATCGCTTTTGGCCATCCTTAATGAGAGCTGCTTTGAATGGTAAAGACTTCCAAATGACTATAGGTGATCAAGTAAGAGACTTTACTCCTGTTGATTTTGTGGCAGAAAAGATAATTGAATATTCTTTGAATCAGAATATTAAACCTGGGGAACCTGTAATAAGAAATATTGGAACAGGAAGGCCCGCGACATTAAAAGAATTTGCTCAGGAGAACTGGGGAAAATTTAATGCTAAAGGAAAATTAAAAATTGGCGCAATTAGACTAAGGGATAATGAAGTAATGAGATACGTTCCTAAAATTTAAGAAAATAATCGAATATCTGCATTTGTAAAAACATAAAAATTAATATTTCACAAAAAATAAAAATAGGAAATGTTGAATAGTAACAAAAATCTAACAGATGGCGGTTTGATTACAAAAAATGCAATACTGAACATTATATCACAAATAGCGCCAATATTGATTGGTCTAGTAACAATCCCTATGTTAATAAAACACTTAGGGACTGAAGAGTATGGTGTATTGACTACAGCATGGATGGTAATTGGATTCTTTAGTATTTTTGATCTCGGTATTGGGCGCGCAATAACAGTATTTTGCGCAGATAAACTAGAATCAAATAAAACAGAAGATGTTCCGGAGTTAATATGGACGGCATTATTCATCCTTGCTGGGCTCGGCCTATTGGCAACATTAATAATTTCTTTAACGGCAAATGAAATAGTTGAAAATTTTTTGAATGTTCCGATATTGTTAAGAAGAGAAACGGTGAATGTAGTAATTTTGTTGGCAGTAGCAATCTCGCCAATAATATGCACAGGATGCTTGCTTAGTTTCTTGGTTTCCAATCAAAAATTCAACTTAATAAGTATTGTACGTCCAATAATGGGAAGTATAACTTATCTTGGTCCGTTGACAGTGCTTGCATATAGTAATAGCCTAACAATAATTTGTTTATCTCTAGTAATATCAAAAGTACTAGAATTTTCAGCATATGCATACTTGAGTATTAGGATCAATCCTAATATTTGGAAAAAAAGAAAAGTAAATAGACTCCATATAAAGCCACTTTTGGCATATGGTGGGTGGATGACAGTAAGCAATGTAGTTTGTTCTTTGATGAATTACGCAGATCGCTTCTTTGTAGCAGCATTACTAACAACAACTGCTGTAGCCTATTATTCAACTCCCTCAGACCTAATCATAAGATTTATGATTGTACCTGGTGCAATAGTTGGTGTTTTATTTCCAGCTTTTTGTGCAACTTATAACAATGATAAAGAAAAAATTAGATATCTATTCAAGAGAGGTGTAGTTTTTACACTCATATTCGTTTTTCCAGTCATTCTAACAGCAATAACACTTGCAAAAGAAATTTTATGGTTATGGCTCGGTGATGATTTTTCTAACAACAGCACTTCGGCTTTACAATACTTAGCTATTGGAGGACTTGCGAACAGTATTTCGTATATTCCATTCGCTATTATACAAGCAGGTGGAAAACCCGATCTAACTGGAAAGCTTCACCTAATTGAATTACCAATATTTATAATTGTTTTTATGTTGCTAATTAAAAATTATGGTATTGAAGGAGCGGCAATTGGATGCATGTTGCGCAGTTTATTTGATACATTAATACTAATGAAATTAGCAAGCAAACTAATTAAGAATGATATTTTTAATAGAAGACTTGAGGCTTTGTTCAGTATTCTGCTCTTCATTTCATGCCTTCCTCTCTTATTGAATCTAAATATAATTGCCAAAATTGTTTTTTTATTAACAACATTTACTATTTTGGGGCTAATGACTTATATATATATATTAGAGGATGATGATAAAAAAATCATAAAACAAATTAAGATTTTATCGGTTAATAAAAAGAAGATTAAATAAAATGATCAAAAGTCCCAATAAAAGTAATACATGTGTAATAATTATTACGTACCATCCAGATGAAGGATTTACGGAACGTATGAAAAATATATTATTGCAATTTGATAATATAATAATAGTCGACAATGCTTCATCAAAAAGTTGCCTTGGGATGTTAAGGGATATATCTAAAAATCCTAAGATTCATTTAGTTGAAAATGAAAAAAATCACGGGGTGGCAACAGCATTAAACATTGGATTCAGAATTGCAAAAGATAGGCACGAAAATTTAGATTGGTGTCTTACTTTAGACCAAGACACATTAATATACTCAAATTTTTTTGAGAATTTGATTTCTTCATATACTGACTGCAACTTAAATCAAAATGTTGGAATTATAGGCTCAAATTATGAGGAGTGGACAACTGGTAAGATTTTATACAAAAATGAAAATATTATACATAAGTGGGCAGAAGTTGAAAACCTTCCAACATCAGGTTGTTTAACTTCAATAAAAATGTTTAATGTTATTGGTGAATTTAAAGACAGTTTTTTCATAGATTATGTAGATACTGAGTATTGTTTAAGGGCTAAGGAGAATGGATTTAAGATTATTATATGTCATCGTATTGGCATGAAGCACCCATTGGGTTATTACAAAAAAAGCAAGTTATTTAATTTTATATTTTCTCGTGAATTAATAACAAATTATCCTGCATTTAGGCATTATTATTGGACTCGCAATGGAATAACTCTTGCTTTTTTGAAGATGCTTAAGAAGCCAGTCTGGTCATTAAGGGAACTTTATTATTTATTAATACGGCGAGTTGCCATTGTTTTACTATTTGAGGATAACAAAATATTAAAGTTAAAAAATATAGCCATGGGGGTTTTTCACTCAATATGCATGCGTTCAGGTGAAATGTGAATAAATTAAGCACTAAAATAATGAATTAATCTGAATATAGATTGTCTAATATTTTGAATACAATTCGTGAGCGCTTGAATATTATTAAAACATGACTCCCATTTTAACTATATTAATGCCAGTCGGAAAATTGGATGATTTTCTTTTTATCGCAATAGAATCATTAAAAAATCAAACATTTAAAGACTATGTTTGCTACATATTAACATCAGGATTTTCAGTTGATGATTTAAATAAGCTTGATCACTACCTGTCAAATGATAATCGTTTCACGGTCCATTCACTTAAATTGGGGGGGATAGCATTTGCTTTGAATTACGGTATCAATATGACCTCTACAAAATATGTTGCTAGAATGGACGGAGACGATATTTCACACAACTCTCGATTTGCAAAACAAATTGACTTTCTTGAAAATAACCCCAGATATGTCATTGTTGGATGTCGTGTTGAACTAATTGATGAAAATGGAAATATACTTAATCAGAAATTCAAGTTTTATGAAGAAAATAACCAAATTAGGACTGCTCTAAAATATAGAATGCCACTTTGCCATCCGGGATTATTGTTTCGTTCAGATATTCTTTTTAAAATGAAAGGGTATTTATATGGAAATTCATGCGAAGATCACGAATTATATATAAGAATAGCTAGAGATGATGGTTACTTATTTAAAAATTTACCAGAAAATCTTTTCAAGTACAGACGGCACAGTAGCCAATTGACAAATAAAGCCTTTTCGAGAAAAGCCTTCACAGAAATTTCAGGATTTTTATTTACTGAATTTTTAAACACAAAGAATCCAATGTACCTTTTAGGCATTTTGGCAAATCATCCCTATTTCCGTCATTTTCGCTCAATCTTTCGTGATTTTATTTATTATATAATCAAATTTTACAGATTGAAATTAAATCAATTCTTTAAGTGTTTTGGTGCCGAGTAATATGAAAAGTATCGTTGGTGATTTTGGTGTTGTATCGATTCTTGCTGGCGGAGCTGGTTTCATCGGATCAATTCTTTGTAGAGAACTTATAAAAAATGGTAAAACGGTTGTTGTTATAGATAATCTCTCTAGAGGTAAACTAGAGTACATTGATTGTGATGAGTTAAGAAAACATATTTTTTTTATTAAAGCTGATCTTGCAGTGCGCAGTGAGATAGAGAATGCATTTATCAAGTCTGCTAAACTAGGATTAGTAGATGAGGTATGGCATTTGGCTGCGAATTCTGATATTCCTGCGGGTGTCGAGGACTCTGATGTTGATTTGAAAAATACCTTTCTCACGACTGCAGAAATTTTAAGATGCATGAAAATACATAAAATTCCAAATATATATTTTGCATCAAGTTCAGCAATATATGGTGATTTGGGTGAGCAGGCATTAACCGAGGATATTGGACCACTTTTTCCTATATCAAATTACGGAGCAATGAAGCTTGCGTCAGAGGCCCTAATAAGTGCCGCTTGTGAGAGTCACCTTCAATGCGCTCGTATTTTTCGATTTCCAAATGTTGTTGGAATTCCTGCAACACACGGAGTAATTTTAGACTTTATACGCAAGCTAAAATTAAATCAGAAGTTCCTTGATGTACTAGGAGATGGTACTCAGCGAAAGGCTTATTTGCATGTGACTGATTTGGTCAGTGGAATGTTATTAGTTCGTTCACTTACTGGACTTGATAATTTATTTGCTGTTAATATTGGTCCAATCGATGAGGGTGTTTACGTAAAATGGATTGCTGAACAAGTTGTTAAGAGAATGCAGCCCTTAGCATCAATAAGATTCGGTTCCGGTAACAGGGGTTGGGTAGGTGACGTACCAAGATTTTATTACTCTACTGAGAGAATTCAATCCTTGGGATGGCAACCTTTGCTCGGTTCTGAGGAAGCTGTACTCCGAGCAATTGATGAGATTGCAGATCAAGAGGGAATGTCAAAATGCTATTAAATAAACATGTGTCAAAGAATCAAGTAGCTATACTTGCCGGCGGTATGGGAACTCGCTTGAAATCACGAAGCGCCGATCTTCCAAAGCCCATGGTGCCGATAGCTGGTAAGCCAGTGCTACAACATCAAATTGAACTTTGCCGGAAGTACGGTTTCAACAGAATAGCCTTATTGGTACAACATAAGCATGAAATAATTTACAACTATTTTGGTGATGGTTCCAACTTCGATGTAACATTAACTTACTCTATAGAAGAAACTCCCCGCGGTACTGCTGGGGCTTTGCATGACGCTCTAAATTTGTTTGATGATACGTTCCTAGTTCTTTATGCGGATACCTTTATGGACGTTGACCTTCGCAGGATATGGAATGCGCACGGGATATCAGGTGCAGACGCTACTCTCTTTTTACATGCAAATGATCACCCACAGGATTCTGATATTGTTGCAATAGATAAAAATAACGTTATTATCAATATTAACCCTTATCCTCATCCTGATGGACTAGAGTTACGTAACCTTGTTAATGCTGCTCTGTATGTACTGAATAGAGCTGAACTTGAAAATGTAACACCTGCAAGTGGTAAGGCTGATATCGCCAAGCATATGTTTCCAAAAATGTTGGAGCACGGACTTCACCTCAATGGTTATATTTCACCCGAATATGTCAAGGACATGGGAACACCTGAGCGGTTGGATAAGGTAGAGTTTGATTACATAAATGGTCTACCAGAATGCTTGTCTGAAAGAAATTTGAGGCAAGCTGTTTTCCTTGATCGTGACGGTACAATTAATCAAGAAGTAAATCACCTTATTTTACCAGACCAGATCGAACTAATCACGGGTGCAGACACAGCTATTCGTCGTCTAAATCGAAGCGGAATTCTTGCCGTGGTAATTACTAACCAACCAGTAATCGCTAGAGGTGAAGTTAGCGAAGAGGGCATGAATCGGATACATGCCAGAGTTGACAAGCTACTTGGTGCTGGTGGGGCCTATTTAGATAATCTTTATTATTGTCCACATCATCCTGACAAAGGTTTTAGTGGTGAGGTAAATCAATTAAAAATAAAGTGCGACTGTAGAAAGCCTGATATCGGTTTGATTAATCAAGCCTGTCATGACATGAATATAAGACGAAATGACTCATGGATAGTAGGAGATTCAACGTCGGATATAGAAGCCGGACGCCGTTCTGGGTTAAGAACAATACTACTTCGTACCGGTTATGCTGGTTCTGACGCAAAGTATAACGTCAGACCTGATTATTTCGCCACTGACTTGTTGGAAGCTGTTGATTGGATTCTCCTTGGACATACTGCTTTAACAAAGCGCCTAGCACCGATTGCTGTCGATATTCAACATGGAATACGTCTCGTTTTGATTGGTGGACAAGCCCGTGCAGGCAAGAGTTACGTTGCTCAAGTCCTTAAGGAACTAATGCACGTATTAGGGCGAAAAGTTCATCTCTTGTCTTTAGACGGTTGGCTGAATCCAAATTCTAAGAATTTAGGAATACATGATCGGTATGATCTTAAGGCTGCCACATCTGCTGTTTTAAACGTAATTAATGCTAATACTCGAGTTGTCATTTCTCAGCCAGAATATGAGCTTATTAATGATAAATCGCACACACAACTGGAAAATATCTCAATAGGTCCTAATGATCTTATTTTTCTAGAGGGTATTCCATCACTTCTAATGAATAATCTCACATGCTTATCTGGTGTTAAGAGTATTTATGTTAATGCGAAGATAAATATTCTAGAGTCCAGGTTTAAAAAATATTATTCATTTATAAAATTAATTAATAATGAAAAATCCTATAATAAACTTAATAATGATGATATATCAATAATTGAGCAATCAAAATTATATGCTGATTATGTTGTAGAGTCGCATTAGAAGAAAAGAAAGATTTATGATTGTTACAAAAACACCATTAAGAATGAGTTTTGTCGGTGGAGGAAGCGACCTACCTGCTTTTTATCGCGAAGAAGTTGGTGCTGTTCTGTCCACGTCTATAAACAAATACATGTACATTTGCGTTAATAAGAAATTTGATGGAAGGATTCGCATTAGCTATACCAGAACAGAGGAAGTTGACCAAATTCAAGATGTTAATCATCCGCTTGTTCGTGAGGCTCTGAAACTTGTCGGTATCAATGGGGGCATAGAAATTGCCTCAATGTCAGATATACCATCACATGGATCTGGTTTGGGATCCTCTAGCTCATATACAGTAGGGTTGCTAAATGCTCTATATGCTTTTAGAAATCAAAATTCATCTAAAGAAATGCTTGCTAAACAAGCATGTGAGATTGAAATTGACCGCTGTGGCGAACCCATAGGTAAACAAGACCAATATTCTGCTGCTTATGGTGGGCTTAATTTGATTCGCTTTCACCCTGATGGTTCTGTATCAGTTGATCCAGTTTTCTGCAAACCTACTCTTCTTCAAGAATTGGAGGATTCTATATTGGTATTTTTTACCGGTCGCACTCGTAGCGCCTCTGCAGTGCTTGCTAATCAATCGAAGGCAATGGAAACAAATGATCGTCGTGAACTTATGCGTCGGATGGTTAAAATAGCTTTTGAGATGAAACAACAACTTGAATCAGGAACAATCGAGTATTTTGGAAATCTACTCGATGAAAATTGGCGCTTAAAGTCACAATTGACAACAGGTATTACTGATTCTCAAATTAATTCCTGGTACTTAAAAGGGATGTCTCATGGGGCATTAGGTGGTAAATTACTTGGTGCAGGAAATGGAGGTTTCATCATGTTTTTTGCGCCAAAGGATAAGCATGAGAAAATAAAATCGGCCTTATCTGAGCTACAGACTGTTAAGTTCAGTTTTGATCGAAATGGGACACAAATCGTTTATTATCAACCACTTTCATAGGTGATTCATGAAAAATTTCACTGTTAAAAACTATCTTAATGCACATAATGAACTAGCCGAAAGATTAAATTTAAATAATTTTCAGTTAGGTATTGAAATGATAAGAAATGCCTTTGAAAATGAAAGAAAAATAATTACATGCGGAAACGGAGGAAGTGCATCTACTGCATCACATTACATCACCGATTGGAACAAAATGGTGAATCTTGCAACTGGTCGAAAATTTAAAGGTATATCACTCACAGATAACATTGGTTTAATCACAGCTTACGCTAACGATATATCCTATGCAGATGTTTTTTCTGGACAGATAGAGGCCATTATGGACAAAGGGGATTTACTAATAGCAATTAGTGGTAGTGGAAATTCACCAAACGTAATTAAGGCCATAGATGCAGCGCATAAAGAAGAGGGATTGGTATTGGGTGTTGTAGGGTACGACGGAGGAATTATGAAACCAATGTGTGACCATTGCGTATGGGTTGAATCATATGACATGCAACTTTGCGAAGATGTACATCTAATGTTCGGGCATATGGTAATGAAAACATTATGTAACAGTTTGATTAAATAAAAGTCCTTAGATTAAATAAATTTTATTATTATACATAATAATATCTTATTAAAAAAATGTTAACAATAGCAATTCCTACATACAATAGAAACAAAATCCTAAGAAGAAATCTTGAATTATTATTACCTCAAATTACAACCGAATGTAATTTATTGATAATCGATAATAATTCTGATGAGTCAATCGAAAATACTGTTCATGATTTATTAATCAAATACGATTATTTGAAAATAAAAATTATTAAAAATTATGTAAATGTTGGATTGACAGGTAATTTAGTTAAATGTTTTGAACTGTGTGATGATGATTGGCTATGGATATTAGGAGATGATGATAAAGTAACCGATAATTCAATAAATTTGATTTTGAAAGATATTTCTCAGAATTCAGATGCTAATTTTATAAGTTACGCCTGGGACGATCCTTCAAAGAAAAGAAAAAAGAATATTATCGCTAATAATCTTGATCAATTGATTGATGCAATGGAAAGTATTGGGGTAATACTATTTATTTCTTCATCAATATATAATGCCAAAAAGGTAAAAGAATATTTATCATACGGTAATTTTTTTCAGACTTCATATGCACCACATTTGGCAATGTTGTTCATGTCATTGAAAGATAATGGTGTATCGTTGCTTATGAAAGATCAAATAGTCATAAATGATAGCATAAATACACCCTCAGATCTTCGTTGGGACCAAATTTTCATTTATCAGTTGGTGCTCTTATTAAGACTACCTTTGAGATCATCTACTTTATTTAAAATTAGACAAAGACTTTCCGAACTTACAAAATTATGGACAATTGAACATTTCATATATACATTAACTTTTATGAATAGAGACAGTGATGGAAACAGTCCATTAGTTTTATACGAGGATATTGTAAGAAGTTTCTTTTATTTAGACAGAAGAATGTCGACAAAGTTAAAAATTGTAGTTGGCTATATAATTGTTAAGCATCCTAAAATTTTCAAGAGACCATTGCTTTTAATCCACAAAATTGTAAAAGGGCGAGAGTATAAAGCAAATAACAACCTTCGTATATAACTTGATATTGATTAGATTAAATTAAGGATAGATTTTGAAGATACTTTTGCTAACACCTGGCATGGTCGAAAAATATAATGACAACTACCACGCTTATAAATACATTGCAATGAGCAATAATAAAATTATTGCCATAACACAAGAAGAAAATACAAATAAGGGAGATGGTAGAGAAGAATATTTTAGTTCAGATATAAATGGAAATTTCAATATATATCGAATATTTAAAAATTTAAAAGATTTAAAATCAATATTCGAAATTCGAAAAAAAGATAAAATAATAAGAAGTATAATTGATGATTTTCAGCCTGATTTAATATTTTGCGAAGAGTTAACAAATATTAAATTGGCTATTTACCTTAAAAAAATTTATAATTTGCCAATTGTACTAAGGGTTGAATTCGCCTACAATGAGTCAGAACCTTATCGCACGATGGGAAATCAATTAAAAATATTTAGAAATGCCTTGACGCGCGATTTATTGCCAAAAATAATTGGTAAAGCTATATGGTATATAGCATGTAAAAAATCCTCGGCTGTTATTTCTTGCTTCTATCAAGATTCACTAAGAGAAATTTCTAACATCAAATCATTAAAAACTTATTATGTACCTTGGCCTGCTTATGTACAGGAGATTTCAGATCAAAATATAAGGCGTAAAGACAGAGCTATTTTTATAGGTTCTTTTGACAAACATAAGAATTTGCATGAATTTCTTGAGACAATCCCGAAAATTTTTGATCATACAGAGATAAAGCAATTTATTGTAGTAGGTGATGGCGAAGATTATAAAATAATAGATGAATTAAAGCAGAAATTTCCAGATAAAATTATCCATATTAAATCGTTGAAGAGAAATGACTGCCTTGATTTAATAAGAACCTCTTATTTCTCATACTCACCTGCAGTCAGGGGTGGATGGGGTTTTATTGGGGATTCGTGGGCAACAAAAACACCAATTGTTATTACACATAATCATTATGGTTTCAAAGACGGGATTGATTCGATAGTGACTAATACTGAAGATATTTTCAAAAGAATTAATCAACTATATAATGAAGAAATATTCAATGCAATATCAATTGGCGGGTATAATAAATTTGCAGATTTTCACTCGGCAGAAAGCGTCGGTCAAAAATATATTGACATATGTAATGGCGTTTTAAGTATTTGATATAATATCTAATTTTTTTGAAGACTTTCCAATATTCTATAACATCTAATCAAAAAAAATTAAAATGTTTATATCTTACATGTTTTTATATTTCCATTTATCTGATTTATGTCTCGTGTAATAAATGAGTAATTTTTCAATATATATTTTATTAATATATTTTGTTTCATACATTGGAGTTCTGGTCCATAGACATATTAATAATTACACTGGAAATATCATATGTATAATTATATCGTTATTTGCATTTATTTTGGCTGCAAATCGTCCAGACTATTTCCCAGATGTTGATTCTTATGAACAAGTTTATCAGCATGCATCTAATGGCAATTTTTCTGATATAGATTATTGGCTCTCACATGGAGAACCCGGTTTTAAAATTATTTCGTATATTCTAAGCCTATTGAATTTTAGTTTTCAATATTTTTTACTTTTTTTTGCTATCTCATCTTTTGTTTTTTTGCTGATTATTAGTAATATAGCAAATGTAAGTTATTCATACTTATGGTTTCTATACCTCAGTATGTATTTTATAACTCGTGATTTGGGTATTATTAGAGTTTCTTTGGCTTCTCATTTGATAGTTATCGCACTATGCCAAAAACGTTTTTTTCACCAGTTCATAATTTTATTCGTATCCTCATTTTTTTTCCAGTATTTTTCATTTATCGCACTTTTACCATGCATTTTAGCAAAATATAAAGTAAATTTAAAATTACTATTTCTTTTGTTACTCATGGGTTTTGTTTTTAAAAATTCTATATCTTTTGATCGAATTCTTTTTTTGGTTCCAAGTTTACAAGCAGATACATATTCTGAGACAGATCTAGTTATAAGATCGAATGGAAATAATTTTTTGCCTATAATTAGAAATGGCATATTCACATTTTTGGTAATATCTTTTTTTATAAAAAATAAAACTAAT
>Ga0164296_1003753_pt1 | contig 14161 bp, 17 predicted proteins | sample GEODES057metaG_FD_113533 | JGI IMG/M metagenome (GOLD analysis project Ga0164296, IMG submission 113533) | Dystrophic lake water microbial communities from Trout Bog Lake, Wisconsin, USA - GEODES057 metaG | ecosystem: Environmental > Aquatic > Freshwater > Lake | place: USA: Trout Bog Lake... | reverse complement strand
GCAGAAATTCATGGACAGCATCATTCAAAAGTATTTAGACGCAGACACGATAAAATCAATAACTCATACTACAACTTATGGAACAGCTATTAATAAGACTTTTATTAAGTAAATTGGTATAAGATTTGAGGATAGCAATAATAAAAGTGCAGCTACTATCTTAGGATGGTAGCTGCACTTTTATTATCTAAGCCTATTCCAGTTAAAAACTGGTTTGACTATTCAGCCCAAGTCATCCTTCGGAAGACTCGAGCTAGTGGTGGCTCCTTTTGCTAACTATACTCTGCCATGTTTCTTCAAAGGATGTTTCTTGGCGTGGTGGATTGTGATTATTTCAATGGTGTCATTCTTAATCCGATAGACTATTAAGAAAGGAAAGCGGGGAAGCAAATAGTCCCTTATTTCTTTGTTGGAATCTATAAAGCTGAAATGGGTAGGATTTTCCGAAATCTTTCTATAGGCATTTTCAAGGGTAATTAGAAAATCATCACCAAGCCCTATTAGTTTTTCTTCATACCAAACGTAAGCATTTTTTTCATCGAGGTGTGCTAAGGGCGTGATGATTACTTTATACATTACCCTGCTTATGTTTATCACGAATCATTGAATGAGATTCGTCAACAGTGTAGCCATTGCTGCCACTCTCTTCAAACAGATGGATACGTTCATAAAAAGAATCTATTTCTTGGGTTGAATAGCGCGAGGTGGATGGCCGTAGCACTTCACGGACTATCTCCAACTGATTTTCGTCTGCCCTATCAATCAATTCGTGCAGTTCCTTTCTTATTGCCTCATTCATAATTCACCCTATTTAGTTACAAATATAACGACATAATATAGATGCCCTGCCTTTACATTTGGAAAAGCGCAAACCACACGCCGCAGGCGATGCGGTAGCAGTCAGAGACCACACCCGAGTTGCTGATTTTTGAACAGGCTTGGGCTAGATGGGAATAATTCATTAATTATTTCCATAGCTTGCACCCTCAATTTAACTATCAACTCAATGGAGGTTCACACTAAACTAAAGGCATTCAGGATACACTTTATAGAAGGTTGTTTAAGGAATAATAAACAAGATTTTACCAAAGAAATGATACTTCGATGTCTTAACGAGGCCATAATAGATCAATTTGATGCAGACAAACAAATATCTAAAAGAACCTTTGAGGATGACTGGAAGTATTTAAAAAATGCTTTAGAAGACAATGGATTGTTACTTAAAAGCTGGAAGAAAGGCAAGCAGGTTTATTACAGGTATAGTGATGCTGATTTTTCTGTTAACGATACATCAATAAGCAAAAAGGAAGTTGGAAAGTTGGTTGATGCAATAAAGCTTTTACAACAGATAAAAGGAATAGACTTAAGTGAAGAACTGACCGACATCCTCCAGAAGCTTGATGCACAGATTAAGTATCACCGAAATAAAGAAGCATCTGCGATAAGTTTTCAGCAAACACAGGCGGCTGATGGCTATCAGTATGTAGATGATTTGTACGAGGCAATTATTGAACAAAACGTATTAGAGATTACCTACCAACCCTTTAATCAAGAAGCAGAAACTAAAACTATACATCCATACCATTTAAGGCAATACAACAATCGTTGGTTTCTTTTTGGATATGATGAAGTAAGAAATGCCTTATCTACACTTGCATTAGACCGTTTTGCAAAGAAGCCAAAAGCAGTGAATAAGCCCTATCATACATCGGAAGAATTATTTGATGCCAATACTTATTTCAAAAATATCATTGGAGTTACCCGTTTTGAGGATTCACAAGTGGAAGAAATAAAACTGATATTTACTAGCAAACGTGCACCTTATATAATTACCAAACCTATTCACGAAACACAACAACATTCATTGTTGCAAGATGGAAGCTTACAAGTGACACTACAGCTAAGTATCAACAACGAACTAAAGCAATTGGTACTAAGTTTTGGGGCAGATGTGAAGGTAATTGCTCCTGAATCTTTGAAAGCCTTTATCAAGGAACAATCAGAAATGGTATTGCAATATTATCAAATCTAATTAGCTGTATTATTGCTAACCCTATCCGATTCTTTTGCTGATTACTTCTGATTATATATTTCTGCTAAAGTCATTGGGCTGGTAATTGTACTATCAAAACCCAATTTTCTTGAGAGGGCTTGACATTTATTGAGTTCTAATTCCTTGAACTCATATTGTGCAATCATTTCACCCTTTTTAAGTAAGGCACTATTAACCTTTGAAATATCTGTATTATAAACACAAACAATTTGTATGTTCAAGCAATCAGACATTAACCCATCCAATAGGTTCAGTAAGGCAGAAACTGGGGTAGTACCATCTTGTTCCCTATCTACAATTATGTTTTCTGCATCCTCTATAACCAATACAGAATTGGGTCTATCTGTAAAAAATGTAACTAATTCTGGATTGGTTATTGATGAAGCCATTCTAGGCGGGAATAACATGACCTCTTTTTCTAGTGAAGCCATAAGGTATCGGACATAAGTTGTTTTGCCTGTGCCGAGGGCACCATAAAGCAATACCATTCCTTTATCATTCGGTTTGGATAACCTTTTTAGAATGCTTTGGTGTACAGGTTTAAAATCATTATTGTAATTATCCTCAATGCTCAATTCTGGTTTTGTTAAGGTCAATATTCTCTTACTTATTCCTGTTACATTGTTTATCAGTAATGATATTTCTGGTTCTCTACTGTTACTTGTTTGCTTACGGAATTTCTTAATGCCAGTAATAATATCTACTACTTTATTTACTTCAGTATTTCTAAACAGCAGTCTGACCTTGGAGGAGTTTGTATCAAAAAAAACTAGTAAGTCCTCGTACAATATATACACTATATCATCCAATACAGGTTGCGACATTACCACAAACCGCTGTGCATAGTGGCAGTCTGTTACAAAAGAATTATAATGTTCGTAAAACCATTGGTTTGCTTTTACGCAATCAATTAAACCCTCTGAAATTATGTTTGGTATGTAGTTAAAGTGTGCGGCGTAAATATTAAATTCATTGAAATAGTAGTGCGACTTCTGATGAAAAACTTCCGCCAAGTTTATCTTGTTTGTCGTTCCACTAAAATCTGATTCTTTCTTTTGTAGCTTACTTAGTTGCTCCATTGTAACTTCCATGTCTTATTATTTTAAGTGGTTAATAAATCTATAATGATTAAACTGTAGCATCCTCCCCATCAATAGGGTAATATACTTCTTGTGTTGCCGTATCCAACCCTTTAAAGAATATCAATCCATCGGGGCTATACAGTAGTTCTGCACCAAGGGTAGGTATAATGTTTCTGTCTCCACCCAAAGTATCGCTACGCATCAGTTGCAGCAAAAGGTTTCTGTATGGCAATATGCTACCAATTACAAAATGCACATTGCTTTGATAGCCATACAGCAACAATTGCCTAAAATGATTGATGGCAATCTTGCTTGTAAACCGTGGATAGAACTGCCACATATCGTCTATACATACCAAGGTTATTTTACTACTGCCAGCTTTTACCTTGTGCCTCTTTTGTTCTTTTACTATCTCGGCAAATAGCTTGTTCTTGTTTTTGATGCTACCTATTTCTGGGTTGTTATATATGTATGTTTCCGTGTTTTTACAAGTGGTTGTGTCTATTAGGTTGGCTTCCTTTGCTATGAATAAAAGCCTTGCAATATTGTTGTTGCCAGCCATTAGCAAGTTTGCAAACAGTGTCTTTATTTGCCCATCATCCAAGTACGATACAAACAGGTTGCGCAAGGCTGGCAGGCTTTTGCTAACCTTGTTCCCTTCTGTATCCGAACCAATGATTAGCGATGGCATATTTGTTACTTTTTCTGTTTGAAGGAGGGCTTCACTATAGGATGTGCAAACAGTAAACTTAAACGACAAACCTATTAGCTAGCAACTTTTTCAAATCCTCTTTGCTTGGCAAAATAGTTTGGTACCTGCTTGCAAATATTTGTTGATTATCCTCTGGCAATGTTATTTCTACAAGTGTTTCGCTTTTATCTTGACAAAGCACCATTCCTATGGTTTTGTTTTCGTCTTCTAGTTTCACAAAACGGTCATAGTAATTTACATACATCTGCATTTGCCCCAAGTCCTGGTGTTTTAAATCTCCAATTTTCAAATCTATTATTACAAAACAGCGCAAGAATCTATTGTAAAATACTAAGTCAATATAAAAATGGCGTTCTTCAAAGCTAATTCGCTTTTGGCGGGCAACAAAAGTGTAGCCTTTGCCAAGTTCTAGCAGGAAGTATTCTAATTTGTCTATCAGTGCATGTTCCAACTCACTCTCCGAATAACGATAGTTTTCGGGTAGTTGCAAAAACTCAAGTATATAAGGATCCTTAATGGCATCCCTAGGCGTTTCTATAATTTGTCCTTCATTTGCCAATCTAAGCAGTCCTTTTTTATCCGTACTTAAAGCCAACCGGGTGTATAAAGCACTATTAAACTGCCTTTTAAGCTCACGCAAACTCCAGCTATTTTCAATGGCTTCTATCTCATAAAAGGCACGTTCCTCCTTATTATCAATGCGGATAAGCATTTGATAATGAGACCAGCTCAATTTAAACTCAGGAATGGGGAATTTCCGTGACAGTGTCTCGGAAATTGAATTATCATCTAATTTAACAGACACTGTTTGTTGAATTGGATACTGCAAATAAAAAAACCGCATTTTCTCCAAGTTATCTACAGAAAAACCTTTACCAAACTCTTGCCCAAGCCCCTCAGAGAGCTTTTTTAGTACCCCTTTTCCATAACCAGCCTTGGTTTCACCCTGTTGTTCTTCTTCTACAATGCGTTTGCCCACTAACCAATAAGCCTCAACCATTGTCTTATTAATGCTTTTGTACGTAGTATGCTGGGCATGCCTAAGAATAAGCTGAATGTCATTTATTATTGGGGACTGTTGTATCATAAATTTCGATTAAATGTATTGCCTAATTTCCTTTGTCAATATTTATTTTGCTAGTTTGTTGGTTTTGTTCAGAATGGCTTCGCTTCAGGCTAAGTCTTTCTTGGAAACACCTCAATATAAATCCTCCGAATACAACTCATCTTTAGAATACCCCAACACCCCACCATTTTCTACAAAGATGGTTGCCGCCTCTTTCCTACCCACAAACCTGCCTTTGCTGGTAAGAAACCCATTTACATACTCGCCACAGTCCGAAAGGCTTTTGTTATGTAGCACAGCCATCTGGCTAACAATATGCACGTGCCTATACCCGCAAAGCACCAACCCACTAGTTATGTTTACAGGATTATGCAACCCACTAGGAAAATCTTTATACCAAATTGCAGCAGTGAGGATTGTTTCTTTTTGCATTATTATACTTAAAGTAGATTAGGAGCATCCGGTGTTTCGAACTTCATAAACATTTTTTTTGTGCTTTAATCTGTTAATCTACAAAGCGTATTACAGTGATAAATTAATTTCACAAATAGATCCAAGTCATCCTTCGGAAGACTTTAGCTGTTTAATATTGCTTCCACGCCCTTTCATAATCTGCTTTTAGTAGTTCAGCCAATGAAACAGGCTGCAAAACTTTTACGTTACTACCGTGAGATAAAAGTTCCATCACGAAATCGTATGTTGTATGAATTTTTAGCTTTATCCTAAACTCTTTGTCATCATCTACTATTATTTCCTGAGTTTCGTGCAGTGGTAGGCTTTTGATGTAAAGACCTTTATCAGGCTTAAAACTCAATACAACCTCTTCTGGTTCTTGGTCTTGGTTGGTATAGATACCAAAAGAATACTCGAACATCTTCTTGATGTCAAACGAAGCAGGGATATTAAAATTAATCTTGGAAAATTCCAACCCTCCTTTTATTCTATCTAAGGCAAAAGTCTTTATGTAGTTATCATTGACATCCTTGCCAATAAGATACCACCTGTTTTTAAACTCTTTCAAGCAATATGGTTCCACCAACTTATCTAAAAGAGTATTGTCCAAAAACTTCTCATAATCAAATTGTATCCTCTGTTTATTTTTTATGGCGTGTAATAACCCAAATAGATTTTCAGTACCTTTTGGACGTATAGGTTCAAGATGTATGTAGTTCGATAGGTCTTCTCTCAAATTAAGTAGAAAGAGGTTGTTAAATACATCTAATAGCTTATTACTTTTATTAGAATCATCGTCATCAATTGAATAAATATTTTTACCCTTCTCATTACATTTTATCTCAATGCCATATAGGCTTTCTATATCATTTTTATCCCTAAGGAAGGTTCGATCAGAAATAGTTAATTTATAACCATCCAATTCGAATTTCTTATTCAAATAATCTATAATTTCCTCTTTGCTAGATGGCTTATTTCTAAGCTTAGTTACGATATAGCTATGTCTTAGTAATGCTTCTCTTCGTGACATAATTTATTGCTTATTACCATTTATTTTAAAGTTGGCTAGTATAAGGTTTAGGAATTGGTCCAGAATAACCCATTTTAAATACCAGCATATTCATTCCAACCATTTCATGAGTAAAGGAAGCATCTATCCAATCACCAATGTAATCTGTTGGCTCATTGTTCCAGTTGTTTTTCATTGTCTCGATTGATTCCGTATGTTCCTTGTAGCATTGTAGTGGAAACCAATGAAGTACAGTAACCAATTCTGGGAATGATGCAACAAACTGATGCATGAATATCCATTGATATTCATAAAGAGTGAACAAGGTAAAATTTAATTCAAAAACAATTGATAATTGCCCCTTACTAATTAAACCCAATCCCCCAAAGTTGTTATATATTGAATAGTCGACTGTTGGTTTTCTATTGAACTTAGTACAAAAGTCAAAGAATGGATGCCCCTGCTTGTATTGAATAGTATTATTTACTTCACGAAAAATCATTTCAAGAATGATAATATAAACTATCCCTTCAAAGTAAAGATTAAATAACTTTTCAAAATTGTCATCTGCCTTGTTTACCTTTTTCTTTTTATACAAATATTCCTTGACTGTTTTTTTTATAGCATGTATTTCTAGTAATCCAGAAATAGCTTTCCCAAATGCTTCAATCGTATTGAAATTGAGTAAAGCCTCTATTATAGAGAGATAATACGAATTCTCATTTCTTCTTCTAGTATTTGTTTTGGCTCTATTCAAGTAAATTTTATTGATTAGGATGTCGCCCGAAAAAAATTGTGTATAGTAATGTTGTTTGTATTTTGGCTTTTCTACATATTTCCATCCAGCTTTTTTAAGCCGTTCTGTCATCCGTTCTTTTAAGGAAATGTATTCATTGCCTGTATCATCTATAAAACTATTCATCGTTAAGTTTATAGGTTTAAATAATTCCATATTTCCATCCGTAATAATAGCCTTTTAAATCACCCTGTACATTGGATGGTAAGCAAAAGTATATTGCCCCTATTTCATCTAAACTGAATTTTCTACTTCTATGCATCTCTTTTATTATTTCAACCCAATAATCTAAGTCTGGGTCATCAACAGATAGACGTTCAGAATCTTGTAGTCTTATCATTTTTAATGAAGGTTTGATGGCTTTAAAGCTTTGCAACCCTGTTGACTTAAACCATCTTAATAACTTAAATATTTCTTCGTAAGTAATCCTTTTTCCATCTAGTCCCATACTTTCAATCTCCTTGTAACTACTGCATACTTGTTGCCTATCAGACAACCATTGGAATATATTGACTATCAAACTACCATACCGAAACCCAAGTTTCTCTAAACTGAATATACTATACCAAGTAAACAATTGCGCAAAACCTTCGTGAAAACATTTTGAATCATAGTTATCATATTTCAGTGGGGCTAAACCAACTACAGTGTGCATTATCCAATGTACAAATTCATGTACTGCTACAATGCTTACCAAACAATCGAAACATTCTTCGGTAGTATAAGCAATAGAAATATCAGAAGCTATGTAATCAAGCGCAGTTTCCCAAATAGCTTCGTAATAGATTACAATTGTTCCCTCTTTTGTTTCCCAATCTTTTAATTGGTAGGCCCCCAACAAATCATTGATGCCAATAATTTCCTCTTTTGAAGTTGGCTTTTTATCAGATAGAGTTATATCTGGCCAATGGGCAAAAGGGACTGCCGGATATTTATCCTCTACATAAAGGTTGAAATTTTGAACAACAGGAAAACCCGCATTACAAAACAGAAGCAATAGCTTTTCAATCAACTCATTGGTTAAATCGAAAACCACACGCTTAGGCAAAAATTGTAAAGTCATAGTTTTTTATTATTTAAAAATGAATAACACTTATTAGTATTCTATAATCTTTATAGAATAATTATATCTTTTTTCAGTTTTTTGATGTGATGCTTTCTTTATAATTTAAACTTATGTGCCATTTTGTATTTTATACGTTCTTCTTCTTCTTTCATTTTTTTTGGAAGTAGCTCAAAGATTGAGAAAAAAGCGTTGTTGCTTTCATTTGCTTTAGTTGGTATTCTTTTTATTAATTTCCCCCAATATTCTTCTTCTTTATTATATGGATTTTCATCCTGTAAAATCAACAATGATTTCAATCTTTTTAACGACTGCGCATCAAAGGATAACTTTTCATTTTCTTTTTCTTCTAATATCAAGTTATCATTAAGGATAGTATTTATAATGCTGTCAATTTCTTCAAAAGCTCGAAGTAAATTAATGACTTTAAAGATGTTTATCAGTACGTTCTCCTCATTTCCAATATTAAATCGTTTATTAAAAAGCACTATCAATTCCTTATGCTTTAAATATGGGCTATCTTTTTCAGTAGGTAACAACCACTCAAATATTTTTAATAAATAAGGGTATTCTTTAATAATGTACCAAGTGAAAAACTCAGCAAATCCTTCATGAAAATCTTTTGATTCTGGACTATCATACTTTAATGGATTAAACCGAATTATTTGATGCATTATCCAATGAACGAATTCATGTACCAAAACTATAGCCGTAATTGCTTCAAAAACTTCATTAAGAGTAAGATATAAAAGAGGATCAGATTTAAGATAATTTTCTGCTGCAACTTTTATTTTATCGTAGTAAATATAAACCTGCCCTTCATTTTCTTTTTTTCCATTAATGGTTTTGGTGAACTGATAAGTTCCCAACTTATCATTGATTAAAGGTTCAAAATCTCTATCAGTTAAAACTACATCTGGCCAATGATGTTTGTGCACTTGGTTAGTTTCTAAAAATGAATAACCTGCGCTTTCAAAAACTTCAATCAGCGTTTCAATTAATTCATTACTTAAATCGAAGTTGAACTCTTTTTTTAAAAATGATAAAGCCATTGTTATTTATTTTGAATGTTGTGAAAACCTATTTGATTAGTATTGTGATAGAACCTATGGTACAGGAATAATTAAAGGCGGGTCGCCAGCATTACCGTAATTGTTTGGATAAACATAACCTCCTACATTTATTAAACCATTTTGGATAGCGGTTAAATCAATATCAAAATGATACAAAGCACCTGCAGCTTTACTGATGGTATGTAAATTTATTTTATTTAAAGCGGCTTTAGTAGCAGTTTCAACCCTCAAGGCAATGTTCCCGCCAGCCCCGTAAGCATTACCAATGTTGAATATCCCGTTACGTAAATATTCTTCTACCAGACCAACTAATATCGGATTTGACCCATCATCTAATATACTTTGAATAATGCCATCGGGGCCATTAAATGGTGCATAAACAAAATAAAAATTATTTTCAATTATATTTTTTGTTGCTATCATTCTTTGTGCTAATGCACCTAAACATTTATATCCAGCATTGAAAAGTGCATTATATTCCGCAATTGCCGTTATATGTTGCAAATTGTGAATTGGGTGTAGATTGTCCTGAAGATTACAATGTCTATTCATAGCTCTTGAGGATCGAAAAAAAACGAGGCTATCCTTAAGATTTATCGGTGCTGTTAACATTCTTTCCATATTAGCTTTTGTATGCCGTCTACTAACCCAAAATTCATTGAAATTAAAAAGAGTAGTTGTATAAAAATTTAATGGATTTTGAAATAATTGATTTAAATCAAAGAGTCCATTAGTAGAAGAGTTCATAAAAGAATGCTTTACATAATGTTCAATTATTCTACTCCAAATAATTTTTCTAATCCCTATGTACAAAGGACAAAACTTTCCATTTTCGTCTTTTACTCCCCAGATGTAAACACCTGGTTGATTTAATAATGCTTGCAAAGCATTTAAATCCGCCTGTCCATTTACATAATTGGCTGCATTATTTGGGTCACCTTGAATAAACCCTGCTGGTACTTGAAAATTAATTACTGGCATACTTTTCTAATTTTAATGTTTAATAAATATTTTGTTTAACCTCAAATGTACCTGTAAATGACATTGGGGTCTAAAAATCTTATCTTCTTTTTATAATCTTCCAGTCGCATTGGTCGCTGAAAATAACGCAGCAAAAAGTGGCGTTGGTTCAGTAATAAATACTGCACATCGCCCCAAGCGGGCATCTCGGTACTAAACAGTGGTAAATACCACCCTTTAAAAGAATCTTGGTTGCCACACCTAAAATCTTCTACCAAAAAATGCCCATGCAATAACTGCTTCTGGTAGCCAAATATGAGTTTGTCCACACCCCGCTTTTCCCAAAAAGGCAAGTACTTTTTTATAAATGCCTTCTTATTGTAAAATGCTGCTGGCACTGTCCACATAGTCTCCATCACCAAGTACACGTCGTAAAGTTCTTTGTCGGCTATCAGTTTCTGTATGGTTTCTATGCTGCCCTCTATTGGCTCGATCGTTACCAGAACCTCGGGGTGGTCGTACAACAGTTTCTCCCTTTCTTTGGTGGTAAGCCAACTATCACCTGTCCTAAAAGGTTGCAACGCCTTGGTATAGTCAAACACGCAAGTCTCCATACATATATACATGGTCATCCTATTGCTTAATTGTGCTGCTATATGAGGGGGAAGGGGCATAATATTTCTTTTAATTGTCTATTCTAAATGTTTCCAATAATGGCTGTGGCGCAAATAGTGCCGATTGTATCATTTGCCAATCTGGGCAGTTTTCGCTACCTATCCTAAAATGCCAGCCCGTAAAACCAGTGAGCAATAAAGAATGGTTGTGTTCTATAAAAACGCCACCATCAATCATATCATAATTATTGGTAAGCAGTACCTTTTTCTTAAACCCTTCTCCTACGTTTTTAAGGAACCAATCCCGCATCTTTATAAAGTCTGGCTGGCGTGTAGTATTATAAATAGGGAATAAAAAATAGAGTTCAAAGCGTGAGTCATTAACTATTTGCTTGATGGTGTCAATTGCACAAGGTTTAGGTGGCAAGCTCAAAATAGACCTTGCCTTTTTCATTTCACCCCTTGCAACAAAAGGAATTGATTTATTATCATTGGGATAATAGCATAATTGGGGTTTCTGAGAATAAGGGTAAAAGGCATCTTGTCCACTCAATAAACTAACCACAATAGCATTTAGGGTGATGAATACATTGGTGGGTGCTTCAAGCTGCTTTGCACCTAATTTGCTCAATAAACTTGTTGACATATATTTAATTTAAGGGATTAATAAAATAAGTTTTAAAAAAAATCTCTAAAGGGGGATGTAGGAAAAAATAATAGAGTTTAATCTTTAGAATTATTTAAGACCCCAATAGTACTCTCCAACAAATTAGGTGCTTCGAAAAGAAATACCTCAACGGTTTTCCAATTAGGGCAATTACTGCCACCCATTTGAAGCTGAAAAAAATGGTTGCGGCTAAAAAGCAAAGGAGTATTGTTTTGTATCAAAATACCAGCGTTTGTAATTCCATACTCAAGCGTTCTTACTGATACCCTTTTATCGCAGCCCAAACCAAATTGCTTATGTAGCCAATTATTGGACTTTATATAGTCTGATCCTTTTTTACAATAGTATTCTGGATTTAACAACGTTAAGCAAAACCGGTTATCCCCTAAAATTCTTTTTAGTACATCAATTGAAAAAGGTTTAGGCGGTATATTCATATAACATCGAGCCTTCACAAAATATTTGTCCTCATCTTCGGGTTGTATGGTCAAGAATTTTTCTTGGCTAACTGTTAAAGAAGGGTCTCTATTAACTATGTGGTAGTGTTTGGTCAAATCAATAATTGAGTTTAGTGTAACATACACTTGTATTTTCTTTTCACTAGATTTCATCAAGTTATCTGTAACCATAATTTTGCGTTTGGGAGAGCAAAAGTAGAATGCACAAAAACCAACTCCAAAAGCAAATGGGGGCAAATGGATTTGTTTAGTTTTATAAAAAAGAACACTTAATGAGTATAGTTAATAATCCACCCAAAGAAGAACATTTAGCATATTTAAGGAAATGTGTTATTTCTAAATATGGTGGGTCAATCAATAATAAGGGTGAAGCCGAAAGATTCCTTCAAGCAACTAATTTAAATATATCACCTGAAACTGTTCTAAGGTTGTTTGGAGTAAAGAAAGGAATGGTTTCCCCCAATTACTTATCTAGCTTTACTTTTTATGTTTCTGGGTTGAGTTGGTTCGACTTCGTAGATAAATACCTAGCTGAATGTGACCAAAGACTTCGTTTTATACCAATGGCCTGCTTGGGAAATAGTATTGGTTTTAAAGAGTTGAAGGAGAAGATAGCTGCACTCGAAAAGCGTGCTATTGTATTCCAGATATTCAAAGAAGTCATTCTTATTAAGTTCGCCCAAAAGGATGAGGTATTCTTTGAAAGGATATTTGAGTTTACAAATATTTTTGATGCTGAAAACTATAATTATGACACCTATTATATCATTCAACTTTTAGGTTTGTTAGTATTGAAGAATAAATGGATACAAACAATTGCGGTAAAAAACTACCACAGCTTGACTTATAAAAGAGATTATTTTGTAGAATGGTTTGTACAGCCCGAAGAGGCTTATTACAATCAGCTTTTGGAAAACTATTATAAAGGGAGCAATGGAAATAAGAAGAAAGAAATATTCTATCATCTTATAAAAGCAACTTCTAGTAATGGGATTGACCAACATTATGAAGCCATAACTAATGTTGAACCTGCTTTTTGGGAAGACCACCACATCCTTGCTATGCGTTGGTTTGGGGTACAATGGTTGAATGGAAAAGAGAATCAAGAAGCTATTTTCAAGGAACTTAAAAATTATCTTGAAGCCAAGAAAGACCATGGGGATTATATTACTTGCATTCTTTTTATAACACAATATTTATTTAAGACAAAGTCTTTCGATGAAATAATTGAGTTGATAAGCAAGATAAAAGCAGACGAGATAGTGCTTGGTCACGCAGGGTATTTGAACTGGAACAATTTGAAGGTTTACTATGCGACTTGTCTTTTAAAAACAGGAGACAAGAAGTCGGCAACTGATATTTTTAAGACTATAGAACCAGACCAGTTTGATTGGAATTTTAGAAAGGAATTGATAAAACTGTATGAGGATGTGAAGGGAAAGTTTTAGCTAGATTTCGTATTCTTATTATTTGTTATTTTCTTTGTAAAAACATTTGAAATGCCATACGAAGTAAAATATGCATCTTTTGGTTCTACAGATCACCCACTTGGGCAAGGTACAGATGTTACTAACAAAGTTAAGCGACTGTTGGGTAATAATATTGTTGTCCCTTTTCCTGTACCAATAATTACAAAGAAAGAAAAACTTGGGGTAAAAGACCCAATACAAGGAACAAGGAAAGATTTACTAATTGTACTTATAGACCCCAATAATGGTAAAACTTTAACGGATAGATTTGAAGAAAATGTCAATGAACCATGGACTATCATTATAAACTTTTGATGAGTCTTTGATTTTCGATTGGCTAGATATTAGCTTAGCACATTTCGCCTTATAGATAAAAGGGATATTTATCAATGTAAAAACCAAAAAAGGTCAAAAGCCTTCAGTATCTCAACCTCCAACTTTTGACCCTATCAATTATCAATTAAAAATTATCTACTAATTGCTTACCAATTCCTGCTTTGTTTCTACCCACTTTACTATCTGTTCTGCTTGCTTCAATCCCGCATTGCACACTTCCACTGTTAGGTTACCATCATAACCCATTGCAAGATGTAAATTGTTATACGCTGCATTGAAAGTATTAAGCACTTTCTTATCAACCTTTCCCAATTCTTCCTGATACCAATCTACATTCTTCCTTCCTTTCT
>Ga0164296_1003752_pt1 | contig 14162 bp, 13 predicted proteins | sample GEODES057metaG_FD_113533 | JGI IMG/M metagenome (GOLD analysis project Ga0164296, IMG submission 113533) | Dystrophic lake water microbial communities from Trout Bog Lake, Wisconsin, USA - GEODES057 metaG | ecosystem: Environmental > Aquatic > Freshwater > Lake | place: USA: Trout Bog Lake... | reverse complement strand
TAAGAGCCATTGCCGCCTGACGGCGGTGGCGGGACCGGCGCCGAGCTATATGGTGGGCTCAGCGCCGGTCCCGCCAAACGCCATCAGTCATGACGATTTTGCAGAACTTGACCGACACAACTCTTGAAAACCGCACGGAGCGGGGGTTTTCAGTCAAATCGGTGCAAATACCGGCGCGACAGGACTGGCCGAATTAGCATAGGCACCGCCGGTTTCTTTGAACCCCGCGCGCACGCTTTCGATCTATACTGCAATCACTCTTTCAACGCCGCGCCATGCTGACAATCAAGTGGTCCGGTCGGTCAGCACGCACGTCCACAGCACCCACATCCGGCAGTTCGATCGCTTGCGCGTCATCGATACGCCCATGTGCCACCAGCCAGTCGATCAGCCGTATCGCCAGCTGCAGATCCGCCTTGCGCAGCTCGCCATCGGCGGCATGCAGGGTAAACTCCTGCCCGGTAAAATAGCCCAGTCCGCGGCTGGTCAGCATGCCCTCGGCACGGTCCATCGCCACCAGCCCCAGCGCCGGAAACGGCCCGCCCGCCAACCACGGCCCGACCGCATCGGCAAACCAGCTTGCCGACATCGCCAATCCCGCCGGCAGCCAGACAATGCCGACCACACCAGGCAAATCGGCCAGCGCCATGATCAGCCAGGCCATGATGCGCACGGTTGGCAACAGGTGCGCCACCCCAGCCAGTTCCGCCGCAGGGGCCAAAGTGACCAGCGCGCCCTCGCCACCGGCAAACCCGGTTGGCAATCCGATCGTCTGCTGCACCGCCCCGATCCGCCGCTCCGCCCCCGGAGCAAGCCCCAGGCAATCAAACAGCAACCCGTCGCAGGCCAGTTCAGCCAGGCCTGCAGTCGCCGTCTCTTGCGTCACCGCGAATCGCCCGCCACGATCTGCCAGCTCCTCCAGATCGCCAAGCGAAGGACGCAGCCCGGGCTCAAACAGCAACCCGGCCACCGGCGCCTGCCGAACTGCCTCGCAAGTGCCGGGCTTTGGCCTGTCGCTGTTGGAAAAGTCTGCCATTGCCGTTGCTCGCTTCCTGTCCTTCATCCGCGCGCGAGCCCTGCCGATTGACCCCCTGCCCGCACAGCCGGGAAAGCATGGTCAAAATATGCCAAGTTGCAATCCTGCGACGAGCAACCGTCCCAAATCCCGACACTTCTGCAAATCGTTACGGCACAAGACTTTGGGCGCGGCAATTGTCTCCGGCCGATCGGCGTTCAACCGCACGATCAGGCCCGGCGCGGCCCGACGCAACCGCCACCCGGCAACAATCCGCTCGATCTGCATTTCCGCCCCCTGCCCGGCGGTTCCTGCCGCAATCGCGGTGGCATAGGGACGCCCGTCAACCCGCCCCAGGACCGGGTAATAGCAGCGGTCAAAAAACGCCTTCATCTCGCCGGTCATCGTGCCGAGATTTTCCGGACACACAAACAGCAGGGCCCCCGCCGCCACAACATCGTCAGGTATCGCCGCCTCGGCCGCAACACTGCGGACCAGCCCGGGTGCCTCCGCCATGGCCCCCTCCAGCGCCGCCGCCGCCATCGCCCTCGCCGCACCGGTCCGGCTGTGCCAGACAATCACCAGCGGCTGGTCGGTCGTGCCATCGATGCCTTGCGCTTGTGCCGCACCCGCTGTGTCCATCATTGCACAACCCCAGTCAAAACCACTTGGCCGCAACCACGCACGATCCAAAGCGCCGCCACCAGCGAACGCGCAACCGCAAACGGACCGGCGCGGTGCTGACACGCGGCAACCCGCCATCCCCTTGGCACGGTTTGCCCGGGTTGTCTCGCCGCGCACCATCGCCTATCGCTGCACGCCCCATGACGCGCTCCGTTTCCACCATCGACCGTTCGCTGTCGGCCAAAGCCTGGCGCTGGCGCGGCGGCAACATGGACCTGGGCCTTGCCCTGTCAGGCGCGCAAGACACGCTGGTTGATCAATTGCTCCTGTCGCGTGGTGTCGACCGGTCCGAGCTTGACCGCCACCGCCGCCCCACCTTGCGCGAATTTCTGCCCGATCCTTCGCTGTTTCTCGACATGGATAACGCCGCCGACCGGCTCGCCCGCGCCATCGTCGCGCGCGAACCGCTGGCGATCTATGGCGATTATGATGTCGATGGTGCGACCAGCGCGGCGGTGCTGATCCGCTTTGTCCGCCTCTGCGGCCACGATGCCCGCGCCTATATCCCCGATCGCCTGCTCGAAGGCTACGGCCCCTCCGGCGAGGCGCTGGTGCGGCTGGGCGCCGAAGGGGCGCGGCTGGTGGTCACCGTCGATTGCGGCGCGATGGCGCACGACGCGCTGACGATGGCCGCCCGCTCCGGCCTCGATGTCATCGTCGTCGATCACCACAAATGCGCCGCCGAGCTTCCCCCCGCGGTCGCGCTGGTCAATCCCAACCGCCTCGATGAAAGCGATGCCGGCGCCAGCTACGGCCATCTCGCCGCCGTGGGCCTTGCCTTCCTCCTCGCCGTCGCCACATCGCGTTGCCTGCGTACGATGGGTCATTTCGGCGATGGCCCGGCGCCCGATCTGATGGGCCTGCTCGATCTGGTCGCGCTCGGCACCGTCGCCGACGTCGCCCAGTTGCGCGGGCTCAACCGCGCGCTGGTCGCGCAGGGCCTCAAAGTCATGGCGCGGCGCGACAACACCGGCCTTGCCGCGCTGATCGACGCCAGCCGACTCAACCGCAGCCCGACCTGCAGCGACCTCGGCTTCGCGCTCGGCCCACGCATCAATGCCGCCGGCCGCATCGGCGATTCCTCGCTAGGCGTCCGCCTGCTCACCACCGCCGATGGCGACGAGGCAGCCATGATCGCCGCGCAACTCTCGGTGCTCAACGACGAACGCCGCGCCATCGAAATGGCCGTGCAGGAAGCCGCCGAAGCGCAACTGGCCCAGGCCGCCGATCGCGCCGTCAACGTGCTCGCCGGTCCCGGCTGGCACCCTGGGGTGATCGGCATCGTCGCCGGCCGCATCAAGGAAAAGACCGGCAAACCCACGCTGGTCATCGCGCTCGATACCGATGACGCCGGCCAGGGCAAAGGCTCGGGCCGCTCGATTTCCGGGGTCGACCTTGGCGCCGCCGTGATTGCCGCGCGCGAAGCCGGCCTCCTCGTCGCCGGTGGCGGCCACGCCATGGCCTGCGGCCTGACCATCGCCGCCGGATCAGTTTCGGCTTTGCAGGATTTCCTCGACGCACGGCTGGCACGCGATATCGCGCTGGCCCGCACCGCCCAAACCCTGCTGATCGACGTTTCGGTCACCCCTGGCGGGTTGACCCCCGATCTGGTCACCGCGCTCGATGCTGCCGGCCCTTTCGGAATCGGCTGGCCCTCACCGCGCGTCGCGGTCGGCCCGGTGCGGCTGGTCAAATGCGATATCGTCGGCGCCGATCACGTGCGCATGGTCGCCACCGGCGAAGACGGCAAATCCTTCAAGGCGATGGCCTTCCGCGCCGCAAACACCGAACTGGGTCAGGCGCTGCTCCACGGCCATCGCGGCCGCCGCTTCTGGCTGGCCGGACGCGCCCGCATCGATGATTGGGCCAGCCGCCCCGCTGCCGAACTGCACATCGACGACGCCGCCTTCGCCGACTGAATCGCGCAGGCCCGCGCAGCAACCCAACCACCAACACGTCGTACACAATTGGGGGGTTGACGCGCCCGAACGATGCCAATAGAGGCGCGGTCCTGCCCAGCGGCTACGGCACGTTGGCCCCTTCGTCTAGCGGTCAGGACGCGGCCCTTTCACGGCTGAAACACGGGTTCGATTCCCGTAGGGGTCACCATTCCCGGTCGCAAGCCGATCGGCCCGAACGGCCTTGACCAGCGCAAGGCAGAGCGCTCCCCGGCACTCGACCATCTTCAAATCCGGCAGCAGCCACCGGTTCACGCAGATGATAAAGCCGGCGGTCAACTTGCGCCCGGCGATCCCGCCACCGGCAATTGCCAGTCATGGCGGATCGCCAACAGCCGCACCGTCAGACACAGCGCCGCGCCGCTCAGGGCAACCGGCACCGGCGGCCAGTGCAAACCATGCCCGATCGCCACCACCGCCGCGCCCAGCAGCGCCGCCATGGCATAGAGGTCGCGGTGCAGCACGACCGGCGCCCGCGCCACCAGCAGATCGCGCACGATCCCGCCGCCAATCCCGGTCAAAGTCCCCAGCAAAGCCGCCATCAAGGGGTTCAGCCCCACTCCCAGCGCCTTTTGCGTCCCCGCCACCGCAAACAGCGCCAATCCGCCCGCATCAAACAGCGCAATCGCCGGCCGCAGCCGCACCAGCAGCGGATGCGCCACAAATGTCAGCCCGCCCGCCGCCAGCGCCACCGCGCAATAGCGCCAATCGCTGATCGCCGCTGGCGGCACCGCGCCGATCAGCACATCGCGGATGATCCCCCCCGCGCTCGACGCCACAAACGCCAGCATCAGCACGCCAAACACGTCAAACCGCGACCGCACCCCCAGCATCGCCCCGCTGATCGCAAACACCGCCGTGCCGACCAGATCGAGCACCAGCAGCAAGTGGTGGATCGTCGCTGTTTCGATCGCCGGAACCGGCATCATGCTGCTCCTTGCCCCGCCCCCAGCTTGCGCCACGCCAGTTCGGCAAATTCGCACAACAGCGGCCGGGTATTGCGCGGATCGATGATGTCCTCCACCCCATAGCGTTCCGCCGTGCGAAATGGCGACCGCACCCGGTTCAACCGCTCGCGGATCATCGCCAGATGCGCCGCCGGATCGGCCGCCGCCTCCAGCTCGGCCTTGTAGGCCACTTCAATCCCGCCCTCGATCGGCAAACTGCCCCAATCCCCCGATGGCCAGGCAAACCGGTACTGGAAACCGTCGGCATTGCTCATCGCGCTGCCGGCAATGCCATAGGCGCGCCGCACGATCACCGCCGCCAGCGGCACCGTCGCGCGATAGATCGCGTTCATCGCCTGCACGCCATAGCGGATCGTCCCGCTGCTTTCCGCCGCGCTGCCGATCATGAAACCGGGGTTGTCGACCAGATGCACGATCGGCAGCCGGAACTGGTCGGCCAGCTTGACAAACCGTTCGACCTTTTCCGAAGTGCGCGCTTCCCACGATCCGCCCAGAAAACTGGGATCGCTCGCCAGCAAGGCCACCGGCCAGCCGTCAAACCGGGCAAATGCGGTAATCGCCGCACGCCCCCACTGGCGGCCCATTTCAAACACGCTGCCTTTGTCCGCCACCGCTTCGGCCACTTTGCGCATTGAATAGACCTGCCTCGGATCACGCGGCACCGCCGACAGCAAGAACTGCTCGCGCCGGTCGATCCGGTCCGTGGGCGCAGTGCGCGGCGCCGGCGCACCAACCCGCCCCGGCAGATACGACAGGAACCGCCGCGCGCGCGCAAACGCCTCGGCTTCGCTCGCCACTTCGTCATCGACCACCCCGTTGCGGGTATGGATCGCACTGCCGCCCAGGCTTTCCTTGTCGCTCGTCTCGCCCAGCGCCTCGACCACCGCCGGCCCGGCGGCAAACAGCTGCGACAGCCCCTTCACCATCATCGAATAGTGGCTCGCCACCACCCGCGCCGCGCCCAGCCCGGCCGTCGGCCCCAGCGCCAGCGCCACCACCGGCACGCTGTCGAGATTGCGGATCACCTCCGACCAGCCGGGGGTCGCCGGCACATAAGTCGCGCCGATCTCCTCCAGCGTGCGCACCGATCCGCCCCCGCCGGTGCCGTCGATCATCCTGATCAGCGGAATGCCCAGCGTATGCGCCATCATTTCGCACTGGGTAAACTTGCGGTGGATCGCCGCATCCGCCGCCCCGCCGCGCACGGTAAAATCATCCGCCGACGCCACCACCGGCCGCCCGTCAATATTGGCCCGGCCAAAAATCAGGTTCGACGCGTTCAGCGCGATCAGCTCGCCGGCCTCGCCATACTGCGCCTTGCCGGCAATCTTGCCGACTTCGCGAAACGATCCCGGATCGACCAGCCCGGCGATCCGCGCCCGCGCATCCAGCTTGCCCCGCGCATGCTGGCGCGCCACTTTGTCCGCCCCGCCCATCTGCTCGGCCATCGCCTCACGGCGGCGCAATTCATCGATTTCGGCTTGCCAGGTCATCGCTCACACTCTCCCGCGCACCGATCTGACATGTCCGCTGCGCAGATGAAAGAGGGGCCGCGCCGGTGCACCTTGCAGAATCCGGTTTGAAAACCGCCCGGCTTGCGACAGAGCAGCCGCCATGACCCTGCCCGATTACCTGGCCGATCACCCGCTGTTCCTCGCCGGAGCCATCGCCGCGCTGATCGCGCTGTTCGGCATCGTGCGCGATCGCCGTCACCACCATCGCCGCGACCTCGACAGCGTGTCACTGGTCCCCTGGGGCACGCTGTCGGGCGCGGCGATGATCGTCGCCATTGCCCTGCTGGCCATCGCCATCCACCGTGCCGGCTGAACCCGGCTTGGCAATCTGCCGTGATTTTGTCATGAAACCGTGGCATCTGCGGACACCACTTGCGACGGGTACTCAACAATGGCCGTGCCATTTATCCCCTCGGCCTCGCGCCCGCAGCGGTTGCCCTGGACCGGCAGCCTGATCGCGCTTGCCGCCACCATCGCGATTTCGCTTTACACCGACAATGTCTTCCTCGGCCTGCTCATCGCCATGGTGTGGCTCGCCACGCTATGGGTGGCCCGCCCCGAACCGCTGGTCGAAGTGCGGCTGGCCGAAGCCCCCGACATGTCGCGCGAAGCGATGATCGCGCTGATCGAACCGTTCGGCGTTCCGGTGCTGATGCTCGATGGCCGGCGCATCGCCGCCGCCAATGCCGCCGCGCGCGAACAATTGGGCCGCCACGTGGTCGGCCAGGACGCGCGCGTCGCACTGCGCCATCCCGACGCGGTTGCCCTGCTCGACACCAAAGAAGGCTCCGTCACCATCCGCGGCCTCACCGGCCCGCGCAGCATCTGGCAGGTACGCCGGCTCACCGTCGATGATCGCTTCTCGCTGATCGAACTGGTCGATCGCACCGTCGAAGCCGATATCAGCCGCGCCCACACCGATTTCGTCGCCAATGCCAGCCACGAATTGCGCACCCCGCTCGCCTCGATCATCGGCTATATCGAAACCCTCGCCGATCCCGACGCAAAGGTTGACGCCGCCACCGCCGCGCGCTTCCACAACACCGTGCTGCGCGAATCCCGCCGCCTGCAACACCTCGTCGAAGATCTGATGTCGCTGTCGCGGATCGAGGCCGAAAAGCACGATCTCCCGCGCGACATCATCGATATCGGCCAGATGGCCGCCTCGATCGCCGGTGAAGTCGCCGCCACCGTCGGCACCAGCCGGATCACCGCCGCCACCGAGCCCGCGCTGGTCCAGGGGGATCGCCAGCAGCTCGATCAGGTCATCCGCAACCTGATCGACAATTCGCTCAAATATGCCAACCCCAGCCAACCGGTCGAACTCGCCGTCAGCCACGTCAACGGCGATGTGGTGATCACCGTCACCGACCATGGCGAAGGCATCCACCCCGACCATGTCCCGCATCTCACCCGCCGGTTCTATCGCACCGATCCGGGGCGCAGCCGCGCCGCCGGTGGCACCGGGCTTGGCCTCGCCATCGTCAAGCACATCGTCGAGCGCCATCGCGGCCGGCTGGACATCACCAGCCGGCTCGGCGTCGGCACATGCGTCACCATTCGCATCGCCGCCGCCCGCAGCGCCGCCCCGGCAGCCGCCTGAATCTTCGTCATGACACCGTAACATTGCTGGTGTCTGCGCTGGCGGGAACCGCGTATGTTTCGCACCGCATCCTCAAGGAAAAAAGCCAATGTCCGCGCCCAAACTGCTGCTGGTCGAGGATGATTCGGCACTCGCCGAACTGGTCGAATACCGTTTCCGGGGCGAAGGCTACGATGTGCGCACCACCGACGACGGTGATGAAGCGCTGCTGCTCGCCGCCGAAGACACCCCCGATCTGGTCCTGCTCGACTGGATGATCGGCGGCACCAGCGGCATCGAAGTCTGCCGCCGCCTGCGCCGCAACAAGGCCACCGCGCATGTCCCGATCATCATGCTCACCGCGCGCAGCGACGAAGACGATCGCGTGCGCGGGCTCGAAATCGGTGCCGACGACTATGTTACCAAACCGTTTTCCCCGCGCGAACTGATCGCCCGCGTCGGCGCCGTGCTGCGCCGCGTGCGCCCGGCGCTGGCCGGCGAAACCATCGTGGTGGGCGACCTGTCGCTCGATCCTACCGCCCACCGCGTCAGCCGCTGCGGCGAACCGATCAAGATCGGCCCCACCGAATTCCGCCTGCTGCGCCATTTCATGGAACACCCAGGCCGGGTCTTTTCGCGCGGCCAACTGCTCGATGCGGTCTGGGGCAGCGGCAGCGATATCGAACTGCGCACCGTCGACGTCCACATCCGCCGCCTGCGCCAGGCGATCGCCATCCCCGGCGCCGCCGATCCGGTCCGCACCGTCCGCTCCGCCGGCTACGCGCTCGAAGGTGTCTAAAGCGCCAGCCCGGCGGTTTCGGGCAATCCGCTGATCAGGTTCAAACTCTGCACCGCCGCACCGCTGGCCCCCTTGCCCAGGTTGTCCAGCTCGGCCACCAGCCGCGCCTGCCCGCCATCGGCACTGGCAAACACCGACAGCCGCAGCCCGTCCCACGGTGCGCCGTGCTCGCGCAGCAAAATCTCGCCCGGCACGCCATCACCGGGCGCCACCTGCACCACCGCCGATCCGGCATAAAACGCCGCCAGTGCCTCGCGCAGCCGCACCGGATCGGGCGATCCCGGCATCACCGCCAGCGGCAGGGGCACTTCGACCACCATCCCGCGATAGGCCGGCACCACCGCCGGGGCAAACAGCGGGGCGATCGCCAGATGCGCATAAGCCTGCATTTCGGGCACATGCTTGTGGCCGCAGTCCAGCGCATAGCCGCGCCAGGCAATCGTGCGATCATCGGCAAACCGCTCGATCAGCGCCTTGCCCCCGCCCGAATAGCCCGAAACCGCGTGGCACGAATAAGGCCAGGCCACCGGCAACAATCCCGCGCGCACCAGCGGCGCCATCAGCGCGACAAACCCGGTCGGATAGCACCCCGGATTGGCAATCCGCATCGCCCCGGCCACCGCCTCGCGCCCCACCACTTCGGGCAGGCCATACGTCCACCCTTCGGCCACGCGATGCGCGGTAGAGGCATCGATCACCCGCGTGCGCGGATTGGCAATCATCGTCACCGCCTCGCGCGCGGCGTCATCGGGCAGGCACAGGATTACCACATCGGCATCATTGAGCGCCTCGGCCCGCGCCGCCGCATCCTTGCGGCGCTCCTCGGCCAGCGTGATCAGCGCAAATTCCGCGCGCCCGGCCAGCCGCGCGCCGATTTCCAGCCCGGTCGTCCCCGCCGCGCCGTCAATGAACACGCTGGTGGTCATGCCGCCGCCAGCGCGGTCATCGGCACATAGCCAACCAGACCGTCCTCACCCACCTGCCCCCAGGCCCAGCCCCCGGCAATATCGAGCACGTTGAACATGGTACCCGCCGCCAGCAGGTCGAGCGCGTCCGCCTCGTCCCTTCCGGCCAGCCGCAAGCTCGTCGCGACCATCACCCGATGCGGCATCGGCACCGCATAATGCGGCACGAAAATGCGCCCGGCACAGCGGATATGCGCCAAATCACCACGCACCGGCCGATGGCGCGGATCGTGCGGCTCGGAAGGCTGCATCAATGCAAAATCGCGCCCGGTCAGCACCGTCGCAGCAGGGTCAGGCAAAAGATCGGCGCTCAAGGGTCCCATATCCCGCAATGGCAAAGCCGGGCGCCTAGGGGAATTGCCCCCCGCGTTCAAGTCAAACCCCGCCATAGCGCGCCCGGATCATCGCCCATGTCGCGCGCAAGCCGAGCGCCTCGCCGCCCTTGGGCCGCCCTGGCCGCGCCACCGGGCGCCAGGCAAACGTATCGAAATGCACCCAGTCGACCTTCTCATCGACAAAGCGATCAAGAAACAGCGCGCCCATGCTCGCCCCGGCAAACCCGTTGGCATGGCTGTTGACCATGTCGGCAATGTCCGATTTCAACCAGTCGCGATACCCGTCATGCAGCGGCAGCCGCCACACCGGATCATCGCAAGCCACCCCCGCCGCCAGCAGGGCATTCGCGATATCATCGCTGCGCGCAAACAGCGCCGGCAAATCAGGCCCCAGCGCCACCCGCGCCGCCCCGGTCAAGGTCGCAAAATCGATCACCAGATCGGGCGCCATCTCGCACGCCCGCCGCAGCGCATCGCCCAGCACCAGCCGCCCTTCGGCATCGGTATTGGTAATCTCCACCGACAATCCCGCGCGCGACCGCAACACGTCGCCGGGCCGCATCGCATTGCCCGCCACCGCATTTTCGACCGCCGGGATCAACAGGTGCAATCGCACCGGCAGCGCGCGCTCCATCACCAGCAGCGCCAGCGCCAGCGCATGCGCCGCCCCGCCCATGTCCTTTTTCATCAGCGCCATCCCCGCCGATGGCTTCAGATCGAGCCCGCCGCTGTCAAAGCACACCCCTTTGCCGACAATTGCCAGCCGGGGGTGGCGCGGATCGCCCCATTCGCATTCGATCAGCCGTGGCGCATGATGCCGCGATGCCGCCCGCCCCACCGCATGGACCATCGGATAATCGCGCTCCAGCGTATCGCCGGTCACCACGTGCAGCTCGGCGCCAAACTTGCGCGCCACCGCGCGCACTTCGGCCTCGAGTTGCGCCGGCCCCATATCCTCGGCCGGGGTATTGACCAGATCGCGCACCAGCGCGATCCCCGCCGCTTCGGCCAGCGCCGGCTCGATCGCCCCCGCCTCGGCCGTCACCAGCACACGCGGCTCTGCATTCGCGGCATCGCTGCGATAGCGGTCAAACCGGTAATGCGCCGCCACCCAGCCGATCAGCGCCGCCGCCAGCCTGGGCACCGGCGGCTGCCCGCCATGCGCCAGCACGCGATAGGTCCCCCCCGGCAAAGTCTCGGCCAGCCGGGCCAGGCACCAGGTGCGCAAACTCGCGCGCGATTCAACCCCGCCAATCGCAAACCAGCCATTGCCATCGGGCACGATCGCCACTTCACCGGCGCCCGCTTCAAACTTCTGCGCCGCCAGCGCCGCGCGCTGCCCCTCGCCCAATCCGCCCAGCAGGCCGTCAAGCCCCGCCTTGTCGACCAGATATAGCGCATTTGCCCGTTGTCCGCGGTCGGGCTGGATCACCGCGTTGCGATCAGTCATCGCATTGTTCTAGCCCGGCTTGGCGAATATGCGCAATCGCCGTCGAAACCGGCTCCCCCTTTGCGCGCAGTTGCAGTACAAGCGCGCGCCATGACCGACTACGTAATCGCCGACGAAACCGAAACCCAGCCGCGCGACGGCACCATCAAACTGCACGGCGCCGCCGGTTTCGAAGGGATGCGTCGCGCCGGCCGGCTCGCCGCCGAAATCCTCGATGCGCTGGTCCCGCTGGTGGTCCCCGGCGCGATTACCGCCGATCTCGACGCGGTGGTGCGCGACATGACGCTGGCCGGCGGGGCAATCCCCGCCACGCTCGGCTATCGCGGCTATACCCATTCGTGCTGCATCTCGATCAATCACGTGGTCTGCCACGGCATCCCGTCCGACCGCCCCTTGCGCGACGGCGATATCGTCAACATCGATGTCACCCCGCTGCTCGACGGCTGGCACGGCGATTCCAGCCGGATGTACCTCGTCGGCGATGTCCCGCTCAAGGCGCGGCGGCTGGTCGATGTCACTTATGAATGCCTGATGCTGGGCATCGCCGCCGCCCGCCCGGGTGCCCACCTCGGCGATATCGGCGCCGCGATCCAGGCCCATGCCGAACGCCACCGCTATGGCGTGGTGCGCGAATTCTGCGGCCACGGCGTCGGCCGGCTGTTCCACGATGCGCCCGAAGTGGTCCACGCCGGCCGCGCCGGCACCGGCCCCGAACTGCGCCCGGGGATGATCTTTACCATCGAACCGATGATCAACCTCGGCAAACCGGGGTGCAAGATCCTCGATGACGGCTGGACCGCGGTCACCCGCGACCGTTCGCTGTCGGCCCAATTCGAACATTCGGTCGGCATCACCGAAACCGGAGTCGAAATCTTCACCGCCAGCCCGCTCGGCCTGCACCAGCCGCCCTACACACCACCCGCAACCTGAGCCGATGCCTAATTATTAGGCAGATCCTGCACAAAGAATTTGCATTTTTTGGCAAGCACGGCGCAATTTGCGCAATGTCAAATCGCCAACCCTAATTCTTTTCTTGCCGGACTGTTGCATTTTGCCGCTTTTCCGATGCCCGGCGATGGCCTAGGGGTCATCACACAAGGGACGGGCCCGATTCTGGCCGCGCACGCGTTGCGCGCCCGGCAGACGGCACAGCATGTCCCAATCAACCATACTCCGGCCGCTCCGGCCGGACGGCCGTCGGGGGTCAGATCGAGTGAAAAAGATCGAAGCGATCATCAAGCCCTTCAAACTCGATGAAGTGAAGGAAGCGCTCCACGAAGTCGGCGCTTCGGGCATCACCGTCACCGAGGCAAAGGGTTTCGGCCGTCAAAAGGGCCATACCGAACTCTATCGCGGCGCCGAATACGTCGTCGACTTCCTGCCCAAGGTAAAGCTTGAGGTGGTCGTGCCCGACAGCCAGGTCGATCGCGTGGTCGAAGCCATTGCCAACGCCGCACAGACCGGCCGCATCGGCGATGGCAAAATCTTCGTCCTCCCGGTCGAAAGCGCGCTGCGCATCCGCACCGGCGAACGCGACGATGACGCCATCTGATTTTCAACCACCCCATCTCTGACCGCCCGACCCAAACGGGTGCATTCAAGAAGGACCAGCAATGGCAACTGCAAAAGACATCGTCGACCGGATCAGCAGCGAAGAGATCGAATGGGTCGATCTGCGCTTCACCGATCCCAAGGGCAAGTGGCAGCACCTCACCATGGTCGCCTCGGTGCTGGGCGAAGACGAGCTTGAAAACGGCCTGATGTTCGACGGCTCGTCGATCGAAGGGTGGAAGGCGATCAACGAATCCGACATGATCCTCAAGCCCGATCTGGCTTCGGTCTATGTCGATCCGTTCTCGGCCTCGCCGATGCTGATCATCAACTGCGACATCGTCGAACCGTCGACCGGCGAACTCTACGCCCGCGACCCGCGCTCGACCGCCAAGCGCGCCGAAGCCTACCTCAAATCGACCGGCATCGGCGACACCGTCTATGTCGGGCCCGAAGCCGAATTCTTCGTGTTCGACGATGTGCGCTTCTACGACGGCTACGATGGCAACGGCTTCCGCATCGACGACATCGAACTGCCGACCAATTCGAACAAAGCCTACGAAGTCGGCAACCTCGCGCACCGTCCGCGCGCCAAGGGCGGCTATTTCCCGGTCGCGCCGGTTGACAGCCTGGTCGATATCCGTGGCGAAATGGTCAAGACCATGCTCGACATGGGCCTGCCCTGCGACAAGCACCACCACGAAGTCGCCTCGGCCCAGCACGAACTCGGCCTGACCTTCGGCACGCTGGTGCAGACCGCCGACCGCATGCAGGTCTACAAATACGTCGTCCACCAGGTCGCTGCCGCCTATGGCAAGACCGCGACGTTCATGCCCAAGCCGATCAAGCAGGACAACGGGTCGGGCATGCACACCCACATGTCGATCTGGAACGAAGGCAAGCCGCTGTTTGCCGGCAACGGCTATGCCGGCCTGTCGGACACCTGCCTCTATTACATCGGCGGCGTGATCAAGCATGCCAAGGCGCTCAACGCCTTCACCAACCCGACCACCAACAGCTACAAGCGGCTGGTGCCGGGCTTCGAAGCGCCGGTGCTGCTGGCCTATTCGGCGCGCAACCGTTCGGCCTCGTGCCGCATCCCCTATGGCGCCGGCGCCAAGGCCAAGCGCGTCGAATTCCGCTTCCCCGATGCGATGGCCAACCCCTACCTCGCCTATGCCGCGCTGCTGATGGCCGGCCTCGACGGCATCCGCAACAAGATCCATCCCGGCGACGCGATGGACAAGAACCTCTACGATCTGCCGCCCGAAGAACTCTCGCTGGTGCCCACCGTGTGCGGTTCGCTGCGCGAAGCGATCGGCGCGCTCGAAGCCGATCACG
>Ga0164296_1003747_pt1 | contig 14171 bp, 10 predicted proteins | sample GEODES057metaG_FD_113533 | JGI IMG/M metagenome (GOLD analysis project Ga0164296, IMG submission 113533) | Dystrophic lake water microbial communities from Trout Bog Lake, Wisconsin, USA - GEODES057 metaG | ecosystem: Environmental > Aquatic > Freshwater > Lake | place: USA: Trout Bog Lake... | reverse complement strand
TTTGAACTTGGCTGTCGCCCGAAAGCGAAGGCCTTGGTTTGAGGGTTTATGGGCTAATGCAAACGAACCGGTTGACTGGTCATATCGACCTCAGCCGGCCTAATGGATAATGTCGGATTAATTTAATTCATTCCTGTAATGACAGTCCAAGGTTAAATAAAGACCTTTTCTAAACTCCATGGGATTATTGTTATAGGTGAGAGCTATTCTTTCGACGCTTAAAACTGGAGTTGAGGTGGAAACTGCTAACAATTGAGCTTGTACTGGATCAGGCAAGATGGCTTTAATCTTTTCTTGGGCGCGAACCATTTTGACACCAAATGCTGTTTCAAAGAAAGCGTACATCGGGCCTTGATAGGCACTAAGTCGGTCAGATGTCAACCCTTTGAATGAATGACCGGGGAGCCAAATATCCTCCAAAATGGTCGCTATTCCAGAAAAAGACAAAACACGCCTGAGGTACAAAACCTCATCTTTTTTGTTGACTCCTAGGGCGTTAGCAACTTCCTCGTTAGCTAGTGTTTGTTTGCATGAAATGATTTGACGCTCTGAGGAGCCTTTGGTCAATGTGTCTTTGGAGTCAGGCATTAATTTTAAAAATCTATACTGCACTCTTTCTTCACTATGAGTGGCTACAAATGTACCAACTCCTTGTCTTCTCATAAGGAGATTCTCATTTGCCAATTCGTCAATAGCCTTTCTGACCGTGCCCTGACTCACTTGAAAGCGCTCCGCTAGCTCTATTTCGCTTGGAATGACCTCCCCTGGCTGCCATTCGCCTTGTTGCAAACTTTTTAATAGCAACTCTTTAATTTGCTGATAAAGCGGGCTGAATGAGGGAATGTTCACTGAGGGTTGAGAAGATTGGCTAGTTACTGGTTCAACATTGTTTGAGAAATCGGAAATATTTTCAATAGTCGATTTTTTGTTTAGTGAGTGCTTACTATCAATTTCATTTAGACCAGACTTATGCTTTATTGTTTCGTCATATGTTCTTGGTTTAATTTGAGCAGACATTGCAATTCAATTGATTTTTGAACAAGAAATAAATAGTAGGGTATGAAATGATATCTTCTATAAGACATAAGATAATAGTGATTTTAAGGGTAATCGATAGTAAACTGCACAAATTGAATTTATATTTAACTTTTTAAATTTTCTGGAGTTATTGATGAGTAAAAAACCTGTTCGCGTTGCAATCACTGGAGCTGCTGGTCAAATTGGGTATGCCTTATTGTTTAGGATTGCCTCAGGCGAGATGTTAGGTAAAGATCAGCCCGTGATACTTCAGATGTTAGAAATTCCAGACGAAAAAGCTCAAAAGGCCTTGAAGGGTGTGATGATGGAGTTGGAGGATTGCGCTTTCCCGTTGCTAGCAGGTATGGAGGCACATTCAGACCCCGTCCAAGCATTTAAAGATACCGATTACGCATTATTAGTAGGTGCAAGACCAAGGGGCCCTGGTATGGAGCGGGCTGATTTGCTTGCTGCAAACGCTCAAATCTTTACCGCTCAAGGTCGCGCGCTTAACGCATCTGCAAGCAGAGATGTAAAGGTGCTAGTTGTTGGAAATCCTGCAAACACAAATGCCTATATCGCGATGAAGAGTGCGCCGGATTTAAAGCGTTCAAATTTCACTGCAATGCTCCGCTTAGACCACAACCGTGCCGCTAGTCAAATTGCTGCTAAAACAGGCAAAGCAGTAGCGGATATTGAAAAATTGTGCGTTTGGGGAAATCACTCACCAACCATGTACGCTGACTACAGGTTTGCAACAATTGGTGGCCAAGCAGTTAAAGATATGATCAATGATCAGGAGTGGAATGCTAATGTCTTTTTACCAACAGTTGGTAAAAGAGGCGCTGCAATTATTGAAGCCAGGGGTTTGTCATCTGCGGCGTCTGCTGCCAATGCTGCGATTGACCACATGCACGATTGGGCATTAGGCACAAATGGCAAATGGGTAACTATGGGTATCCCATCAGACGGATGGTACGGTATCCCCAAGGATACGATGTTTGGTTTTCCAGTAACTTGTGAGGCTGGCATATACAAAGTTGTTGAAGGGCTGGCGATAGATGATTTCAGCCAGGTCTGTATCAATAAAACTTTAAAAGAGTTGCAAGACGAACAAGCTGGCGTTAGCCACTTACTTTAAGGAAATATGAGTCTTCACCACCCTAGGGATGTATTGGAACCTGCGCAGGCGGGACAAATTCAGTTGCCCGTCTGTGATCATTACTGCGGGGTGGAGGCAAGGATGCTTAAAAGCATTCAACTCCAAGAGCAGATGACTAAGGAGTTCGGCATCTGCGTTTTCGATGTGACTCTCGATTGCGAGGACGGCGCTCCAGTTGGTGGTGAACTCGATCATGCACAAATGGTCGCTGAGTTGGCTTTGTCTGCTAAACCAAATGCTAGGCTAGGGGTAAGAGTTCATCCTATACATCATCAAAGTTTCGAGTCAGATGTTCAAACTATTTTAAAAAAAGCAGGCAAGAAGATATCCCACTTGATGCTCCCCAAGGTAGATACATACGAAGAGCTTACAAGGGCTTTGCATGATGTAAACGAAGCGGGCGGAATTCATACGCCAATTCATGTGCTAATTGAATCACCTAGGGGGGTTGCTAACGTTAACGAAATAGCCGCCCATCCAAGAGTCCAATCCATTAGCTTTGGCGTGATGGATTTTGTTTCAACTCATGCAGGCGCCATACCCTCAAGTGCTATGGATTTGGAGGGCCAGTTCTCTCACCCACTGGTATTAAGGGCAAAGATCGAAATATCGGAGGCCTGCCATGCAAATGGGAAAGTACCCTCACACTGTGTCGTTACTGAGTTTAAGGATACTAAAGCTTTGTTGAAAGCGGCTCGGGTAGCGGCACAGCAATACGGTTTTACAAGGATGTGGAGTATTCATCCTGATCAGATACGCCCTATTTTGGAGGCTTTCTCTCCCAATGCAGATGAAATAGCGAGAGCCAGTGAGATTATTTTGGAAGCTCAAAAGGCTGAATGGGCTCCTATTTCATTCCAACAGCAATTGCACGACCGTGCAAGCTATAGATATTTCTGGCATCTTTTAGAAAAAGCTCATGTTACGGGGCGGGTATTGCCCAATGAAATACGCTCACTATTCAGTCAGAATCTTTGAAACATAGATTTACGGAGTAATTGTTTGAACAAATCAATTGTATTTTTGTTGACCTTTATCTGTTGCAACTTTACCGTGCATTCGCAAACTACAACCAACAACGCAATGACATTAACTGAAGTTGAAATGCAAACTTTGGTTGGTCAGGTCCACACTGGCAAAATTAAATGTGAGCTGGGTCAGTGGGTTGAGATAGTTGCAGATAAAAAGTCACCAACACAGTTTTATTTAGAACATAAAAAAGAGCGTTATCACTTGATCCCTGTTAAGACCTCAACTGGAGCCCTTCGTTTGGAGGACTCTGCGCGAGGAGCTTTTTGGATTCAATTGGCTAATAAATCGATGTTGATGAGCAGTAAATTTGGACAGCGTCTGGCAGATGAATGCAAGAGCCCGCAACAAGTAGCCGTATCTGAGGCTATGAAGTTTGCTCCGCCCGTAAATATTTTAGAACCCAATTCAGATATCGCAAAGAAGTAAGTTTTGAATTTCGAATGTTTTTATTTTCGTTTTAATCGTTATTAGATAGGAGAAGTTTTATGTTGTCAGCTTACCGTGATCATGTTAAGGAACGTGCAGCCTTGGGTATTCCACCGCTGCCATTGAGTGCACATCAAACGGCTGACTTAATTGAACTACTCAAGTCCCCTCCAAAGGGTGAGGAGCAGGAGTTGGTCGAGTTGATAACGCACCGAGTGCCTGCAGGTGTAGATGATGCAGCCAAAGTAAAAGCCTCTTTCTTGGCCGCTGTAGCCAAGGGTACATTGGCTTGTGCCCTCATTTCAAGATCAAAAGCTACACAATTACTTGGAACCATGCTTGGTGGTTATAACCTAACTCCGCTTATCGAATTGTTGGAAGACGGCGAAGTAGGTGAGATCGCTGCAGAAGCTTTGAAGAAAACTCTTTTGATGTTCGACCAATTCCACGACGTTAAAGAAAAAGCCGATAAGGGCAATAAATTTGCCAAGAGCGTTTTGCAAAGCTGGGCTGATGCCGAGTGGTTTACATCCAGACCAGAACTTTCCAAGAGCATCAAGCTAACCGTTTTAAAAATAACAGGTGAAACCAACACCGACGATCTTTCTCCGGCGCCAGATGCTTGGAGCAGACCTGATATTCCATTACATGCCTTAGCTATGCTCAAAAACAAACGCGACGGTATCACCCCAGAAGAAGACGGCAAGAGAGGTCCAGTTAAGTTTATTGAAGACCTGCGCGCTAAGGGAAACTTAGTGGCTTATGTGGGTGATGTGGTTGGTACTGGTTCATCACGTAAATCTGCCACCAATAGTGTTTTATGGTTCACGGGTGAGGACATTCCTTTTGTTCCAAATAAGCGTTTTGGCGGTGTTTGCCTGGGCAACAAGATCGCACCGATTTTCTACAACACGATGGAAGATGCAGGAGCGTTACCTATTGAATTAGACGTAAGTCAGATGAATATGGGTGATGAAATAGAACTTAGACCCTATGAGGGAAAGGCTCTTAAAGACGGTAAAGTTATTGCTGAGTTCCAAGTCAAGAGCGATGTGTTATTCGATGAGGTTCGTGCAGGGGGGAGAATTCCTCTCATCATCGGTAGGGGTCTAACAGCAAAGGCCCGCGAGGCTTTGGGTTTGCCTGTCTCCACTCTGTTTAGACTTCCCAAAGTCCCTGCTAAAACAAATCACGGCTTCACACTTGCGCAAAAGATGGTGGGAAGAGCTTGCGGACTGCCGGAGGGTCAAGGCGTACTTCCAGGGACATACTGTGAGCCGAAAATGACCTCCGTTGGATCTCAAGACACAACGGGTCCAATGACCCGTGACGAATTGAAAGATCTAGCCTGTCTAGGTTTCTCATCTGATCTTGTTATGCAATCTTTTTGTCACACAGCGGCTTACCCTAAGCCCGTTGATGTGAAGATGCATCATGAATTACCAGATTTCATCAGCACTAGAGGCGGCATCTCTTTAAAGCCTGGTGACGGAATCATTCACTCATGGTTAAACAGGATGTTACTCCCGGACACCGTTGGTACAGGAGGCGATAGCCATACTCGTTTCCCAATTGGAATCAGTTTCCCTGCTGGCTCTGGATTGGTGGCATTTGCTGCTGCGACAGGAGTCATGCCTCTTGATATGCCTGAGTCTGTATTGGTCCGCTTTAAAGGGAAAATGCAACCTGGAGTAACTTTAAGAGACTTAGTGCACGCGATTCCTTTATATGCGATCAAACAAGGATTGTTAACGGTTGAGAAAAAGGGTAAGAAAAACATCTTCTCAGGACGCATATTGGAAATTGAAGGGCTCTCTGACTTAAAAGTAGAGCAAGCCTTTGAGTTATCAGATGCCTCTGCAGAACGCTCCGCTGCTGGCTGTACAGTTCATTTAGACAAAGAGCCGATCATTGAATACATCCACAGCAACATCGTGTTACTCAAAAACATGATTGCACAAGGTTACAGCGATGTCAGAACTATTACACGCCGTATTCAAGCTATGGAGGCTTGGCTTAAGAAGCCTGATTTGTTGCAGCCTGACAAAGATGCTCAGTACGCGGCTGTCATTGAGATTGATTTGACGGAAATTAACGAGCCGATTGTTTGTTGTCCTAACGATCCAGATGATGCTAAAACATTGTCAGACGTCGCAGGTCAAAAGATTGATGAGGTGTTTATTGGCTCATGTATGACAAATATTGGACATTTCCGCGCCGCCTCCAAACTCTTAGAGGGTAAGAGAGACATACCTGTCAAATTATGGATGGCTCCTCCAACCAAAATGGATGCTCAGCAACTCACCCTAGAGGGACACTACGGCGTCTTTGGCGCTGCAGGCGCTCGTATGGAGATGCCTGGATGCTCTTTGTGCATGGGTAACCAAGCTCAGGTTAAAGAGGGCGCAACAGTGATGTCAACCAGTACTCGTAACTTCCCAAATAGACTTGGTAAGAACACGAATGTCTATTTAGGTTCAGCTGAGTTGTCCGCTGTAGCGTCCAAACTTGGAAGAATTCCTACAAAAGCTGAATACTTGGCCGACATGGGCGTTCTTAGTGCAAACGGAGCCTCAATTTATAAGTACATGAATTTTGACCAAATGCAGGATTACAAGGAAGTCGCAGATCACGTAGCTTCTTAATCAAACCCGCTTCTGGGAAAATTCTTTAAAAAATGAGTGAGGGCTTCAAAGCGTTAACCTTGAAGCCCTCAGTTATTCGAATGCGTGATTGCTAGCAGATTACATTAGTAAATGCTCTCCTGCGTTATCCCCACCTAATGTCACATAGTTAACTCGTCTGATATCCATCAATTTGGTGCCCCCTGCATAAGAGATTGAGCTTTGAATGTCTTCTTGCATCTCTGTAAGCGTATTCTCTAATTTCCCCTTGATCGGCTCGAGAATTCTCTTGCCCTCAACGTGTTTGTATTCACCTTTGTTAAAGTCGCTTGCGCTTCCGTAATATTCCTTGAATCGCTTGCCGTCGACTTCAACCGTTTGCCCAGGGCTCTCCTCATGCCCAGCAAGCATAGATCCAATCATCACCATGGTTGCGCCAAAGCGAATACTCTTTGCTATGTCTCCGTGCTCTCTAATTCCGCCGTCTGCGATGATGGGCTTAGTAGCAACCCTGGCGCACCATTTAACAGCAGAGAGTTGCCAACCCCCAGTGCCAAAACCGGTTTTGATTTTTGTAATACAAACCTTACCAGGTCCTATACCAACCTTAGTTGCATCTGCGCCCCAGTTTTCTAAATCAATTACTGCCTCAGGAGTTCCCACATTTCCAGCTATAACAAATGAGCTCGGTAATTTAGTTTTTAAATAGCCAATCATCTTTTGGACAGTGTCGGAGTGGCCATGAGCGATGTCGATGGTGATAAATTCCGGAGTAAGTCCCATGGTCACCAGTTGATCAACTGTATCGTAGTCAGCCTTTTTAACGCCAAGTGAAATGGATGCAAAAAGCCCTTTATCTTTCATTGACTTAACAAATTTAATATTATCAAGATCAAATCTGTGCATCACGTAGAAATAGTTGTGAGAAGCCAACCATTCACAAATTGATTCGTCTACAACCGTTTTCATATTAGCGGGGACGATGGGTAATTTAAATTTGTGACCACCTAGTGTGACAGATGCATCGCACTCTGATCGACTCTCAACTCTACATTTGCGAGGGAGAAGAAGAATATTTTCGTAATCGAATATTTCCATGGACCAAGCTCCAAAAATGAGGGTTTAAACAAAGGGCGCTTGGTTGGTCGGATTTTTTTAAAAACCGGACGCAATATCTTGGGCCCGGTGTTTGATTCTACTGGCTATCTAAGAACTAATTTGACAATCACGCCAATACTTGAGCATTAATTGAGGACGTAGCTAGTACTTAAACATACAATTGAAGAATGCATGAAATAACAAATTTACAAGACTCGACCTCAGGACCATCTGTGCTAAGTTCCAGCCAAGACTTTGAGGGCTTGCACCCCCTGGCCTCCTTAACCCAAGGACTAAATGAAGAGCAACGCCGTGCGGTAGAACTACCTGCAGAACATGCACTAATTTTGGCTGGAGCGGGCTCCGGTAAGACAAGAGTATTAACGACCCGAATAGCCTGGCTTCTTCAAACTGGACAAGTCTCCCCAGCTGAGATTTTGGGTGTGACTTTCACAAACAAGGCCGCAAAAGAAATGCTGACAAGACTGTCCGGCATGCTCCCCATTCACGCAAGAGGCATGTGGATTGGAACCTTTCATGGACTTTGTAATCGATTTTTAAGAGCACACTGGAAGTTAGCAAACTTGCCACAAGCTTTTCAAATACTAGATACGCAGGATCAACTTTCTTGCATAAAACGCTTGTATAAAGAGTTTAAGGTGGATGAGGAGCGCTATCCAGCAAAACAAACGATGTGGTTTATTGCCGGCTCAAAAGAGGAGGGTTTAAGACCTGAGCAAGTAGTCGTTAAAGACTCTGACTCTAGAAAACTTGTTGAGTTGTACCAACTCTACGAAGCTCAGTGTCAAAAAGAAGGCGTTGTTGATTTTGCTGAATTAATGCTTCGCTCGTATGAACTTCTCAGAGACCATGAAGCTCTGAGGGTGCACTATCAAACACGGTTCAAGCACCTTTTGGTGGATGAGTTCCAAGATACTAATAAATTGCAATACGCATGGCTTAAGTTACTTTGTGGGCCCAATTCAAGTATTTTTGCAGTTGGGGATGATGATCAAAGCATCTATGCATTTAGGGGGGCCAGGGTAGGTAATATGGCTGACTTTGTGGAACAGTTTAAAGTTAAGCATCATATAAAACTAGAACAAAACTACCGTTCCCAAAGTAATATATTAGATACTGCTAATCATTTGATTAGCCATAATAAAACTAGGTTGGGCAAGAACTTGCGAACCGACCAAGGTGCAGGAGAGCCAGTTAGACTCATTGAAACGCCCACGGATTTTTTAGAGGCTCAGTGGTTGGTAGAGGAGCTCAAGCAGGTATTGCGAGACACGGAGAACGGAGCTTCTGAATCTGGCGTAACTAATAAGAGTGAAATAGCGATTTTGTATCGAAGCAACGCACAAAGTCGAATTATTGAAACTACACTTTTTAACAACGCAGTACCTTACCGGGTTTACGGTGGCCTTAGGTTTTTCGAGCGCGCAGAGATAAAAAACGCTTTGGCCTATTTAAGACTTCTTGAGAATAATAGCGATGACACTAGCTTTTTAAGGGTGGTTAATTTTCCGGCAAGAGGTATAGGAGCAAGAACACTTGAACAATTGACTGATGTTGCCAGAGAAAAAGGAATATCTTTGTTCGATGCTGTTACTTTGATGAGTGGCAAGGCGGGGGTAAATCTAATGGGATTTACTGCTTTAATTCAAAAATTAAAAGACCAGTCTATAAACTGCACACTTAAAGACATAGTTGAGCTGGTATTGGATGAAGCAAAATTAATTGAGCATTATCAAAACGAGAAGGAGGGAGCGGACCGTGTTGAGAACTTACTGGAGTTGGTGAATGCTGCTCAAAGCTTTGTGACTATTGAAGGATTCGGACGCGACGCAGTAGCGGTCTCACAAAGGAAGAGTTCTAATCAAGAAGATGAAACTGACGAGGTGGGTGCGATAAATGAAATTATTTCATTTACGAATGAAGATACAGGCGAAACGCAGTCACCATTGATCGCATTTCTAACACACGCAGCTCTTGAGGCAGGAGATAACCAGGCGCAGGCTGGGAAAGAGGCTGTTCAGTTAATGACTGTTCACGCAGCTAAGGGGCTTGAATTCGATTGTGTATTTATTACGGGTCTGGAAGAAGGGCTCTTTCCACATGAAAATTCTATGAATGATCATAACGGGCTAGAAGAGGAGCGTCGCTTGATGTATGTAGCGATTACTAGGGCTAGAAAACGTTTGTATATCAGCCATTCACAAACTCGTATGTTGCACGGGCAAACTCGTTACAACATAAGATCTAGATTTATAGATGAGTTTCCATTGCATGCTATCAAGTCCCTAACACCACCGAAGAGCGCTGCTCCGCTGCCAACGTGGGGCGCATGGGAATCAAGTGGGACAAAGAGTAATAACTATTCGAACTTCAGTCCCTATAAAAGAGCCAATGCAAGCGCTCCGCCAGAGCCAGTTGTTCAGCGTCCAAAAGAAGGACCTAACCAGTGGATTCAGGTTAATGTACAAGTCTTTCACACTAAGTTTGGTGAAGGTAAGGTAATATCTTTAGAGGGTACGGGAGAAAACGCAAGGGCTCAGGTTAATTTCCCCAGGCACGGAATCAAATGGCTTGCACTATCAGTTGCAAAGCTTACACAGGTTGATGCTTAAATAGAATAGAGTAATTGGATAACTATATTTTTTATTTTTTAGGAGTTTTTAAATGTTTCATTCGGTTTTAATTAAATTTGTCAGATTAACTTTTTTGATAAGCTTAGGCTTTATAACTGTTCCCTTTTCCGCAAGCTTTGCTGAGGCTCCTTTTGCAAGCGTGCAGGCGCCTGGTTTTTACCGTTTTAAACTAGGAGCATTTGAAATTACTGCATTGTCAGACGGCACTATTGCATTGCCTGTTGATCAATTGTTGGATTATCCAAAAGAGAAAATCCAAGCCGATTTAGAAAAATCTTATTTAAAAGCACCAGTTGACACTTCTGTTAATGGATACTTGGTGAACACCGGTGCTAAGTTGGTTCTTATAGACACAGGTGCTGGGCGCTTCTTTGGTCCTAGTGTGGGTAAGTTAGTTGCAAATCTAAAAGCTTCTGGATATCAACCCGAGCAAGTTGATGAGATTTACATCACCCATTTGCACGCAGATCATATTGGTGGATTAGTCGATGGTGAGCGTTTGGTTTTTCCAAATGCGGTGGTTAGAGTCGACCAATCTGAAGCAGATTATTGGCTTTCTCAATCTAATTTAGAGAAGGCTAGTGAGGGAAACAAAGATTTCTTTAAGAATGCTCAAGCAGCGCTGATCCCTTACATCAAAAAAGGACATTTCAAAAATTTCAGTGGCGAAGTTGAATTTGCGGAGGGCATTAAATCTTTACCCTTTCCTGGTCACACACCTGGACATACTGTTTATTCGATTCAAAGTTCTGGACTAAGACTGGACATCGTAGGTGATCTAATTCATGTCGGATCAGTTCAATTTGCAAATCCTGATGTGACGGTTCATTTTGATGTTGACACTAAGAACGCTAGAAAAGCGCGCATGCAAGAATTCAACCAGGCCTCAAAAACGGGTTATATGATTGCTGCCGCGCACATTGCCTTTCCAGGAGTTGGACACTTACGCAACGCTGGCAAGGGCTTTACATGGATACCTATTAATTACGTTGCAAATCCCTGAAATTACTCACCTCTGCTCGTAGAACCGAGGTAATTTGAATAAGTTCATTGCAACAATCACTCGTCTACCGTTGGTAGGCGGTACGTGATGTTCTAATATTCCTGGAAATAGAACAAGAGAATTGTTAACAGGTTGAACAAGAATTGAATTTGCAAAAACAATGGGTGCGCAATTGGGCTCAGCTTCCAAATATACTACTGCAGAAAAATCAGATGGAAAATGGTTATGAGGGATAGTTTCATCTGATTGCTCATAAATTGAGCACCAGCAATCTGCAACAAAGAGATCTACATTTATTTTCTCAAGATCGCAGGTTAAATATTGCTTCGATGCTTCTTTTGCGGCATTTAAAACCAATCCTGTTAATGGAGTTAGTTTTGCGTTGATTAGATGACTTTTATATGGACTTGAGTAAGTTGCCTTGACATTTGACGCGGTCGATTCAGGGTGTGAGATTCGAAGCTCTTCAATCGCTTCTTTTGCAAGTAATATCTCTTCTGTATACGAACTTATATCGCAACAAAATACTGGTAAATTCACCGGAACAGAGATTTTTTTCACATTAAGTGAATGCTCGGAATTCATAAATTCACACTGAAAAAGCCAAAAACTGTTTTGGATTTTAGTACAACACTTCTGAATAATATTAATACTTTATAAGTATTATTTTGCGTTTGCCCTATATTATGAGAAAGTTTGAGGGGACTTAAAGTAATGACTTTTGAAGTCGATTTACATGTACCAGCATTAAAAATAAGCTTCTTAAGCAAATCATGCCATCAGTATTTAATCACACCATCAATTGCAAGTTAGTGCCAGAAGCGCCAAGTTTAGCTAGCATGGCTATGGGTGTCTGTTTGCTGATGGTTGGAGTGGCAACAAATGTGATTGCTGCAACTGCTGACCCTAGAGATGGTTGGATACAGTTTCCGCCAAGGGCCGCAGTTAAGTTCACTGAGCAGTTGCAAAAATTTAATGAAATTGAGGCCGATAAAAAAGAGACCTCATCAAAAGGGTTAAACATTAAGGAGTCAATTTCGAAAGAGCCTTTAGCAAAGGGTAACTCCAACCCTGATAAAAAGTCAGCAGAGGGCAAAAAAGATCAATCAGTTAAGCAAGAAAAAAAATCGGATCAAGAAGAAAAAGAATCTGAGTTAGTTAAGGTACATGATAAGAAAATAGTAAGTCAAGATGAAATCTGGAGCAAAGATCACAAGACAAGAACTACAACTTTTAAATTTGATGACGGTTCAACCGAAGCTAAAGTTGATGTGGTTGAGCCCATATCTGGTGAGCCAACATATAAAGGTGACATTGAGTCAATACCGATGACTTACGCCGACGGTGTTAAATCAATTATTACTAGAAAAGCGATTAACATAGAACAGGTCTGGGCTAAAGATCATTCAACAAGAACGACAGTTTATAAATTCAGTGATGGAACAACAAACGTAGAGATTAAAAATATCCCTAAGAAGTACAGTCAACCTGAATTTAAAAATGGCATGGAATACATCACTATTACATATGGTGATGGGACTCAGAAAATACAAGAAAATGAAGCAGTTGACCGTAAAACCGTTTGGTCAAAAGACCATTTAGTTCAAACGATCATCTACTACTTTGAAGATGGTAAGAGTTATGAAGAAAAACAAGAAGTACCAAAAGTGATCGGTACACCGGCCTACAAAGATGATCGTGAGATCATAAAGGTAACTTATGGTGATGGTTTTGTTGATGAGTTGGTAGAGTTGGCGATTGATAAAAAAATTACCTGGGCAAATGATCATATTAGTAAAACAACGACGTATTTCTTTCCAGACGGTACCTCTAACTCAGTAAGCTCAACCCTGGAAAAAGAGGAAATTTCTAAAGTTTACAAAAGCAATCTACAAACCTTTACATACCTTTATCCAGACGGAACAAAAACTGCCCTTACAAGAAAAGCTATAAGTGAAAAAGTTACATGGGCAGATGATCATGTTACAAAAACAGTTGAATACTTTTTTGCAGACGGCTCAATAAATAAAGTCATCTCTGAGGTTAGGCCAGTGATGTCTAAGCCAATTTATAAACAAAACTTTCAATTGATAAATTATAAATTTGGAGACGGTACAACGTCTGCAGTTGTAAATAAGGCAATATCTGAAGAGTCCAGCTTATCTGAGAACCGTTTGTATAGGGTTGTTTTTTACAAATTCGCAGATGGAAGTGTAAGCAGTGAAGAGTTTATGGAGCCACAAGTTGTAGAGAGTAAGGAAAAGCTTACTGAACCAGAAAAAGTTAGTAAGACTAAGACTAAGACTGAAAAAGAAAATAATAATCCGGAAGCAGGACAACGCAATAAAGACGATGAATCTCAAAAAGTTGCAAAGTCTAAACAAGACAAAAATTCGGATATCGAACCGCATACAAAAAAACAAGAAGAATTTACCTTTAAAAATATACTTAATAAATTTCTAGATAAAAGCAATGAGGGAGAGTCGATTTCAGATCATAAATTGTCCTCATCTGCGGCCAACCAGCCAGTTTATCTGCAGGGTTTAGAGATAATATCTAAACAAACTAGCGACGGCAAAACTATTACGCAAACCTTTAAAGCTATTGATAAAGATGAAACCTGGTCTAGCGATAAAACCAAGAAATATACGATCTACAAATTTGCCGATGGAACTATTAATAAAGTTGTAACTGATGTTAATAGCCAAACAAGTAAAGCACCTGTAACTGTTTTAATAAATACCGATGAGGAATTAACTCGCCGCTCACTGTTAGATGACTAAATGCATTAATGGGTCGGTTTTGTTTTATTGACCTAAATGAATAAAGTTCTTTTAGTAAACATATTCAAACAAAGCTCCTTCACAGAAATTTTTTTGATTTGAGCTATCATAGTTATTAAGCACATATGCGCCAATTACATTTGGCATCAAAGTCATAATACTTTTCTGTTCATTGCCGACCATCAAATTCCAACCATTCCTCCCGTTCGGCTCAACTTTGCCAGAATAACGTTCAAGAGCAACATCTCCCGCGGCAAAGGATGCCGTTGATGTTTTCACGAAGTTAAACGTATTATTGTTCTTATTTAGTTCAATTTTTACTATCATTTCATATGGACACTTAAGCACATAAGTTTGCTTATCTAAATCATG
>Ga0164296_1003746_pt1 | contig 14172 bp, 20 predicted proteins | sample GEODES057metaG_FD_113533 | JGI IMG/M metagenome (GOLD analysis project Ga0164296, IMG submission 113533) | Dystrophic lake water microbial communities from Trout Bog Lake, Wisconsin, USA - GEODES057 metaG | ecosystem: Environmental > Aquatic > Freshwater > Lake | place: USA: Trout Bog Lake... | reverse complement strand
CTATGCCGGGGGGGAAATAAAAAAATGATAAAAAGCAATATATTAACCACCGCACCATGATCACTGCCGCGGGGTAGCAGTCAAAAGAGTAAGCTGCTGGTGGGCATTGCATAGCCCATGGTGTGCTTGAACTTGCCTATGTACAGCGTATCAATGGCATCGCTAAAATGGGTAGTGGTTTCTTGTGGTATCAAACTGTTTTGCTCATCGCGCTTATCCTTATCAACCCGGCCATCTTTCATACGCGTGCGCGCACCCTGGATGCTTACCAGCAGCTGCTCACAATTGGTTTTGTTAAAGCGCACTGGCTTCATTTGCAGGTTATCTTCTTTAAGTACCAGTTGCCACATCCTATACCTGCTATCTTGCTTAGGTTGCTGGCCGATGTACATGCGCCGCACCGACCAACCAGCTTTATCTAACAGCGTTGATACCTCATCAGCATAGCTCATAATACGGCTGGCATCTTTACCTACAGCGGTATGATCATATACAAAGTTAACTACCTTGGTTGCATACGTCCTGTAGTAATCAACAAAGCGTGCAACAAGATCCTTTAAGCGTAAATAGTTCCCCTGATCATCCTTACCCCAAAACTCTTTAACAACACGGTATTCATTATCGCGCTCCTGGCCTACAACCATACAGTTAAAGCCGCCATAATCCATTGCCATATCAAGCGGCTTTTGCCTATCAATATCGGCATCAACTCTACAATCTTGTACAAAACCCTGTAGGCGCTGTAAACCATCGACAAAAGTATAATCAAAAGCATCGTAGGTATGGTGGTCAATATTAAGCAGCGGATAAAAACCGTTTTCAACAGAAATAACGCGCTTATTTAAAATTGCTGATTGGAAAATTTCATCACGCATTGATCGTTTCCATTGGCGAAATTGCTCAACGCCCAAAACATCAATATTATCCAGGCTACTTGCCTCACTATAAAAAACGGTGCCTTTTCGCAGTTCATTTAATGCAGCTGCATAACCTCGAATTTTGCCGCGTAAAAATTTGCGGCGCGGATCCGTTGTACGCGGATGCGTAAGCTCGGCCTCGAGCGCATTATACTCAAGCTGTAAATTCATTATTTGGGTAAGCAGTTCGCGTGGTGATTGTTCTTTTTCTTTTTCCAATATCCATTTGCCACTCACAAAAGTTGGCATATCGGTATAAAAAGTAACGGCATGATGGTGCGCCAAATGGCCAAACACTTCGCGGTTACCGCGGTTAGTAGGATCGATATCATCCATATACCGCTGGTAATTTAAAAATTTGGCTTCGTCGCCGTCGATTGCATCAACGGTTTTACCGTTTGCTAAACCCGGCCGGTCCAAACTCATAAAATGGCGCACGTGGCCGTTCCACCAAAAAATACAGTGCTGCGGGCTTCGCGGGTGGTAAATAGCTTTAGGTATGTTTAGGTTTTTAGGCGGGTATTGGCCAACCCAGTAATGCACGCCCGGTTTATAACCAAACCGCTGCCAGGCTTTTTCAAGTGGTGGTAAAGTACGCGTTAAAATTTGCATGTAAGTGGCTGCCACCATCCCAGTGGCGCCACGCGGCATAGAATTCTGCAAAAAGATGGACCTTAAAGCAATCGGCCCCTCAGTTTTACCGGTACCACGGCCCCATACGCCATACTCTTCTTTGGCCTTTATCAACCAGGCTGCAAGCTGCGGTTTGTTTAACCAAATTTTTTGATCATCCATTAACCAAAAACTTTTTGGGGTTGATTTTAAAAACTACCTTTTTTAAATGCAATGCCATCTGCACCTGGTGATATCGGATCTGATCAGTGCGCAGCTCATCGGTTTTTACCAGTTTGGCAACTGCCATTGTTTTATCGCCTTTTTTTATGGCAGCTACAAAATATACACTACCAAGAGGGCTTGGCAAACCATTGTGCACCAATTTGCGGGCAAACTCAACGCCTTGTAAAACGGCATCGCCATCTAATATTTTGGTTTGTGGGGCATCCATTTTAAAAAATCTTTTTAAGGTTAAAAATAGTTTCATTCAATTACCTCCGCATCGGTAGCGTCATCCTGTAAAAAGCCCTGGCGCCCGTTTTTAAGTATTTTAGCCACCAGGGCATCTTTATTATCAATCGGCTCAAAACCAAGCTCGGCAGGGTTGGTAACAATAACCATGGCCGGTGGCTGAAACTCGGCATAATCGGGTACATCAGCGTCCTGATCATGCAAGCCCTGTATTGCGTTAAGCTCTTTATAAAAAGCTGCAGCAGCTTTATAGTCGCCGGTTTCAAAAGCTTTGTGCATCATGCTTCGGCCTAAATCAATCATTACGCCGCGGGCAAATTCTTTATCGGGCCGGCGTTCGTGGCTTAAAAAGAAAACTTTTGCACTGGCAATATCATCCCAGGCAGTGCGTGCACTGATATTATGCTTTTGCATCAAAAAATCAACAATGGCGCGGCTGCCAAACGCCTTACCGGGCGTGCCACCTTGCTCAGCAGTAATGGTAACACCATTGCGCAGCAGATCATCAGCATCGCGCCACCGTTCAACCATTTTTTTAAGCTCATCAGGTAGCTCATCCATTTTGTGGCCAAGCCAAGCTTTTAAAATGATATCATATTTGCTATCATCCTGCACGTGCTTGGGCCGTATCATTTTAGCCAGTGTCATGCGGTTTTTTGTTTTTTAGGTTTTAAGGTAGCAAGCTCAGCCATACGCTCATCCAATAACTTTTGGGTGGCAGCACGGTTGCGGCATCCGGGCGCAGCAAGGCGCGCTTTGCATTTACTTATACTTTGGCGCAGATGCTGTGCGCGCTGATCAGGATCCATTACAACAACCGGCGCCGGTTGCTTAACTTCAAAATGGCCGTTATCCTGGTAGTAATCTATTTGCGCCCAACACTCGCGTAGCTTTTGGTTAGTGGCTAAAATTTGTAAAGCACAATCACGTAATACGTCGCCCTCGGGTAGGCTTAAACGCTGGGCCATTAAAAAATTTAGCTCAGTATACAGGTTGCCTTTGCGTTTTAACAGATCCAGGTATTTTTTATTATCAGCATCCGTTTTAGGTGCTTGCTTAGCGGCGGTAACCTCGGTAATTACGTTTGCATGTTTAGGGTTTTGCGCAGGTGCCTCGGGTAACAAGGCTGCAAGCAAATCAGCAAGCCGCGCCTGAGTAGTTACATCATTGCGCTGAGTAAAAAGTTTTTTATAGAATTCACTACCACCGTATTTGGTGTAAAGTGCTACGCCGGTATCATAATTACGCGTACCGGCAAGCCAGTTGCTAATCTCTATCATGTAGTAGGCTGCTCTGATGGATCTAACCGGCAAAGGCATTTATCAACCGGGCGGCTGCAACCTGCACAGCCATCAACACTTTGGTTATACCATAAAACCTGCACCTTGGCAAAATTGCCACAGGTAGGGCAACAGTTAAAACCATTAAATAAATTGCGGCTGCCATCAGTTTGTAAATCATTACCCTGCGTGGCCTCATTATTATCAGTTAAACCCATATACAAAGCTGCCGATACCTAACAGGGGAATAAAGGACAGGGAAAGTTTTTTAAACACAAAAAGAGCCGCACCTTGCGTGCAGCCCTTTTTAACCAATTATAAACCTAATTTATGAGCAGCAATGGCCCTGTGGCCCAGCACTACAAAAGTGTGTAATAAATACTACAGCGCAAAGGTATAATTATCAACAAACAAAAAGCCGCTGGTTTAGGGCGGCTTTTGATCCAAAAACAATAATTAACCATTAATCTACTTTACTCTGCATCAGGGTTTACTTTGTAGAGGAAAGTATCATCATAATCACTTATATACTTAGCATCGGCAAGGGTAATAGTGCGCAGATCATAATTTTTGCCGCGCCAGTTTAAAACGGCGCAGTGCGTGTTACGCAGCTCATAAATACCCTGTATTGCTGGGCTTAGCTCAAAGTTGTAGCTTTTAAATAAAGCAGGTGCCGGGGCAGCTGCTATCTTTTTTTTTGCCATGGTGTTTAGTTAAAACTAAACCCGGGTAAATAACTTAGCCCGGGTTTAATTTTTTTAGGTGCCTGTAACAGGCAATGTTGCGGTATATACCAAAAATGGGTGCACGCCTGGTGCTTCAATCTGAAACTCAATACCAGGTGCTCCGGTTGGGCCCATACCAAAACTTAGTTTACCACCAGCTTTAAGTTTGGCATACAAACCTTGCGTACCAATTTGTATGTAGTTGGTTGCGCCGGTACGCTTGATCAAAATAATAAAGCGGCGGTTTTTAAGGATCGACAGGTTAACGGAGTTTTGCTCACCAGGTTGTGGCATAAAAAATTTAACCTGCGTCATCCAAACGTGGCTGTAAGGCTCGCCACTTAGTGCGCTTTCAAGCTCACTTTTTTCAAACATGGTATAAAGCGGTATTACGCTTTTGCCGGTATTTAAAACGTGCGCGGTGGTGATCTCAATTAAACTTTCAGGCGTGGTGCCTGGTGTTGGCACCTGCAGGGTTTTAATGTAATCATACGGTATCAGAAAGGCATCTTCCTGTATGCCGCTGGTGTTTTCGAGGCCATCAACAAATGATAAGCCCTCTAAAACTACACTGGTATATGGACTGGTTTCGGGCATTTTGCTTTTTAATTATTATCGGGTTCAACCTTAACCACCGATCCGCTATCAATACTTACCAAGTAATCAAGTATCTCGGGGTTGTTATTTACTTCATCCCTAGTAAACTCGCCCATCCCGGGGATTAAAACGTTATGGATGGCCTTGTACTTTGGTTTTGCGCCATCATTAGCGGCGGCGGGTGCTTGTTTTTTTGCCATGGTTTTATTTGTTAAGCCCCTTTTTAACTATGCTGTTAAAAAGGGGCTGTAGGGTTTAAACTACAAACTTATCACTTACAGAAATGCAACTCATATCTGCAAACTCAAAGCCTACAGGGAACAATAAACGGGCTTTAATGATGTTGCGGTAAGGTGTTGCAGCTACCGAAATACGATCACCATCAGTACCAAATACCAGGGCCTTGTTAGTTACAGCAAGTAAGCCATTGTTGGTGTTTGGTATCCATGCGCATGGCTCGAGCTGTGCGTTTTGCCATCCATCAATGTAATATTTACCATTTTCGCGGCGTACAAAGCCGTATGGGTTAATAGTACGATAGTTGATTTTATACAGATCAAAAAAGGCGTAGCTACATTTTACCACAACCTCACGTGTACGCCACCAGCTTGGCAGCCCGGATAAAAAGGTTTCAGTATTTGCAACCGCATTACTGCTGGTAGTTACACCAATTGAAATTGGGGTTAAAGTAGTAGCGGTAACCTGCGCTTTAAGGTTAGTGATCCAACCAGTAGCAATTGCAGCAACGGTTGAGCCCGATGCGTTGTAAGCACCATAACCTACAGTATTTAACAAAATTTGGCTAAGCTCTTCCTTAGCGATCTGATCAAGGATATACTGGTAATAAGGCATATCAGTTTGCTCACCCAAATAAGTGTTACGGAAAACCTCAGGATCAATATCAAAATCCCATTTAGACTGGTAAACTGTTAAAGTACGGTCGGTAAACTTAGCACCATTGCCGGTAGTGTTATCACCAGCGCTGTAAGGCTGCGGCCCACCCAATGCACTTAACTTAGGCATCGCAATTGGTTCTTTTACGTTTTTAAATACGGTAACCGCATCGCCAAGATCCCAATCGTTAACCTGGTTTTTAAAAATTGTGCCACCAAACTTTACAAAGCTTGTGGTAAGGGCCGAAAGGTCAGGCGTTACGTTTAAAATACCAACACCATCGGCACGCGGCACAAATGCCGATAAAAAGAGAGCTGCGCCTACGCCGGCTCCAAAGGCTATACTACCCGCAGCATTTGCCGCAAGAGCGCCAACTAAAAAGCAGACAACCGATACAGCTGCCAGCATAAACAAATTTTTAATTGCTTTCATTTTTATTTTAATAGGGGGTTTAAATACTTAGTTAGTTAACGCATCAGGTGCAGGCTTTGCCCAAGCAGCGTTAAGGCGCTGTTTCTCTAAATCAACACTGGTAAGCTCAAACTCAGATCCGCTCCGCTGGATACGTTCAGCAGCTATTTGCGCCTGTACGCCTTGTGTTTCAGCAGGGCCACCGTTAACTTTATTTTGCAGCTCAGTAATTGTAGCCTGGTTAGCAACAATAGCGGCATCGCGCTCAGCAATTACGCCATCTTTAGCGGCAATGCTTGCCTGCAGGTTAGTGATCTCAGCATCACGCGATCCTAAATCAGCAGTAAGTGCGGTTACCTGTGCGCTTAATGCCTCGTCGGTTACATTGCTGCCAGTTACAATAGCAGTTACGCCGGTAATGCCATAATCAGCAAGTGCGGCGTTTACAGCTGCAAGCTGCTCAGCTGTTATGCTTTCTGCGCTTACGCCTTTTAGGGCTTTAAGTGCGCTAAATTTACCTTCAAACATTTTATTGGGGGTTTGTGAATTTGCGGGGGTTGGTTGCGCAGGGGCATCAGCGCTGTAAAATTTTATAACATCTTCAAGCTTCATAGCTGCGACGTTATCAGGCATTTCGCCGGTTTGGTAATCTTCCAGCACATCAACCAGCTTATTATCAAAAGCAGTTTGTGCGCTCATTAAATTATCCTGGTAATTCATCCAGTTTTGCTTTACATCGGCAAGCGGTTTGCCGGTTTTATCAGCAATTAACTGGCTAAGAACATCATCATACACATCCATCTCATCAGCAGCCTGGCGCATGTCCATTGCGTTACCCATTGCAATACTTGAAACGTTATGTATCAGCATCAATGCACCTTTAGGGGCGTGTACCGTTTTACCGGCCAGTGCGATCATTGCGCCCATGCTGTAGGCAATACCATCAATGTATGTATGCACATCAGCCTTTGAGGCTTTAATAGCGTTAAACATCGGTAACCCATCATGCACACTACCACCGGGGCTGTTAATATGTACGTTAATGCGCTGGTACTTTTTTTCTAAGCTTTTAAAATCAGTTACCATGCGCTTGGCCGGGTTACCCTCGCCAAACCAACTATCGCCAATTACGCCATAAATAAGCATATCAGCTTCCTGATCATTTTTTGCAGCGATGTTATAAACCGGGGTAAACTTCATATTACCCCAAAACTACCAGTACTAAAAAGTAGCCGAAAGGACAGGGAATTTAAAATGCGTTTAACTTATTATTGGTGCGGGCTTGCTATCAACCCAGGTGGCAGTTAAAGCAAGGCCATTGACATCAGTATACTGCTTACCGGTATCAGTATCAATTTTAATACTAAGCGGGTTTTGCAGGCTACCCAGCTGGCGGGTAAGCCCATTGTTATCAGTAAACTGTAAAATGGCATTTTGGCCAATATAAGGATGTACGCTGGTAAGCATATCAGGGTTAAGGTAGTTTACGCCAAAGGCCAGTGTGTAGCTGTACTCAATGCCGGCATCAGCAATATTTGTGCTTTCTTTAACCTGGGCGCTTTCGTCCAAAAAATCAACATTAAGCCAACTAAAGCCACCTTTAAAACTTACCGGGTTACTTGCTGCCAACTGCCAAACCAATGCCAGCTGGATGGTGGCAATGCTGCCTAAATTATTATCCTGATTTATCTGTATTGCCATTATGCACAAAAATTTAAAATAAGTTCGGGTTGGGTGATCACCTTAAAGCGGCGCGCATCAATGCGGATCCGCTCACGGTAGTACCAGCGCTTAAGATTTTCAAAAGGTAACTCATCCTCGCATATATCATATATCGCCAAAAACTCTTTAATGCTATTATCAACCTGGTGCCCTTTTTTTAGCATCATTTGCACAAAGCGGTACATCTCTTCTCGCAGCAGGTCATCCATGCTATCGTTAAAGCTTATGATCTTTTCATTAACCAGGTCCACGCCATATTTATCAGCGCTTACAGCACCAACAAAAATGCCGTAATGGCTGCCAAGGTTGAGCTTGGGCCGATGGATGATTTTACGCGGATCAACTTTTTGAGGCTTCTCCAACATTTGCCTAAGCAGGGTGCTGGCGTATCCGCGCTCGCTTACGCTAAGCGGCTCAGGGTAGTGGTGCAATAAGTATTTGCGTACCCAGGGGTGCACGGGCATACGCAGTAAAAAAGGTTGGCCCATTTTGGTTGTTAAAAGTTTAGTAAATATAACTTTTGCCCGGGTAAGGACAGTAAAAAGTGTGTAATTTATTTTACACAAAAAATTTATTTTTTTTATTTTTTTTCCCCGGATATTAAAAAACGCTTGGACATCGTGGACATTTGGACATAAAACACTTAAGTAATTGATTATCAATACTATTTTGTGTCCATGATTTTGAAAAAAGGGCTGTTTTGCGTCCAAGCGTGTCCAAGCTTTTTTTAGGGCGCCTTGCAACTTTGGACACGCTTGGACGCTGATGGACGCAAAAGGGGTGTTTTTGGGGTGTTTTGAGTAGGGCTTTGGACGTTATAAGTTATTGATTTATAATATATTAAATAAAAAAAAGGCTGTTATGTCCAAAGCGTCCAAGCGAAAATAAGGTTTTTTTAAAAATTTTATTACTTTTTTCAACGGCAAAATGCGTTTAAACGCTGTAAATGCGGTTTTTGATGAAAACTGATCAGAAAACAAAAAAACCTGTGTTTTTGCACAGGTTTTAAAAAAGTGTAAAAAAAGTGTAGGGTTAAAAGGTTTTTGCAAGTTTAACCCCGTCCTGGAGCCTAATCTCATAAGTCATATTTCTATAATCGAACGATACGCCTTGCCAGTATGCCACCATGTGCTCACCGCGTTTACCGTAGGGAAAACCAATACCTTTATCAGCAGTATCAATAAAGTGGTGTACAAGCCTCCTAAACTTTACAATATCAAAACGCCGTTTGCGCGTTGGTATTGGTTTTTTATGATTGCTTTTGACACTAAGCACATGCTTCCAATTTTGGGCTTTTTCCCATTCTTTAAGTTTTGCCATAATTTTTATTATTTAATTTTGATACTACCCGCGCCCGATCGGCGTCATAAAACTCGTTCCATTGCTTTTGCCTATCTGCCTCGGCTTGGAGCATTTTATCATACCGGACCTTAAGCTTGTAATAATGCTGGGTATTAAACATCGCCATGCCTGGTAACAAATCGCCCAGCATTTCAAAAGCATCAGCCAGCAGCTCATCTTTTTTTTGTTGGTCCGTCATATATGCCGCGCCCCCAACTTTTTAAGGCGTATTGCCCTGCGCAATAGCTTAATTACTGTAATACGGTTTTGGCCGGCCGCTTCTCGGGTTAAGGCGTCTTCCAGCTCTTCAATGGTGTGATACTCTAATGAGCATCTAAATGTGCCGGCAAGGTCATCAACTGAGGTTTGTAATGATATCATTGGTTAAAATTTTAAGATGTTTTTACTGTTTTTGTAGTTATAAATTTCTGTAAGCATATCCAGGTACTGCTTTTGGTTAATGCACTTTACCAAGCTGCGGCTTTGGTACTCGAGCTTGGCGCGCATGTTATCATGGTTATAATCGGGGTGCTTAACCATTTCAATAACAGCCAGCACAAAATTGCGATCGTAAGCATGATCAATAAGGTTGCGGTACTCTTTTAAAATCCGCGCTACCTTAACAGCAAAATTGTAGTTACTGGAATCAACCATACCCTCTTTTAATGCCTTGGCATTACGGGATCCATCGGCGCTAAGCATGTGAAGCACCGTGCTTGGCGGTATCATCGGGTACTCGCTGATAAAAGCACTTAGCTTATCAAAGCCAGGGCGCTTTTCGATGGTAAAATAATTGATATAGTCCATCACGGTCCAGTTTTTGGCATTAGAGTTAAGCGCTCCGATATCGCCCTTATTTACCCGATCATCAATAACGTAATAGATATAAATGCCACCAATTTCGCGAGCTGCCTCGAGCCTATGCTGGCCATCAATAACCTCAAAATTTGAGTTTACGATAATCGGGTTTATATTAAGCATGTTTTTAGCTCGTATAGCTTTTACAAGCCTCTTTACATGCCTATCATCTACTTCGCGGTTGCTGGTAATGCTTTTAAAGATGGAGTGATCAAAAGTTTTTAAAATTTCCATGGTTTTATTGTGTTGGTTTAAAATGCGTGTTGTGGCTCGGGCTCGCTTTCAACGCCCATTTCCTGCTGCATGCGGCGGCGCATAATAGGATCCTCTATTGAGATAAGGTCAATACCCAGATCATTGTATTTAAACTGAAAGCACCAACTGTATTTGCCACCGATTTGCTTTTTAGTGCGGGCTATAAATATTTTGGTATCGCTTTCCAAATACTTCTCGAGGGTACTTTTATCAAGTACATTGGGATCCCGCCGGCGCTGCAATGCCTCGGCATAAAAAGGATATATATCCTGCACGCGTAGGTACAGGTAGCCATCGGCCAATTTGAAGTGCTTACCATCGCTAATAATGCCCTGGGTTTGCAACTGCTCAACCACCTCAAAAAAGCGGCTGGCATCATCGCTACCTTTAACCACGTAAAACTGGCTTAATATGGTTTCTTTGGCCAGCTTCCTAAACTCATCGGGCTTAAATGGCATAGCTTCTAAGCCGCTCATTAAAACGGCCGTTGCTACCAGGGCGGCGTAGTTTTGTAAAATACGCTCTGGTACCTCGGTATTGTTAACTGCTGTGATGAGCGCGCGCAGCTCTTGCATAAATACCTCTTTCCACCTTTCGGCAAATACGCTGCGATATTTAAGCAGCTCAACGGTTATATTGCTTAGCCCGTTTTTTTGCCAATCTTTCAGTTTTTGAAATTCGGCACGCTGCGCATCGTTGTATTTATTTTCGGTAGCCATCAGCAGGATAACGCGGCTAAATAGCGCGGGATCTATTGTAGGCATTTCTTGGCCCGATAACATACAGGCGCTGCGGATGGGTGTACTTTCGGTTTGAAAGGTGTTATCTTTTTTACCGCGCTCGTATCCGATGCGATCGTAGATATTTTTTAAGCTTTCAATGTAATTGATCTTAAGGTTGTTCTTATACTCATCAAGCCAAACGATGGCATTACTAAACTGGCTAAACTTGCGCATAAAGCCTACTACGGTACTGGCGCCCCCAAGCATTAGCTGATCCTGCCCATCGCCAAACAGTTTCATTATACTACCAACCAGCTCACCCTTACCGGTTCCTGGTTTACCGTACACGTTTAGTATCGGAAAGCGTTTGCCAAGGCCATCAAAAATTATATCGCTAAAAATGGCCATCACGTAAAACATCATGGCTATTTTGCCGTTGGCGCCATATACCCTTACAAACTGCTGGCCCCAGTTGGCAAAGCTGTGCTCAGTGGCCCGGTAAACAAACTTTTTATCGTTGGCAAACTGATCATCCTTATCCTCAAAAATTTTGCTTAATGCAGGTATAAAAAAGTTGCGCTGCTCAGTGTCGCCATTCCGCAGGCGTATGCGGTGTTCAACAATACCGTATTTATCAACGGGGTAAAATTTATCATCGGCCGGGTCAAAAATGCCATTAGCAAAAGCGTAAAACTGGCCTTTGCGGTGCCATCCCAACTGGGTTATCAGGTCGGTATTTTTCTCTTCGCGCTGTAGCTTATCCTGCAAGCGGCATAGATCAGGCTCGCTACCTTTCCAAATGTAATTACCCTCCCGGGCCACAATCTTTTTAAAGCCACCAACGCTTACAAAGTCATCGGTATTCATGTTCATAACACTAACGCCGCCAAAAACGTTGCGTATTTCTACTACCCTGTAAGCCTCTTTATCGGTGGTTTTTACGTGGTACAGGATGCGCATCACAAAGTTGCTGATGGTTTTTTCGGTACCGGTGGCATTAAGTACCCGGTAAACGCCATCGCGTTCAAAAATGCCATACTCAATATAATCTTTACGGGCGCCCTCATCCTCGATCAACTGGCTGATATCGGCCTCCTGCTTTGCCTGAGCTATGCTTTTTGGGGCCCGGGTGTTAAGGCCATAATCACCGGCCAGTTTAAAAAACTTGCTTGGGTTTTTTAGCCGCGGTTTCGCCAAAGCTTCGTTAAAAATTACGTTGGCTACCATTGTTTCAAAATCATCCGCAATTGCAGCCAGCTGCATATAAATTGGGCGTGCATCCTCGCCCAGGGTAACAAGTGCGTGCAAAACAATATCGGCATCAGCAGGATCATCAAACAGGCTTATGCCTCCCTGCACGGCCTGATCAGCGACAAACTGGGCGCGTTTTAAATCCTTTGCCAGTTGCAGGCGCTTTTCGCGCGCGGCGCTATCATCATCAGCATCGGTAGTAGTGGTAGGTGTAGCAGCAGCGCCCGGCAAAGGGGCAGTTATTTTTTGTAGCATAGTATAAGGGTGGTTATTTAGGGGCAAACTGTAACAGGCGCATTAATTTATCATCAGCCTCGGGCAAGGTTTCGGCCTCAGGCTCGGTATACTTACCATCAAATGAAAGGTGATCAAAGCTGCGTTTGGGTAGGGTAAAGCGCGCGCCACTGTTGTAAAGCATCATCAGCTCATCCTTGCTGTAATAAAATACCAGATTAGGGTTTATGCCGTACAGGCGGCAAAGCAGCAGCAGCTTTTCTGTATCGCCCATCAGGCGTAGGTACATTACATCGGTTTGTAGCCAGTACCAATTAATATCAGAAAGGTGCTGGCAGGTTACCTGGTAAAACTCTATCAGCTGGTTAATGATATCGGTTTTTACTTGTATAGCGCGGGCGCTGGCGCCGGGCTGGGCAGCGTACCGGTGCAGATCAGCCTGCAGGCTATTAACAGCAGCTTCAAACCGAGTTTTAGCCTGGGCATATCCGGGCCAATCATTAAGGTGCTTATCGGCATTAAGCCTATCAACCTCGGCCTGTAAGCATTTATGACAAATGTTATCCATTACATTACTTGGTTTAAATAGTCAAACAATTCGGCAAGGGCTAAGCCTATCAGCACACTAAGGGCAGTGCATAGTACCCAGTACCATAAAATGCGTGGGCCTTTTAAAGCATCCGGCACGGAAAACGTTTTTTGCCCAACCGGCGCATGCGGCGTATTACTAACCTGCGGGTTATTATTTTGCGCAGCTCTTTTATGCCGTGGTGCAGTAACATCATGGCCGCCATTATCATAAACATGGCGCTTATTAAGTATATCACTGCCATGGCTCATAAGTTTACGCGTGCTACCAGGTGTTTAAACTCGGCGTCAAAACGGAGCAAATCATCAAAAAGCACGATGTTGTAAATAACAGTGCTGTGATCGCGCCCGAAAATTTCGCCTATTTTTTTAAGGCTTAGGGCAGTATATCGACGTATGTAATACATAGCAATACAGCGCGGTAACATAACCTTACGCAGGCGACTTGTTGATAACATTAGCTCGCGATCAACCATCAGTTTATCGCAAACAACATCAATAATTTCGGTGGCTACTTCGCCATTTTCTTGCTTAAGCAGCACAGTGCTTTGCACACGCATTTTGGCTTTTATTTTAATCTGCAGCGACGGTGATAAAGCCGGGTAAAGCATTGGGTTAATTACTTGGTTCATAAATATTGGGGGTTAAATGGTTACTTTTTATACTTCAAAAAGGGTAGGCTGGGGATGATCTTCGGGGTAGGCATATTCGTTTTCGATTATTTCAATTACTTGCAGGATATAATCCCTTTTAAGCTTGCCAGCGCGCAAAGCCTTTTTAAAATTTTGCTGAGTATAGGGGATATTGCAATACTCGAGTATAACATCAAGCCGAAACGGCTCGCCATAGAATTTGTCTACCAACTTTTGGCTTAAAAAGTGCTTCAACTTTTCAGCCTCGGCGTTTTCCATATCAAGCTTAATTTGGCAAATGGCATCGTAGGTTATGCCGTGCATTTTTACAAGTTCAAATGCGGTAAAATATTTGCCATTTTCAATTAGTTCAAAGCGAATTAGCTCTTCTCTTTTCGTCATAACTTTTAGGTTTAATTGGATTACTTTTTAAGCTGATTATCAGGGCAGCAAAGGTTTAACGATCGGTTTACTTTTAGTCCAAAATCAACAGCAACCTTTCCGGGCCAAAGGCCAAGCACGTACTCATCCTGTAAGGTTTGTAAAACAAAATCCCTATCAGCAATCAGCTCAGCAACCCGGTTTTGCACTTTGATCTTAGCTTCGGGGCTAAGCATGTACTGGCTGCTATGGCGTATAAGCTTTATTTTTTTATCAAT
>Ga0164296_1003745_pt1 | contig 14174 bp, 11 predicted proteins | sample GEODES057metaG_FD_113533 | JGI IMG/M metagenome (GOLD analysis project Ga0164296, IMG submission 113533) | Dystrophic lake water microbial communities from Trout Bog Lake, Wisconsin, USA - GEODES057 metaG | ecosystem: Environmental > Aquatic > Freshwater > Lake | place: USA: Trout Bog Lake... | reverse complement strand
CGCTAGATACATGGCCAGCTTGTTTTGCTGTTTGGTAGTCATAGCACGTCAAGCGTGAACCCGTTGGACGGGCTTTCTCACCAAATTTTGCCATTTTTTCGACGAAAATTGAGAAAAAGCGGGTTTTCGGGGCAAAAAGGCAACCGGCAGACGCGATAAACCGATTGGCAGATGGGATTTGGCAGTTGGCAGATGGGAAAAGGCAACTGACAGATGCCATCCGGCAACCGCACATGGTCAAAAGTCAACAGCACGAGGCGATAAATCAACTGGAAGATGTCATTTGGCAGTTGGCAGAGGAAATAAACCAACCGACAGATGCCATTTGGCGACCGGCAGAACGCATTTTTCAATTTGCAGATTGAATCCGGCAACCGACAGAGGCGATCTGGCGACCACAAGATTGAATCCGGCGGCTGGCAGATTCACCAAGTTGAATTGCAGGAGCGGTTTCGTTTAACTCGCGGCGCACAATTTTTTAAGCGCGCGGCATTTGTTTTTCATCGAACGCACAAGGAGCGTTGGATTGAAAATGTTGCAACCGGACAAAAAGATTTTTCCCAAAAACGCGAGCGTGATGCTCGGCGAATAGCTGACGTAGCACGGCTGGTGATACATCACCTTGTCGCCGGGATTGATGAGCGCGCGGCAGGCGAGGTCGAGGCCTTCGCTGACGCCGACGGTGATGATGACTTCGTTTTCCGGCGCGTAGCTGACGTTGAAATTTTGCTCGACGTATTTGTTGATGGCGCGGCGCAGTTCGATGAGGCCGAGGTTGGACGTGTAATGCGTCTTGCCCTTTTCGAGCGCGTAGATGCCGGCCTCGCGGATGTGCCAGGGCGTGTCGAAATCCGGTTCGCCGACGCCGAGCGAGATGGCATCCTTCATCTTGGCGACGATGTCAAAAAAGTCGCGGATGCCCGACTTGGGCAGGTTGACAACGTGCTTGGCGATGAAACGTGACTGGTCCATTTAATCAGAAAAGCATAGAGAACAAACATTGCGTCGGCAAACGAATACAAGAGCGCGCGCATTTGAAACAGCCTACAGCGCGTCAAACAAACTGAAATAATGCCCCTTGCCTATGCAATGGTTACTTGTTAACAATTTCAACATGATTGACGGCAATGCCAGCAGCGAACAACTCGCATCTGTTTTTGAAGCGGCGAAAGTTTTGAACACGTCCATCGACACAATTCGGCGATGGGAAAAAAAAGGACTTATTAGATGCGAACGGAATGGGAACGGACATCGGTTGTTCAGCATGGAAGAATTGCAACGAACGCAGCAAAAATACCTGAACGGGGATAGCAGCGGCGGGAAATATCAAATACTCAAGAGCAAGCCAACGAAGTATTCAGTGATTGAACTCTTTGCTGGCTGTGGCGGATTGGCGTTGGGTTTCAAGAATGCAGGACTCAATGCTGAACTGCTGGTCGAGATTGAAAAAGATTGCGTCGCAACTCTGAAAAAAAATCTGCCGGATGTTCGCAGCGAATGCACCGATGTCGCGAAGATTGATTTTCGCCCTTGGAAAAACAAAGTGGACATAGTTTCCGGCGGCTTTCCCTGTCAGGCTTTCAGCTACGCAGGTCAGGGTCGCGGCTTTGGCGAAACTCGCGGGACTTTATTTTTTCAATTTGCCCGCTGCGTCGAAGAAGTCCGCCCCAAAATTGCCGTTGGCGAAAATGTCCGTGGTTTGTTGATGCACGACCAAGGCCGGACTTTGCAAACGATGGTCAAAACGCTGGAAGATTTGGGCTACAAGGTTTACACACAGCTTTTGAGGTCTCAGTTTCTCGATGTGCCACAAAAACGCGAACGGCTTTTTATCATCGCATTGGACAAATCATTTTCGCATCCGGCATTTTTCCCGAAGGAGCGTGACTACACAGTTTCCATGCGCGAAGCATTGGCCGACTGTCCGCCTTCACCGGGGCAAAAGTATCCTGAAAAAAAAGCAAAAATCATGGCGCTCATTCCGCCGGGCGGCTATTGGCGAGATTTGCCATTGGAATTACAGCGCAGTTATATGGGTGCAAGTTTTCACCATGAAGGTGGACGGACGGGCATGGCTCGGCGTTTGTCTTGGGATGAACCGTCATTGACACTTACTTGCAATCCCGCACAGAAACAGACCGAGCGCGGCCACCCGAAAGAAAATCGCCCGCTCAATGTTCGTGAATATGCACGCATCCAAACTTTTCCAGACCGCTGGCAATTTCACGGTTCGACATCGTCACAGTATCGGCAAATCGGGAATGCTGTCCCAGTCAATCTCGGCTACCACGTTGGCCGCTGTCTGATTGCAATGCTTGATGGAAAATTTGACCCGAAAACAATGGTCATCCACGGCGGGAAAACAAAGCCATCGTTACAGTCAAACTTTGCCTTTTAATTTCTTTGCAAGTTTTTTTACAACGCCTTCAATCAAGCCGTCCGAATCAGCCTCTTCGGCAACGGAAACGAATGCGGCAATTAGTTCGCCATAAAAAGTCTCCTCGCCAGATAAGCGATGCCAGAAATCTTCTCCGACGATGACAGGGAAATTATGTTTGTCACGGATGCGCCGGTAATGGCCGCTCAATTCATCATCGTTTCCGTAGGCAACTCCGACAATCAGATCGGTGAGCTGCAGTCCTTTTACCTTGTTTGTCCGTGCAAGATTTCTGATGGATGCAAATTTGTCTACGATTGTGGTTACGTCGTCTTTATTGATTGTGTTTGGCCCGAGCTTGAGCTGACAGTATTTCCGCCGCCCGTCGATCGCGTCTTCAAATTCCAGATCAAGGCCTGGAATCTTGCTCCCAAAACCATCAAGGACTTCGCTGCAAAAGAACTGCATCTGTGTTCCAAAGGTGGTGTTAATGGAAGTTCCCAATACTCTCGGATATAAAAGCGCCTTGGCAAGGCTTTCAGGCTCTGTGTCTCCGCACAAAATTTTAGCCAAATAGTATTGTGTGAACGGATTAATTTTGAATTTCGCCAGCTTGTCTAGCTTTTCAATGTTGGCCTTGTGTGGCAACGCAATCTTTTCGCGAAAAAACTTTTTGGCCTTCAACAAAATTTGCTGCTTTTGGCTTGGTGACATAAACTTGAGGTCAATCGTATGGCCGACATATTCACCCGTGTCAAGCGCTCCGCTGTGATGTCCCGCATCCGCTCACATGGAAATAAGTCCACGGAAGCCTCGCTGGCAAAATTATTTCGCAGTCAAAAAATCTGTGGATGGCGGAGGCAGATGGAAATTCGTGGCGGCCAGAAAACGAAATTCAGGGTAAAACCCGATTTTGTTTTTGGAAAACAGAAGCTGGCAGTTTTTGTGGACGGCTGTTTTTGGCATGGCTGCCCACGGCACGGCCATCAACCAAGAGACAACCGCAAATTTTGGAAAAATAAATTTGCCCGCAATCAGGCGCGTGACCGCTTTGTGAACCGCACTTTGCGACGGTTGGGCTGGCGCATTATTCGGATTTGGGAATGTTCATTAAAACGGCATCCAGAAACTTGCATTAAACGACTTCAACGTGCCTTGAAATAATTTTTCACGGCGCGACCTTGAGCCGTTCCGTTTCCTCGACTTTGCCGCCGAGCAGGAAGCCGTGTTCCTTGTAGGAGCGCAGCATGAAATGCGTGGCCGTGGAGAGCACGCCCTCGATGGTGGAAAGTTTTTCCGAGACGAACGCCGCGACCTTTTGCAGGCTCGCGCCGTTGACGAACACCAGCAGGTCGTAGCCGCCGGACATGAGGTAGCAGGATTCCACCTCGTCGAACTTGCTGATGCGCTCGGCCAGGCGGTTGAAACCGCCGCCGCGCTCGGGCGTGATGCGCACTTCGATGACGGCGCGAACGACACCGGTATCCTCGTGCGAGAGGTTGATGACTGGGCGGAAGCCCAGCAGCACGCCCTCGGCCTTGAGCGCGGCGAGCTGCTGGTTCACGTCGGCTTCGGACAGGTTGAGCATCTGCGCCATTTGCGCGGTGTTGAGGCTGCCACCTTCGAGCAATAGTTTGACAATTGGCTTCATCGGACGCGCAGTTTCGCAAAAATTCGCCGCAAATCCATCTTAAATTCACAGCGTCTAAGGTTTGGGCGCGTAAGACTTTTCATGGTTTCACTGACAAACAATCGACTTGCGTCAGCAATTTTGTTTGCGGTTCAAAAAACAACTCGGACAGTTTGCTTTAGCGCATTGGGCTGATGTTGAACAGGGGCGAAATCAGCGAATCTAATCATCAATTTTCGCGTGGTAAACTGGTTTTCGGGTATTGTCATATCATGTTGATTTTCATAAAGATATAAGTTGTATTAGAAATTGACACGTTCCCCTGCTATGTCTTACCGTGTTATGGCAATGGTGTCGCACTGAAATGTCTTCAGGCGTCAAACCACCTTGCCAGAGAAATTCTTTAGTTCCGAGGTTCCTTTATGAGTAATGCAACAACGGGCGTGCCGTCGTCGGGTGGCGCGCAAAAAGTTTCGGCCATCAATGAGGTGGACATCCGCATCGCGGGCAATTCGCAGGATGGTATTCAGGCCATCGGCGGCTTTCTCGCGCGCCTCGCGGGGCGTAGTGAGCAGGAAGTCATGACCTTCATGACAATTCCCGCCACGATCTCCGGCGGCGCCTCCATTTTCCAAGTGCGCATGGGCAGCGGCGAGGTGTTGAGTTCCGGTGACGAGGCAGATGTGCTGCTCGCGTTCTACCAGCACAGCTACGACGCGCATATTGCCTCGCTGAAAAAAGGTGGCATCGTGCTTTACGATTCTGACCACGTTGTGCCGAACGAAGAACTCAAACAAAAATATCACCACCTCGGTATTCCGATTTCCGGCCTGACGGTAGAGGCGATCGGTGGCACCGCCAAGGACAAGGGCAAAAATATTTTCGCGCTCGGCCTCATCGCCAAGATGTTCGACCTGAACATGCCGAAACTGGAAAAATTAATCGGCGAACGTTTCACCGGCAAAGATCCGAGCATTTTGAACAACGCGCTCGCTGCGTTTCATGCCGGGCACGCAAATCCGCTCGGCAATGTGCTCGAAACTTTCAAGTTTGTTGACGCGCAGAAGAAGGACGGCCAGCAGGTCGTGATGAATGGCAATGAAGCCATCGGTTACGGGCTCATCGCCGCCGGCGTGCGTTTCGGTGCGGGCTATCCGATCACGCCATGGACGGACATCATGGAATTGCTCCGACGCGAGCTGCCGAAATACGGTGGCTGTTTCATCCAGACGGAAGACGAAATCGCCGCGATTTCGATGGCCATCGGCGGCAGTTACGCCGGTCGCGTCGCGGTCACGGGTTCGAGCGGTCCCGGAATTTCGCTCAAGACTGAAGCGCTCGGTTGGGCGATCATGGCGGAAATGCCGCTCGTCATTATTGACGTTCAGCGCGGTGGTCCTTCGACCGGCATGCCGACGAACATCGAGCAGTCCGATTTGAACATCGCCGTCAACGGCGGTCACGGCGACGCCCCCCGCGTTGTCATCGCGCCGGCGAATGTCGAAGATTGTTTCTACATGGCCATTGAAGCGGTGAACATCGCGCGGAAATATTCTGTGCCGGTCATTTTGCTGACCGATCAAGGCATCGCCACGCGCATCGAAGCGTTCGTCGAACCGAACCTCGAAAAAGTTTGCCAGAACATCGGGCCGGATTTCACGCCAATCGCCGATCACAAACCTTACGATCTCTCCGCCGCGAATGGTATTTCGCATCACGTTCCGCCGGGCACCAAGATCAACAGCGGCAAATATCCGATCGTCACCGGTCTTGAACACGACGAACTCGGCCATCCGACCGGCTCGCCGAAATTGCACATGCAGATGACCGCCAAACGCCGCAAGAAATTGCAGGCGCTCGCGGCGACACTGCCGCTGCCGAAAATCTACGGGCCGTCCGAAGGCAACGTCTTGCTCGTCGGCTGGGGGTCCACCGAAGGTCCCATCAAGGAAGCCGTGGACCGCGCGCGCGCCGCTGGCGATAGCGTTTCCTCGATTCACATCAAGCACATCAACCCATTGCCGAATGGATTGGAAAATATTTTCTCCGGCTTCAACCACGTGCTCGTTGTCGAGATGAATGACGAAGGCCTCTACGGCTTCGGTCAGTTCGGTGCGATTCTGCGCGCTCGTTATTGCGATCCGAAGATTCAGGGCATCAACAAGACCGACGGCCTCACTTGGAAGGTGAAGGAAATTCTCGAACGCACCAAAACCAATTTGTCCGCCGGCCTGAGCAAAATTTAATTTCAACCGCGAAAAACTATGAGCGAAACTTTACTCGAAAAACCCGCCGTCAACGCCGCTGCGCCTGTCACTGAAGAACGCAAGGGACTGACCAAAAAAGAAATCGCCGCCGACCACCCGACGTGGTGCCCCGGCTGCGGCGACTTCTCCGTCCTCGCGCTGTATTTCAAGCTGATTGAAAAGCGCAAGATGTGGCACGAGAAAATCACCACCGTCGCGGGCATCGGTTGTTCCAGCCGTTTCCCTTACTTCGTGCAGGCGCACGGAGCGCATTACATCCACGGCCGCGCGCTGCCGTTTGCGTCTGGCATTTCCCTCTCGCGCCCCGATCTGCACGTGTTCGTGTTCGGTGGCGACGGTGATGCCTTCTCCATCGGCGGCAATCATTTCAACCACACCGCGCGCAAGAACATCAAGATGACCTATTGCGTGATGGACAACTGGGTTTACGGCCTGACCAAGAAACAGACTTCGCCCACGTCGCCGCTCGGCTTCAAGAGCAAGACCGACATCTGGGGCGCGGTCGATTATCCGATCAACCCGCTTAAGCAAGCCATCGCCGCCGGGGCCACGTTCGTCGCGCGCACCACGCACACGAATCCGAACCACGTCTTGCAGATGATGGAAGCCGCGATGGATCACGATGGTTTCAGCTTCATCGAATGCTTGAGCGAATGCGTCGAGTTCTACGAAGGCGCGTTCGACGCGAGCAATCCGCGCAAGGGCGGCGTGTTCAACGAAGTTCCCAAGACGCACGATGTCACGGACGAACTCGCGGCTTACAAGCTCGCCGGCACGGATTTCCCCGGCCACTTCGGTATTTTCTACAAGGTCAATAAGCCGACCAAGAACGCCAAGGAAGCTGAGATCATCAAGAACTACCAGAGCAAAGTCACCGGCCAGCAGCCGTGGCAGATTCTCCAGAAAAATTTCGACAAGATGAAATAATTTCGCATTTGCGAATTGCGATATACGATTTACGAGTCCGGTGCAAACCGGGCTCGTAATTTTTTATGGCGCGACAATCGTAAATCTAAATCGAAAATTTCCATGGCGCACATCCACGAAAAAATTGATTTCACCGTCGCGATTTTCATCGTTCACGACGCGAAGATTCTCGTCATTCATCATCGCAAGCTCGGCAAATGGCTGCCGCTCGGCGGGCACATCGAATTGGACGAAGATCCGGAAATTGCCGCTCTCCGCGAGGCGAAGGAAGAAAGCGGCCTCGACGTGGAATTGATCGGCGAACGTCCGCCCACAACGTCGCCCGGCACGCGCGCCCTCATCGCGCCGCGTTTTCTCGACATCCATCGCATCAACGAAACGCACGAGCACATCGGCATGATTTATTGGGCGCGACCGGCAGCGCCGGTGGGCCACCAAACGCCGTCAGACGGCGTTTCGACGAACCCCGTTTTGGCGACTGCCGAGCATCACGACATCCGCTGGTGTAGCCGTGACGATTTGGAAAAATTGTCACCACCGATGACTGATGCGGTGAAATGGTATTGCCATCAGGCGCTCGCTGAGATTGCTAAAGCCGCGTGAATATTCGTCAAAAACGTCAGTGGCTCTGCTTCACGATTGAAGGAATGAATTCCTTCAGCACCGTGCTGTATTTCAATTACCTGTATTTTTTCCTTCAGGCCAAATTTGGATTCAGCGACAAGGCGAATCTCGCCGTTGCCGCGCTGCTTGGACTTTGTTACGCGCTGTCGTCGTGGCAGGCCGGAAAGCTGGCGCGGCGCTGGGGATATTTCAACGCGCTGAAAATCGGCTTTGGCATCATGGCCGGCGCGTTGCTCGTTGGCGCACAACTCGGTTCCGCTGTTGGTCAAATTGCCGCTGCCGTCATCGCCACCTTTGGAATGTGTTTCACCTGGCCCGTGCTGGAAGCGCTCATCAGCGAAAACGAAACGCCCGAACGCGTGCCGCATGCTATCGGCATTTACAACATCACTTGGGCGGCGACCAACGCCGGCGCCTTTTTCATCGGCGGCACGCTCATCGAAATGTTCGGCTACCGCAGTATTTTTTACATTCCGTTCGGTATTCTCGCTGGCCAATTGGCGTTGACGTTGTGGCTGGAAAAAATGCCCAAACCTGCCGCGCTGGAAAATAATTCTCCAATCTATCGTGACGCCAACCAGCCCGCTCCGGCGATTGCCAAAAATTTTCAGCAACTTGCATGGCTCGCAAATCCATTTGCCTACATCGCCATCAACACGCTCATCGCGGTGTTACCGGGAATCGCCGCAAAATTTCAGCTCACGCCGATGCTCGCAGGCTTTGCGTGTTCGCTTTGGGGCTTTGTGCGGCTCGCGGCCTTCGTGGCCTTGTGGCGGTGGCCGGGCTGGCACTACCGGTTTCGTTGGTTGGTGGCAGCTTTCAGCGCACTCGTATTGTCGTTCGCCACAATTCTCATCGTGCCGAATCTCGCGGTGCTGCTGGTGGCGCAAATCTTTTTCGGCGTCGCCATCGGGCTGATTTATTATTCGTCGCTGTTTTTCTCGATGGACGCGAGCGACACCAAGAGCGAACACGGCGGCATCCACGAAGCGGCCATCGGTGCCGGCAATTTTTTCGGGCCGGCGGTTGGCGCTTTGTCACTCCAGTTTACCGCGCAAGACGCCAATGCCGGCGCGTGGGCCGTGTCAGGTTTGTTGTTGGCGGGACTCGGCGGTTTGTTGTGGCTGCGAAAATCGGCGAATTAAATTCGCTTTAGTTTTTTGCGCCAACGGCTTTAGACTGCGCCCGCAATTCATTTATGAAAGCTGTGCCCATTTCTTCTGCGCTGTTCACGTTGAACCGCGAGCGCCTCGTCCAAAAATTGTTGCCGCGTTCGCTCGCCGTTTTTAACGCCAACGATATTCAGCCCACTAACGCCGACGGTTCGATGGGCCACCTGCAAAACGCCGACCTGTTTTATCTCACTGGCGTGCATCAGGAGGAAACGATTTTATTGCTCGCGCCAGACGCGTTTGATCCGAGCCAGCGCGAAATTCTTTTTGTGCGGCAGCCGAATGAACACCTCGCTATCTGGGAAGGGCACAAACTGACGAAAGAACAAGCCACGCAAATATCCGGCGTGAAAAATGTGAAGTGGCTTACAGAATTCCCAATCGTTTTCCGTTCGCTCGCGTGTGAGTTGGAAAATATTTATCTCAACTCCAATGAACATCAGCGCGCCGACGTGACCGTGGAAACGCGCGACCGCCGTTTCCTGCGTGAATGCCAGAAGAGTTTCCCGCTGCACCATTACAGACGCCTCGCGCCGATTATGCATGAGCTGCGTGCGGTGAAATCACAACACGAGATTGACGCTATCAAAGCGGCTTGCGACTTGACTGGCAAAGGTTTTAAGCGCGCATGCAAATTTGTGAAGCCCGGCGTGAACGAAGCAGAAGTTGAGGCGGAGTTCGCCCACGAATTCATTCGGGCAAAAGGTCAATTCGCCTACAACCCGATTATTGCCAGCGGCGCGAACAACAACATTCTCCACTACAACCAGAACGATCAGGTTTGCAAAAAAAGCGATCTGCTGCTGCTTGATGTCGCAGCGGGTTTGGGAAATTACATGAGCGATTTGACGCGCACGATTCCCGTGAGTGGAAAATTTTCCAAGCGGCAGAAACAGGTTTACAACGCCGTGCTGAGGATTTTCCGCGCGCAAGTCGCCGCGTGTGTTCCCGGCAAGACCACGAAAGATTTGCGCCTCGAATGCGAAGAGCGCACCACCAAGGAATGTGTGGATCTTGGTCTGCTGAAAATGTCCGATGTCAAAAAACAAAAGCCGGATGCGCCCGCTGTAAAAAAATATTTCATGCATGGCGTTTCACATCCCATCGGGCTGGATGTGCATGACGTGACTTACAATCATCTGAAGATCACGCCCGGCTGGGTGTTGACGGTAGAGCCGGCGATTTACATTCCGGCGGAAGGTTTTGGCGTGCGGATTGAAAATACCATTCTTGTCACTGAAAACGGCCAGCTCGATTTGATGGCGAATATTCCCATCGAGGCTGACGAAATCGAAGCCTTGATGAACCGCCGATGAGAATCTGTTTTTTGGTCTGGCTGCTCGTCTTCGCTTACGCGCCAAATCTGTTAGCCAGCGCAGATGAAATTGATTTTTCACGTGCGCAAACGCTCGCTCGTCGCACCGAAGGAAAAGTTTTTCGCGATGTCGTTGCGCCGCATTGGCTGCCGGACAATCAGCATTTCTGGTATCAAGTGACCACCGGACCGAACCAGCGCGAATACGTTTTGGTTGATGCTTCAACCGGTGAAATCAAGCGCGCCGCCTCCGCCGAAAAATTGGGTGTGACGGAAAGCGAACACCTTTCGACTTCCGCGCAAAAATCACTCGTTCCCAAACGCACGACGCACAACGGCAACGAGACGGCTATTCGTTTTCACAACGGGACAGCCGCACCGGTGGAACTTTTTTGGGTGGATCAAAGTGGCGAACGTAAATCTTATGGGCGCATTCGCGCCAACCAGACCACGGAGCAACACACTTACGCGGGTCATGTCTGGCTGGTTACGGATTCGCTCGGCAATCCGCTTGGTTTTTTTGAAGCAACGCCTGAAGTCTTGGAAGTTGAAATCAATAGCAAGCCGGCTAAAACCGAGCCGCCACTACATCAGCAGGGGCAACGTCGTTCGGAGGAGTCTCCAGATAAAAATTGGTCCATCGAGTTTGCAAATCACAACATCGAACTTGTCGCGGGTAACGGTGAAATTACACTGCTGACCACCAATGGCACGGCAGAACATCCGTATCGCGGGCCGGTCGTCTGGTCGCCGGATTCACAAAGCTGCGTCGTTCAATCTGTCACCGAAGTGCCGCGCCACATCGTGACCATCGTGGAATCGTCGCCGCGCGATCAGCTCCAGCCGAAGTTGCAGACGTATGATTATTTCAAACCCGGCGACGCGTTGCCGCAAGTTCAGCCAGTGCTGATCAACATCGCTGAAAAAAAACTTTTGCCGGTGGCGGATGACTTGTTTCCGAATAATTTTACGCCTGACGGAGAAATCAATTTCCGATGGTCGACGCGCGGCGATGAATTTTATTTCGACTACAACCAGCGCGGACATCAGCTCTATCGCATCCTCGCCGTGAACGCACCAAACGGTGCCGTCCGCACAGTCGTCGAGGAGCGCAGCCAGACGTTTGTGGATTACGAAACCAAAACGTGGCGCGAGTGGTTGGATGACTCCGGCGAACTGCTGTGGCTGAGTGAGCGCGATGGCTGGGCGCACTTGTGGCTCTACGATGCCGCAACGGGCAAGGTGAAAAATCAAGTGACGCGCGGCAACTGGGTTGTGCGCGAAGTGCTCAGGGTGGACGCGGCGAAACGTCAGGTTTGGTTTCTCGCGAGCGGCTTGCGTGCGGGCGAAGATCCGTATCAACATCAGCTTTGCCGCGTGAATTTTGACGGCAGCGGCTTCGCTCAACTGACGCAAGGCGACGGCGACAACTCGGTGGAATTTTCACCGGATGCAAAATATTTTATCGCGAAATATTCACGCGCTGATTTGCCGACGGTCACCGAATTGCGCCGCAGCGACGATGGAAAATTGATTTGCGAACTTGAACGCGCCGACGCATCCCAACTCTTGAAGTCTGGCTGGACAATGCCGGAACGCTTTGTGGCCAAAGGTCGCGATGGCAAGACGGACATCTATGGCGTAATCATCAAGCCATCCAATTTTGATCCCAAGAAAAAATATCCAATCGTCGAAGAAGTGTATGCGGGGCCGCAGGATTCGTTCGCGCCGAAAAAGTTTGGCCGGTTGCTGCGGCAACACACGCTCGCGGAACTCGGATTTATCGTTGTGCAGGCGGACGGTATGGGCACGGACAATCGCGGCAAGGCATTTCACGATGTCTGCTGGAAAAATTTGCAGGACGCCGGTTTCCCTGACCGCATCGCGTGGATCAAGGCGGCGGCAAAAACGCGGCCATGGATGGATTTGTCACGCGTTGGTATTTACGGCGGTTCCGCTGGCGGGCAGAACGCGATGCGCGCGCTCCTTGACTACAATGATTTTTACAAAGTGGCCGTGGCTGATTGCGGCTGCCACGATAATCGCATGGATAAGATCTGGTGGAACGAACAGTGGATGGGCTGGCCGGTGGACGATTCCTACGCGCGCAGCTCGAACGTGGACGCCGCGCACAAGTTGCAGGGCAAGTTGCTGCTCATGGTCGGCGAGCTGGACCACAACGTGGATCCGGCTTCGACGATGCAGGTGGTGAATGCTTTGGAAAAAGCGAACAAAGATTTTGAGATGCTCGTCATCACCGGTTCGGATCACGGCTCGGCGGAAACGCCTTACGGCAGCAAGCGGCGGGTGGAATTTCTGGCGCGTAATCTAGGCGGCGCGCGTTAAAGCTTTGCCACCGAGGCACAGAGAACACCGAGGAACCGCGTCGCGATAATTTTTCTCTGTGCCCTCTGTGTCTCTGTGGCTAGACTGATTCCATGTCTGCTGAACAACAACCGGCGCCCGACGCGCCGAATCCTGAACGCAAAACTTTGGACGATCGCGCGAAGATGACGGAGCTCGAACGCATCCGCCACTCCTGCGCGCATGTGCTCGCCACCGCCATTCTCCGCATCTGGCCGGACGCGCAATTCGCTTACGGTCCGCCCGTGGACAATGGTTTTTACTACGACCTCGAATGTTCCCACCGCATCTCGCCGGAAGATTTTGAGAAGATCGAGGCGGAGATGAAGAAGGAGATCAAGGCGAACAATACGTTTGAAAAGCTCACCGTCACGCGCGAGCAGGCGATTGCTGATGCGTCGAGCGGACGGCTCGGCGGACTGGGCGAACGTCCCGGTAATGCCAGCAAGTTCAAGTTGGATTTGCTCAAGCAGATTCCCGAGGGCGAGGCGATTTCCTATTTCAAGAACGGCGACTTCATTGACCTGTGCGCCGGGCCGCATGTGATGCGCACCGGCAACATCGGCGCATTCAAGCTTACCAGCGTGGCCGCCGCCTACTACAAGGGCGACGAAAAAGGCCCGCAGCTCCAGCGCATCTACGGCACGGCGTTCAAGAACAAGACCGCGATGGACGAGTATTTCAAGATGATCGAGGAGGCCAAGCGCCGCGACCATCGCAAGATCGGCGCGGAGATGGGGCTGTTCGCGATTGACACCGAATTTGTCGGGCCGGGCATGCCGCTGTGGCTGCCCAAGGGCACGGTGCTGGTCGAGGAACTGGAGAAGCTGGCCAAGGAAACGGAATTCGCCGCCGGCTATGTGCGCGTCCGCACGCCGCATCTGGCCAAGGAGAAAATGTATAAAACCTCCGGGCATCTGCCGTATTACGCGGAGTCCATGTTTCCGAAAATGGAAATGGACGAACACCGCGCCGACCGCAAGGACATCGAGCAACGCATCGCGGAACTGGAAAAACAACTTTCCGACCACGCCAAGAAATTGGCCGAGCCGAAGTCCGGCGAGAAATAACTTTTTCGCCCGCCGTCAGATTGAAATTGCCAGTCACCGGATTCAATCTGCCGGTCAAAAGATTGCGTCTGACGGTCGCCGGATTGGTTCTGCAAGTTGCCTGACAACCTCTGCCGACTGCCTGACGGCATCTGTCGGTTGGTTTATTCCATCTGCCAACTGCCAAACGCCATCTGCCAATCGGTTTATCGCGTCGTGCTGTTGACTTTTGACCACTGACGGTTGCCAGATGGCGTCTGTCAGTTGCCGGACGACCTCTGACTTTTGGTTTATCGCGTCTGTCGGTTGCCTTTTGGCCTCAAAACCCCGCTTTTTCTCAATTTTCGTCGAAAAAATGGCAAAATTTGGTGAGAAAGCCCGTCCAACGGGTTCACGCTTGACGTGCTATGACTACCAAACAGCAAAACAAGCTGGCCATGTATCTAGCG
>Ga0164296_1003744_pt1 | contig 14174 bp, 15 predicted proteins | sample GEODES057metaG_FD_113533 | JGI IMG/M metagenome (GOLD analysis project Ga0164296, IMG submission 113533) | Dystrophic lake water microbial communities from Trout Bog Lake, Wisconsin, USA - GEODES057 metaG | ecosystem: Environmental > Aquatic > Freshwater > Lake | place: USA: Trout Bog Lake... | reverse complement strand
GCTTATGTCAATCAGGCAAGCTTAAGTGCGCATTATGAGGCTCGCGACGCCTTGAGCAAACCCTGCGCATTCTCAAGGGCCTCGCGGCATGCCGCCGTGCCCATATCGGCTTCTAATTTTTGAAAGAGGGCAACGACATCTTGGCCCATTTGGTGCAGCGCTTCACGGACATGATCTGCCTCACCATGGCCCATGTCTTTTATGCGCCGATCTGCCGCCTCAAGCCGCTCCCTTAAGTTCTGCACGTCCTTATGCGCTATAGCCACTTCATTCATCTTACGCCCGATATCGCTCATCAATACTGCCTTGTGCTCTTCGCAGTTCTGCAACTGCATCTCAATCTTGCGCATCTCAACAGCCGCCTGCGCACGCAATTGATCACGCTCCGCGTAAATCTCTGTCATTGAAAGTGGCAATTGCATTTCAAGTCGGCGCGTTGATAAGCGCACAGCCCTTTGCCACAATAAAGGGAGAGCCAGCAAAAAAACGAGCGTGGCCGATAAAGCGCCCAAACCAAAAATCAAAATAAACTCGACCACACCTCACCTCTGCCACCAGAAAATAAGCGCCACCATGCCACGGGCCAGCGGCGCATCCAAGCGCAAAGCCTCTCTTTTACCAAGAAAGATGTAGCCTCAGAAGGGATTCCATGTCGAGGTGGGGGTGAATTTAAGATAGCCCAAATTGACGCCCAGCCGCGCACCAACACCAGAGCGAATTGGCACAACAACAATGTCATCAGCGGTAAGCGCTGTAAAACCAAAGCCACCCACCAAATAGGCCGACCCATCAATGCCGCCATAACGACGGAAGATAGAATTCACTGCTGGCAGATTATAGACCAGCATCATCGTACGATCACCATCGCCACCCGCATCAAACCCCAGAGATGGCCCTTGCCAGAACACATGCATATCGCCCGCATTACGCGTGTACATCGTGCCTTCGCCAAAGCGCGCGCCCGCAAAAAATGCACCCGCAGCCTCTTGCCCCAAAATATAGGCATTAGGCTGCCCCCAACGCTTCACTGCGGCCTCAACAGCCTGCGCAAGCCCGCGTGAAATCGTGCCAAAGAACTTATGGCCACTATCGACCAATTCACCTGTGGTGAATTTTTTAGGCCGCTCGGATTCTTGTGCAAGAGCCTTCGACAAAGGCATCAGCACAGGGCTTGATGACACAACGCCACCGAGGCCAACACTTAATGCTGCAAGCATGGATCTGCGTGAATAATGCGTCATAACAATACCCTTTACTCATGAGCGCGGCCGAGCACTCATAGCCGCATAGAAAAATGACCAGAACAAGACGCAAGGTCATCTTGCCACATAATTATTTATTCACTCTGGCGCAGGAGGGTTAATGAATCCTTTCACTTGAGTACTTCATTGCGCCACAATCATCGACGCTTACACTTTTTAAAAAGGCCCTGCCCTCTAACGCCCCTCTTGCCTTTTAATTTATGGGAAAATGGACTACTAACGCATCATTGTTTTATGACATGATCATGTGATTCGGCCTCACATTTTTAAAGTGCCGTCATGAGCTTCAAGCTCTTGCTATGAATGGATCGCTTATGTCTCTCTTTTCCCTTGATGCCCTCGACCTCGCCGCTCTCTTATGCTCTCGCGTGTGCCATGATGTCATCAGCCCCGTGGGCGCCATTGTGAATGGATTAGAGGTTCTTGAAGAAGAAAAAGACGCTGAAATGCGCAATTTTGCTGTTGATCTCATCAAGAAAAGTGCGCGCACGGCCTCAGCCCGTTTGCAATTTTGCCGCCTTGCGTTCGGCGCCGCAGGTTCAGCTGGCGCCAGCATTGACACAGGCGATGCGGAGCAAGTCGCGCGCGCTTTGCTCAGCGATGACCGCACCAAAATGGTCTGGCAGGCCACGCGCATGCTCATGCCCAAAAACAAAGTCAAACTGCTCCTCAATCTATGCTTGATTGCTTCAGCAACTATTCCTCGTGGCGGCACACTCACCATTACCATTGAGGGTGCAGCCGAACAGGAAATGATCAGCGTTGAGGCACGCGGCGCTAATGCACGCCTCGCCCATGCTGTTCCCAGCCTGTTAGCTGGCACGCCCGAAAATGACAGCGTCGATGCCCATGGTATTCAAGCCTATTACACCGGCCTTGTTGCACGCGCCGCGGGCATGAGCCTTGATATTGAGGCGAGCAGTGAAAGCATTTTGCTCAAAGCCAGCCCAGAAGCTCCTGAGGCTTAAAACAAACTTCACCTTATTTGGTGAGTTAATTTTAAGACAGATCGTTTAGCCTGTTTAGATGTATTTAAAATATTTAGGAGATCCGCTGGCTCCAGCGGGCCTCAGACATAATGGGCTGGACCATGAGTCATATATTGATTGTTGATGATTCAATTGTCATTCGCAAAGTCTTATGCCGTATTTTTGATGGCCTGAATTTCAAGGCACATCAGGCAGATACGCGCGAGCATGCTTTTGATATCTGCACAAAATATGCGCCTGATATTATTATTATTGACTGGCTCATCCCCAGTGATGGCGCAGTCAGTTTAGTGCGCGCCTTGCGTAAATTACCTCAATGCGCGCATACGCGATTTTTTGTATGCAGCGCGCTTTTTACCTCCTAGGATATGCGTAAAATCAAAGAGGCCGATATCGAAGATATCGTCCTCAAGCCCTTTGATCGCCATCATATCTGGGAAAAATTTGCGAGCATGCGCCCTGCCGCATAAACTCATTAAGTCAAAAAAAAAACCCGCCGAAGCGGGGTTTTTATTATGCGGTGATACGCTCATCTGTATCCAGCGGTTCACGCAGCACATAGCCACGTCCCCAGACTGTTTCAATATAATTGCGCCCCTCACTCGCATTGGCGAGTTTTTTGCGTAATTTGCAGATAAACACATCAATAATCTTCAATTCTGGCTCATCCATTCCACCATAGAGGTGATTAAGAAACATCTCTTTGGTGAGCGTTGTCCCCTTACGCAAGGACAATAATTCAAGCATCTGATATTCTTTTCCAGTCAGGTGAACACGTGCGCCACCAACTTCGACTGTCTTTTGATCAAGATTAACGATGAGATCGCCTGTCGCCACAACAGATTGAGCATGGCCCTTCGAGCGGCGTACAATTGCCTGAATACGAGCAACCAATTCATCTTTGTGGAATGGTTTGGTGAGATAATCATCGGCACCAAAGCCAAGCCCCTTCACCTTATCTTCAATACCAGCGAGGCCGGAGAGAATAAGAACAGGCGTTTTTACTTTTGCCACGCGAAGAACGCGTAACACTTCATAGCCCGACATGTCCGGAAGGTTGAGATCAAGCAATATGATGTCATAATCATAGAGTTTACCGAGATCGATACCCTCTTCACCTAAGTCGGTTGTATAAACGTTAAAATTTTCTGACTTGAGCATAAGCTCAATACTTTGAGCCGTTGCACTATCATCTTCAATTAATAATACGCGCATCTAAGGTCCCCACAACTACCCCCGTGGATGATGACCGCAGCGTTTGAAAAAAGCGCATCACGGCGTCTATTGAATCTGCCGAAGCAGCTCCAACTCATTGAAGACGTTACATCGCAATGGTTAACAAATCATAACCGCAGCACATGACGTCATCACCCGAATCATCTTTGTCGGATATCGAATCAATCTATAACTCTGCATTTCCTGACTTGCGAGCCCTAAAAATTAAGAAATAAGGCAAGATTACGCCATAAAGCCAAGCTATGACATCAGACTTGCCTGATGCTTACGTCTCTCTCACTAAAAAAAATAACTTATTTTCTATTTTGGTAAGGAAGCGGAAACCTCCATGCGTCATCTTTAGGGGGTCTCGCGGAAATGTGTTGTCGGCTGCAAAGCCGATCATTGTTCCTTAGTGCCGGAGTAGAGTATGAAGTCGCGGGATAGTCTTATCCGCCTCAAGCGTTTCCAGTGTGAGGAGAAACGCCGTCGCGTCACCCAAATCGAAGCTATGATTGCTGAATTTGGGCGGATGGCTCAAGAGCTTGACCGAGAAATCGCAAGCGAAGAGCAAAAATCGGGCATCACAGACCTCAATCATTTTGCTTATTCAACCTATGCACGCGCAGCCCGCGGACGCAGGGATAATTTGCAACAATCGGTCGATGAGCTCACAACTCAGCTCAACGAAGCACGTAGTCTTTACGAGGAAGCCGCGGAAGAATTTGCCAAGGCCCAATCGCTCGAAGGACGCGAAAAAGGGATTGAGCGGCCAATTGAACTCGCACGCGAGCGCCGCACCAGTCATCTCTTGGGATTGCGCAGCGCCTGAGTCTAAAAATATGTGCCAGTCTCAGAACTGGCACATCTCCCCTTCTGCCATCCACCCTCATGGGCATGCGCCTCATTTGCATCTTGCACCTTTTGCAAAGCTCGTGCAGGGATAGTCATGAGTGCTTCATTCAGGAAGCGCGGGATGGACCATACCAAGCGCATGAAAAAATATCTTGATTATATATGGCCCGTCATTGGCATTGGCGCCATTGCTTTTTCATCATCACTTCTGCTCAATGAATTAAAGGGCATTTCTGCCCATGATGTCGTTGCTGAATTGCAAGCCATTCCTCCTCATCTCTTTGCGTTGGCAATTGGCTCAACCTTACTCGCCTATACCGCTCTTGCATGGTATGACCGCATTGCTCTGATGCATTTGGGCAAAAAATTATCTTGGGTCTTTATTTCTCTGACCTCATTCACCACTTATGCGCTTTCACATAATATTGGCATGTCGGTTTTCTCAGGCGCCATGGTGCGCTACCGCGCTTACTCCTCAAAAGGCCTGAGCCTGCCAGAGGTCACAATTCTCGTAGCCTTTTGCTCCCTCACTTTTGCGCTTGGCACATTAACTCTGAGCGCCGGCGTCCTCATCATCCATCCCGAGATTGTCCAGCGTCTTTTTGCGATAGAGCCATGGATCGCGCAAGCCATAGGCTTTGCGATTGCTGGTCTCATTATCCTTTATCTCATCGGCTCAGTCTTTCATTTCCGCCCTCTCCATATCGGCCGATTTGAATTAGTTTATCCACGCCCAGCCATTGCTCTTCGTCAATTATGCGCGGGAACAATTGAAATCATTGGTGCTGCTGGCATTATTTATTTTGCCCTTCCCGCTGAAAGCAATCCCGGCTTTATCATTGTACTGGGCGTGTTCTTGGCTTCATTTTCAGCCGCGCTTTTATCCCATGCACCAGGGGGCTTAGGCGTGCTTGAATATGTATTTATCAAAGCCATGCCAGATTCAGCGCATGTCCAAGTTCTCGCGGCTCTTCTGATATTTCGTTTGTTTTATCTCTTATTGCCTTTGGGTGCGGGCCTCATTGTTGTTTTGATTTTTGAGCGCCAGCGTTTCATGGAAACATTGCGCACACATCACATCACCCGCTAAGGCAAAATAAAACGGGCCCTTGTGAGGCCCGTCTAAACTCAGAAGCGTTCAGCAATTCTACTGACGATATTGCTGAATACGTGTGGTCCGCAGGCCCGCCAAACCATGCTCATCAATTGACATTTGCCAGCTCAAATATTCGTCCACAGTCAGCGTATAGCGACTGCAAGCTTCCTCGAGAGACAATAAGCCACCACGGACAGCCGCGACAACTTCAGCCTTGCGACGGATAACCCATCTCTTGGTGGAGACAGGCGGCAGGTCCGCCACGGTTAAAGGACTTCCATCAGGCCCGATTACATATTTGACCCTCGGGCGTTGGGCTTCTGTCATGGGACTCACTCACACACAAACAACTAAACTATTGATCACAATAGATGGATCACTTTAAAATTATACTAAGCCCTACCTCAGCCGAACCGCCCCAAAACTGCCAATTTTTTGATTTTTTTAACAAATTCGCCACGAAGACGTATCCTAATGGGACAGATAGAGAGCTTTTGTTAACCCTGTTCCACGTCAACCCAAAAAAACTCTTATGTGCCCCCCGCGCGGCTTAGGTTGCATTTACGGCCAGAATGTTCTTTTAAAATAGCTCACTGACCCGCTTTAACCGCGCCAGCCCTGAGATATCAGACCATGTCTTATGCTTTTCCTGATGTCACATCATTGAACGCAACCCAAAGCCCGCCTTCAGAGGTGATTGGCTTGAATTCGCTTGATCTGCCCAAAGCGCCCAAAGACACGCGCGTTGTGGTGGCGATGTCGGGTGGTGTGGACTCCTCGGTGGTGGCAGCCCTCCTCAAGCGCGAGGGCTATGACGTGATTGGCGTAACCCTTCAGCTTTATGATCATGGCGCGGCGATTCATCGCAAAGGCGCATGTTGTGCGGGGCAAGATATTCAAGATGCGCGCAATGTCAGCGCGCGTATTGGCATCCCCCATTATGTCCTCGATTATGAGCGCACATTTCGCGAAAAAGTGATGGACCGCTTTGCGCAAAGCTATGTGGCGGGTGAAACACCCATTCCCTGCGTTGCCTGCAATCAACACATCAAATTCACTGACCTCATGGAGGTCGCCAAAGATCTTGGTGCCGATGCTTTTGCCACCGGCCATTACATCATCTCCAAACCAACGGCCGAAGGTGGGCGCGCGCTGTATCGCGCGGCCGACCCCGAGCGCGATCAAAGCTATTTTTTATTTGCAACGACGCCCGAGCAGCTGTCGCTCTTGCGTTTTCCTTTGGGCACATTACCCAAAGCGCAGGTGCGTGAGCTCGCGCGCGAATTTGGCCTCGTAGTCGCGGAAAAAGCAGATAGCCAAGACATTTGCTTTGTCCCAACAGGCAAATACACACAAGTCATTGAAAAACTCATCCCAAGCGCCGCCGAGGAAGGCGAGATCATCCATATTGATGGACGCGTTTTGGGCCGCCATAACGGGCTTATTCATTATACCATTGGGCAAAGACGCGGCCTTGGACTGACAGATATCAGCGCAGGCGGGGGCGAGCCTTTGTTTGTGATCAAACTTGATGCTGCCAAAAAACAAGTCATTGTCGGGCCGCGCAGCGCACTCTCAACACGTTCAGTGATTTTGCGTGATCTGAATTGGATTGGCGATGGCACGCTTGAGGACGCCGCATGCGCGCATAAGGATATAGCTGTGCGCTTGCGCTCCACGCGCCCACCTGTCCCTGCAGTTTTACGCAAATCAGGCGAGGATTATTGCGTTGATTTGATCGACGGCGAAGATGGTGTTTCACCCGGACAAGCCTGTGTTTTTTACGACTCATCCCTTGGCACAGCGCGCGTGCTTGGTGGCGGCTTCATTAAATCCACTCATCACCGACCCAGCGCTGACAGTGAGCCCAATGCATGAGCCATGCATCTGAGCCGACAAATCCTACACATCATCACATCAGTGCCAATGATGTGAAAGATGCGTATGCACGATGGGCGCCTATTTATGATCTAGCCTTCAAAGCTGTTTTGCATCCAGGCCGCCGCGCTTTGGCCAATGCTGTTAATTCCATCGGCGGCTCCGTGCTTGATGTGGGTGTTGGCACGGGATTAGAGCTGCCCATGTTTAGCGCGCATACCGCCATTACGGGCATTGATTTGAGCGAGCCTATGCTCAATATGGCACGCGCGCGCGTGAGGGATTTGCACCTTGACCACGTCAAAGAGCTCAGGGTGATGGACGCGCAAAATCTTGATTTCCCCAATGCCAGCTTCGACGTCGTTATTGCCCCCTATGTCCTGAGCGTTGTGCCCGACCCAAGCCGCACCTTGGATGAATTGGCGCGCGTGGTGAAAGAGGGCGGCGATATCATTCTGGTCAACCACATTGGCGCGGAAACTGGCCTATTGGCGCTGTTTGAAGGCTGGCTCGCCAATGCCAGCGCTATTTTGGGCTGGGACCCACATTTTTCATGGTCGCACATCAGTGAATGGCTTGAACGCAACCCAAAATACCAATTGATTGCCAAGCGGAGACTGCCTCCGCTTAATCTCTTTACCCTCACACATATCAAGCGCCTAAGCTAGGCAAAGCCATGATCAGTGATAAAATTGTGTTTGGGCGCGACATGAGCAGCCCTTCGCGCGCTCTGTGGCTTGACACTACGCCTGCCAAGCACCTATATCCAACCTGCCTCTCGCAGCATAGGCTGCATCAAAGGTGTGGGGCGGAGTAGCTCAGCTGGCTAGAGCAGAGGAATCATAATCCTTGTGTCGGGGGTTCGAGTCCCTCCTTCGCTACCATTTTTCATTTTCACATCATCAATCGTTAAAATCTCACATGAGTGATCGCATGAGAGGCATACCCTCTATAGCTCCGTCGAAAGTAGAGTGAGCTTAAGAAAACTATGATCACTTCGTCGCAGATAAGCGTCTTTTAGGATCAATTTCCGCACTGCATGATTGAGCATGATCAAATCGCCCACTAGCATCTGCAGTTAATATAAAACAGACCTGAGCCTTCTCACGCCTGACCGATAGGAGAGCAGTCCATGCTAACAGGCCTTGAAGACAGTCTCGCCGTTCTTCAATTGTCAAGCCCGCTCATCGCGTTGCTCTCGGTGATTATGTTTGAAGTGCCGCGCTATCTCTTTTCAAGCTGCGCGATGGCTTTTTCCACGATGAGACAGAACATCAAATCGATCTATCCACATCCATCAGCATAATCATATCAAGCTATAATGGCGCTCACACTCTCGTCAAAACAGTCAAATCTGCGCATGCACAAAAAGGCAATATTGTTGAAATTATCATTATTGATGATGGCTCTGATGATGATACATTGCAGTGCGCTCACCAACTCAAACGTGATGGATATGCCACAAAAATAATTCATCACGCGCATCGCATCGGCAAAAGCGCCGCCAACAATCATGCCGCCCGCTTCGCCAAAGGTGATCTATTACTCAGCCTTGATGACGATACACATTTATCAACGCCTTATGAGGCTGCGCATCTTGCAAGCGCATTTGCAGATAAAAATGTAGCGGCTGCAAGTGGCAATCTAAAAATCGCCAATTCATCTGCGAGTCTGTGGACATCACTTCAATCACTTGAATATCTCGCCTCCATTACAGCAGGACGATCATTCCTCAACATCATTGATGCCATTGCCTGCTGCTCTGGCGCCTTCTCCATGTTTGATCGCACAATCTTTTTAAAGATAGGCGGCCTTAATGTGGGACCGGGTGAGGATCTGGAAATCACACAACGCTTGAGGCTACTCGGCTACACCACGCGCTTTGTGCGTCATGCTGAAGCCATGACGCAAGCGCCCGTCACCTTAGCGCGCTTAATTCATCAACGCGTGCGTTGGGACCGCGATGCTCTGAACATTCGCTTGCTGATGTACAAGCAATTGATGGCTCAATCCACACATGAAAGCTTGGGCGATACACTGCAACGGCTCGACTTTGTCATATTTGAATTAGTTCCCACCTTCTTTTTTCCCTTTTATTGCATCTATATTATTTATTTTTTCCAAAGCGAAGCGCTGAACTTTTTATATGGACTTTATATCTTGCTGCTTGGCCTTTACACGCTCAATATTGCTATTGTGATAATCACAACACGCGCGCAGCTCGCTTTCTTTGACGCGCTAACAATCTTCATTCTACCGCTCTATCAAGGTGTATTCATGCGCTTTGTGCAGATCTATGCATTTGCCGATGAACTCTTCTTTCAAGGCTCTCATCGCGACACTTATGTGCCCAAATATATTCGCACTGCCCTCTATCAAAAGGTGAATTATGCACAGGACTGATCAACATCGACATGCTCCCGATCCCGTTGAAACACGCCGCTCTGTGAGCGGCATGGGTGTTCGTATCATCTATGGCACGGGCGTGATTGGTTTAGGCCTTTATTTACTGTGGTATTTCGGACGATCACTTTTATTTCTTGAAGGCACAGGTATTGTTACAGCTCCCATTTATGATATTTCAACGCCCTATTTATCACTCATTGACTCAGTGAATGTGGTACCAGGCATTTATATTTCTGAGCATGATATTGTCGCCACAATCCATTCGCCCCAATTGGATCAAAACATCAACGATATCGATCGCGTACTTGTAGAGCAGAGCCAGAAAGAAGCTGATTTACGTATTCGCTACCGCATTGCCAATGCCACATCTCAATCCGCACAAGACCGCCTCGCAATGGCCAATGAAGCCTTCCGTCGCCTTGATGGCAAGAATGGTGAGTCCGCAAGCCTCGTCTATCGCATGGATGTTTATCGCGAACGCGCGCAAGCTCTTGTCCAGAAATCACAAGCTGACGCGGAAGTTGACGAGGTGCAAATTCAATTACATCGCTTTGAAGAAAATACAGCACTTTTAAAAAATAAAATCCAAGCTCTCAACGCTCAATTTAATAATGGCTATGTGACCGCCCCCATTTCAGGCATCATCGGCACAAATCTCATGCATAATGGTGAGGTGATCAAGCCCGGCGATACAATTGTTCAGATCTACGATATGTCAGAATCCTATATTATCTGGCACGTTCCAGCTTTCACGATCAAAACACCGCGCATTGGTGATATTGTTTATGTGCATTACGGCCAAAAAATATTACCTGCTTATGTCTATGATATCAAAAATATAGCGGAAACCGCCCCTGAATCATCGCAATCTATTCTTCGTGACAAACCCCAAGAGCAAGCGATTTTGGTCAAAACAAAAACTCAACAGCCGTCACTGCCCATTAACGCTCCCGTTACTGTGCGCATGAATTACAATGGCTGGCTTGATGCTGCGGTAAGTTATATTATTGGACGCATGCAATGATCTATTGCCCCCGCTGTCACAGCTCACGAATGAAGCGACAAGAGGTCATTCACCATATTCTCTGTGCTTATGTTGGGCCTGAGGCGGATTTTACACAAACCGGCAAGTCGCATATCTGCCCCAAATGTCATCGCCAACTCAAAAGCGATCATAGCGACAATGAAATTATAGGCCATTGCATCAGCTGCTTAGCGTGCGACTATGAAGAAAGCGAAGGTGTGTCATGAAAGCTAATCATTATAGAGCCATCACACTCATCATGGCCCTTGCCATCAGTGCGCCTCATATATCGCAAGCACAAACATTGTCATCAGGTGAAATTATATATGTGCGTGAATGTGCCAAATGCCACCAGATCGGCGAAGGGGCGCAAAATCGTGTTGGCCCACAACTCAATCAACTCTTTGGGCGCAAGGCTGGCTCACTGCCGGACTTTGATCATTATTCTGAAGCCTTTGCAAAAGCTGATTTTATATGGACACCCGATCTCTTTCGCGCCTTCATAAAAGATCCCAAGAATGTCGTTGCAGGTACGATGCAAATCTACAATGGATTGCAAAATGATGATGAGATCAGCGCGCTCATTGAGTTTTTGAAAAATCCTACAACGGACCCTAAATAGACATATTTAAATTAGCAGCGGTCAGATATTCCCCTCATCAACACACGCGCTGCCAAGCAATAAGCATCAGCTCTTGCGCGCACCCAAGATAATGACGGGGGAAACTGCCGAGCTGTGGATAACCCTCATGTGACAAAACCGATATTTTTCTGCTAAAACTCCCCCCATAATCCAATTAAGCTCACCAAAGAGTTGGGGGAAATTATGCATAGATTCCTTCGTCTATCTGTCATAGCAACATCATGCCTTTTTTATCCACTCATGGCATGGTCTGCAGATGCCGTCGAAGATTTTTATAAAAATAAAAGCCTAACGATTATCGTGGGATTTTCTGCGGGCGGTGGCTATGACCTTAATGCGCGCGCCATCAGCCGCAGCATTGGCAAACATATTCCCGGCAATCCCAAAGTCATCATTCAAAATATGCCGGGCGCAGGCAGTCTATCGGCTCTCAATCATCTGGCTAATCTCTCCCCAAAAGATGGAACCGAACTTGCCATATTCTCACGCGGTGCGCCGTTTGAGCCACTTATGGGTAATAAGCAAGCGCAATTTGATCCACGCACGCTCACATGGATTGGTAGTCCCAGCCGCGAAACAAATCTTGTTTTTACGCGCTCCAGCGCATCTCTAAAAACACTTGATGACCTGCGTAGCCATGAGGTTGTCATTGCAACATCGGGGGGCGGCGCTGATACCGCAACTTTTCCCCTCCTCATGAATGCAGTATTTAAAACAAATTTGAAAATCATCACCGGCTATCCCGGCGCCAATGAGCTCTTATTGGCTGTTGAGCGCAGCGAGGCTGATGGCATTGCAGGGCTGTCGTGGGGCTATCTCAAAGCTGCACGTCCATCATGGATCAGCGATAAAAAAATTGATATTCAATTGCAGCTTGGTTTAACCAAAGCGCCTGATTTACCCAATGTCCCCTCAGCGCTTGATCTTGTCAAAGATCCCGCTGATAAGCAATTTTTAGAGGTGTTCTTAGCACGCTTGACGATTGCGTGGCCCCTCGCTGGCCCCGCACATATGCCCGATGACCACACAAAAATAATTCGCGAAGCTTTTGCCGCCACCATGACTGACCCCGATTATAAAAAAGATGCGGAGCAACAATCAATTGATGTTGATCCCGTCTATGCCGATGAAATCACTTCAATTCTCAATCGCGTTTATAATGCGCCAGAAGATGTCATTGCACGTGCGCGTCAAATCTCCGATGCGGCACGTTAATTAACAAAAGAAAGAACAGAGACATGTCCGATCATTATGATGTCATCATCGTCGGCGGCGGCCCTGTTGGTGTCGGCCTCGCCATCACCCTAGGCTTACGTCATATAAATTGCGCTCTTATTGAACCACGCACAACACTCAGCCGCATTCCAAAAGGGCAAAATCTGACCCAGCGCACAATGGAGCATTTTGCACGCTGGGGAGTTGAGCCTGCGATGCGTGATGCACGTCTTATGCCCAAGGGCTATGCGATTGGAGAGCTGACCGCCTATGGCAATTTACTCAGCACCTATTGGCACGCACCTGCGGGACGCGAGTTAGTCCGCGCTTTTTACTCACAAGACAATGAACGCATACCCCAATATCAAACCGAAATGGTCTTGCGCAAAAAATTGGCGGAACTCCCAAGCGTAAAGCCTTTCTTTGGTTATAGCGCAGGCAAAATCAATCAAGATAAGGACATCGTCTCTGTTGCCATCGCGCGCGAGGATGGCACTGATCAACGCATGATTACCGGCTCATATCTTGTGGGCTGCGATGGCGCCCATTCAAATGTCCGCGCACAAATCGGCATTGAGCGGACAAAACAAGATTATGAGCAAACCATGTTGTTGGCGGTGTTCAAATCGCCTGATCTCAACGAGATCTTAAAACGCTATCCTGATCGCTCGACCTATCGTGTTTTGCGTCCTGAGCTTGATGGCTATTGGCAATTCTTTGGCCGCATTGATGTGCCCGATGGCTGGTTCTTCCACGCCCCCGTGCCGCCCAATTCAAAAATCGACACCTTTGATTCACTCGGCCTCATCCAGCAAGCTGCTGGCGCGCCCATTCAGTGTGATTTTGAACATCTCTCCTTCTGGCAAATGCGCGTGGCAGTCGCGGAGGAATATCAGCGCGGGCGCATTTTCATAGCGGGCGATGCCGCGCATTCTCACCCTCCCTATGGTGGGTTTGGCCTCAATAATGGTTTGGAGGACATTGTTAATCTCGGCTGGAAATTAGCGGCATGCGTGCAAGGATGGGGTGGCCACGCTCTTCTCGAAAGCTATAGCGAAGAGCGCCGACCTGTCTTTTGGGACACGGCAAATGATTTTATCACCTCACGAATTAAACGCGATGCCGCTTTTCTGCATCGCTACAATCCCGAACATGATAGGCTTGAGTTTGAAGCAGCATGGAAAGGGCGTGAAACCGACATTGGATCGCGCTTCCAACAATATGAACCCAATTACGAAGCCTCGCCCGTTTTATTTGGACCTGAGGGCGGCAAAACAACAGCGCATGGAACACATCACGTCAAAGCGCGCGCAGGCCATCATCTTGCACCTGTCACGCTGAGCAATGGATCAAATAGTTTCGATGCCCTGAGTGATGGCTTCACCCTCATTGCGCTTGATGCCGATGAGAAGGATTGCGCAGCCTTTGAACACGCTGCCCATCAGCTCTCTATTCCCTTTAGCATCATCCGTGACACCTATAGCGAAGGGCGTGAACGCTATGAGGCACAGCTTATTCTCGTGCGCCCAGATCAATATGTTGTCTGGGCGGGCGATCGTCTTAACATAGCGGCAAATGATATATTTGCACG
>Ga0164296_1003741_pt1 | contig 14186 bp, 14 predicted proteins | sample GEODES057metaG_FD_113533 | JGI IMG/M metagenome (GOLD analysis project Ga0164296, IMG submission 113533) | Dystrophic lake water microbial communities from Trout Bog Lake, Wisconsin, USA - GEODES057 metaG | ecosystem: Environmental > Aquatic > Freshwater > Lake | place: USA: Trout Bog Lake... | reverse complement strand
CCCGCCGCGCAAGCCATCACTGTTGAATTGCTCAAAGCCCGCTTGACTGAACTCGATCACCTCCCCGTCGTCAGCGCTCACGTAGCCTGCAGGACCAAATAGATTGGCCTGTCGCAAGCGTCGCCGGGTCATCTCGTGGGTGTCATCTTTGAAGCCAAAGTGCGTCCACACAAAATCAAATTGTCCATGACCATTGGGGATGATTTGACGAGTGGAGAGAGAGTTCACCTGCTGCTGAATAATCAGGCTTGGGAAAAGCGTGATCATGGTGACACTGGGGGTGATGGTTTGGGTGGGCTTACTCGGGTCAGCAATGGTCCACCAAGGCTCTTGGACGATGTCAAGGAGGCGATCGTCTTGGAGTTTCATGTTGGGCTTGAAACTCGTCACCCCTTTCGTGACGGCTCCGTCTCCGCCTTCATTTCTTTGTGAGACCATGACCGCATGTCGTCCCCTCTCGTCCATGATCATGCGACTGCGTTGGTCTGCTCGCCAAAGCCCAAAGGTCACAAACCAAGTGTGCAATAACCCTGGGTGGTAAGGATCTTTGATGTTCTCCATCATGAGCTTCCAGTTACCAGGGATGCGTTGACGGTTATAGCCTAGAAGGGTTAATTCGCGAGATTTGAAAATACGCTCAAGCCAAGGCATGATCCGTGGGCCCAGATATTGATCCAAGGGGGGGCTTTGTGGATCGAAAGTGGCAAAGACTAGGCCATGCAAGACCTCCACTTTAAGGCGATTCAAGCCGTGTTGTTTGACATCAAAATCCTTGGGCATTCCGCCCTGAGTTATACCTTCTCTCTCTACCCCGTCTTTAAAGGGAAGGCCGCCCAAGTCACCATTAAGCTTGTAGGCCCATTGGTGATAGGGGCACACAAAACTGCGTTGATTACCGTGGGTCTTTTGGCAAAACCGAACGCCTCGGTGAGCGCAGCGGTTCTCAACCACCCGTATCCCGTGATCGAGACCTTGTTGGGAAGGGTGGACATGGTCCTTGACCATGATCACTTCACGCTCGCCTATTTGGGTTTTTTTGAAGTCGCCCAAGTTCGGAATTTCAGCCAGCAAACCAACGTAGCTCCAGTGCTGACCGTAAAAAATTCGACCCAGTTCTTGAGTGTGCAAGTGTGGGTCAGTGTAGGCCCAATACGGCACGCGTGAAATGTTGCCAGGGGTTTGTGAGAAAGTTTTTGAGGCAGGGTTCATGGTGGATCACGCGTGAGACCAAGGTTAAGCGCTTAAATCCAAATCAGGGATTGTGGATGTGCAGCATTTGCTCATATATTAAACGAATATGACCTGTTGCCATGAGCAGCGCTTAGATAGGGATTATGGTGGACTCTAAGGGTTAAGGTTTGAGTCCGAGGTCTTTTTTTGTGTTTTCCATGTGCTCCAAATGGCCAAGACGCTGGGGACCAAAATCAAAGACCATATGATGATTTGTAAGTGCTCATGCACCCAGGTGAGTTGACCAAACCACAGTCCCAGGCTCAAAACACTGATGACCCACAACAACCCGCCAGTGGCGTTGTAGACAGAGAAGGTTTTGATATTCATCTCACTCAGGCCTGCCACAAAGGGTGCAAAGGTCCTGATGAGGGGCATGAAACGCGCAAGCACCAGTGTTGAGGGACCATAGGTATCAAAGAAGTGATGGGTTTTAATGAGGGTTTGGGGATTGATCAAACGCTTTAGAGGACTTTTTAAGAGGTATTGGCTGAGATGACGGCCAGTGTAGAAATTCAATTGGTCCCCCGCAATGGCGGCCAAAGAGCAAAGAGCCATGGCCAAAGGCCAATTGAGAAGTTCCAAGCCACACAAAGTCCCGACCATGAAGAGTAAGGAATCCCCGGGTAAAAAGGGGGTGATGACCAGGCCAGTTTCAAGAAATATGATCAAAAAGATCAAACCATAGGTCCACACCCCATAAAGCGTGACCACCTCTTGCAAGGTACGGTCAATGTGAAAAATGAGGTCTATATACTGCATTAAAAGGGTCATGACTGGATTATCCCTTCATTTGGCAATGAAGTTCAGTTTTCCTGAGAGAGAGGGAAACGTCATCTAAAATACTTCAGTGAATAACGACTCCTCCTCACCCCCATTGATGAAGCCTCGCCCCATACAAGAGCTTGCCAGCGAGTTGATCAGCCAAATCGCCGCTGGCGAGGTGATTGAGCGACCCGCCTCCGTGGTCAAGGAGTTGGTGGACAATGCACTGGATGCCCAAGCAACACGGATTGATTTGCGACTGCAAGCCGGTGGCGTGAGACTCATCAGTGTTGAAGATGATGGATGCGGCATCCCTTCAGATCAATTGGCCATGGCATTAAAGCGCCATGCCACAAGCAAAATTCAAAATTTGCATGACCTCGAAGAGGTTGCTTCCATGGGTTTTCGGGGGGAAGCTCTCGCTGCAATCGCCTCCATCAGTGAGCTCACCATGGTCTCTCGCCCAGAGGATCAAGCGGTTGCCATGGCGTTGCAAGCCCGCACGGGCGAACTAAGCCCCGCAGCCCGTGCCAAAGGCACCAGTGTGGAGGTGAGAGAACTTTTTTTCAGCACTCCTGCGAGACGAAAATTTCTAAAAACCGATGCGACTGAATTGGCTCACTGCATCGAGTCAGTCAGACGTCACGCTTTGGTGCGACCTGACGTAGGTTTTGGCATTTGGCATGAGGGAAAGCTCGTCCAGCAGTGGCGAGCCCATGCGGGGAGTGACAATGCCCCTCGGTCAGCACTTGAGCTCCGGATGGCCGATGTGTTGGGACAAGATTTCTTGGACGAATCCTTGGCCATCGACTTTGAGGAACGAGGGATTCGGATTCATGGTCGAATCGGTTTACCCCAGGCTTCTCGTTCCCGAGGAGACCATCAATTTGCCTATGTGAACAAACGCTTCGTGCGTGACAAAGTCATGACCCATGCTATTCGCGCATCCTACCAAGATGTTTTGCACGGTCAGCGCCAACCTGTCTACGTTTTGTTCTTGGAGATGGACCCCAAACGGGTCGATGTGAATGTACATCCCACAAAAATTGAAGTTCGTTTTAGAGAATCCAGAGACATACACCAAGTCATTGTGCACGCCTTGCAGACCGCCTTGAGTAAGCCTCGAGCGGCAAGTGTCTCTGTGTCGGCAACAGATTCACTCGCTCAGACTTTTAGCACATCAACGGAACCCTCCGCACTCAATAACGCATCGAGTTTGGGTCAAAAGAATTCGCAAAATTTCCCCTCTTCAACTTGGCGGCAATCGGCCATGGACTTGAGTGGTGACTCCATGGCACGGCTTCAGGCCTTGTGGCCCCTGGCCAATCAAGATCGCAGCGATCCAGAGATGAAGTTTGGAACTGTGTCTAAAGCCGTGGGTTATCAGGGGGCAACCCGTTCAATAAGCTTAACGCCGAGTGAGAGTTTGGTGCCTGAAGATGCAGTCGAGGCACCAAATCCCAATGCAAACACTTCGAGCACAAATACTGTCAGTTCTTTATCACCGACCAATGCTCTTTACGCCAAGGATGACCCACAAACTTGGCCCATGGGTCGAGCCCTTGCACAGTTGCATGGGGTTTATCTGTTGGCCGAAAATGAACAAGGCTTGATGTTGGTTGATATCCATGCCGCCCACGAGCGAATTGTCTATGAAAGACTCAAGAGTTTGTGGGATGCCAATACCTTGAGCAGTCAAACGCTTTTGATACCTATCAGTTTCGCAGCTACCGAGGAAGAGGTGGTGGTAGCCCAAGAGCACGCTCAAACACTCTCTTCATTGGGGTTGGAGGTTACAGTTCTTTCCGCCAAAACACTCGCGATTCGTGCTGTGCCCGCTGCGCTGGGGGATGCTGATTTGGTGCCCATGGTGCGTGGGGTTTTAACTGATTTGGCGCATCATGAAGGCGATTTTGTTGTTGAGCAAGCTCGCAACGAATTGCTGGCTAGCATGGCCTGTCACTCTGCGGTGAGAGCGAATCGACAATTGACCATTCCAGAGATGAATGATTTGTTAAGGCAAATGGAGCGCACGCAGAGATCAGACCAATGTAACCACGGTCGTCCGACTTGGCATCAATTGAGCATGAAGGCTTTGGATGCCTTGTTCATGCGCGGACGTTAGTAGGCTAAATGCCAGCCTCCAGAACCCAGACCGTTTGCGACTCAACGCTTTTAAATTTCACTTAAAAATCCATGTTACCAGTGCCTCGTTGGACTTGTTTGGCTTTGGTGGGGCCCACCGCTTCGGGTAAGTCAAGCTTGGCCATGGCACTGGCAAGACATTGGCCCATTGAAATCATCAGCATGGACTCGGCCTTGGTCTACCAAGGGATGGATATAGGATCGGCCAAACCTTCAGCACAAGATTTGGCGCTAGTTCCGCACCACTTGATCGACATCAGGTCTCTGGACCAAACGTACAGTGCAGCCGAATTCGCTAAAGATGCCAAGGTATTGATACAGCAAATTCGCCAGCGACAGCGAGTTCCCGTGCTGGTCGGTGGCACCATGCTTTACTTCAAAGCATTGAGTGAAGGCTTGGACGATTTGCCCAAAAGTGATCCGTTCATCCGTGAGGCATTGGCCAAGGAAGCCCAAGTTTTGGGTTGGCCCGCTATGCATGAGCAACTCATGCGTGTTGATCCACAAACGGCAGCTCGTTTGGCCCCAGGCGATTCACAACGCATTTCTCGCGCACTAGAAGTCTGGCGTATCACCGGTAAGCCGTTGTCATTTTTTCAGTCCAAGTACAAAGTGCAAACACTTGAGTCTCCAATTGGGGGCTCTGAGCACTCGGGACTCAATAGGGAGAGTTCTCCTGATTCCGAGCACTTTTTGGTGCTTTCACTTGAGCCAGACAAGCGTTCTTGGCTTCACGAAAGAATCCATCTGCGTTTTCAGTCCATGCTTGATGCTGGGTTCTTACAAGAGGTTCAATCTTTGGTTGATATGCCAAGTATCAATGGAGAGTTGCCCAGTATGAAGAGTGTTGGGTACCGGCAGGCTTATGAACTTTGGCTTGAGTTAAAGCAAAAATTCCCTGGGGTGAAGCATCCCCTATTGATGCCAACCATCAAGGAGGAGCGAGCGTATCGTCGCTTTGTTGAGTTGGCCCAAACTGCAACACGCCAATTGGCCAAGCGTCAAATGACTTGGCTTAGAAGCTTGGCAGAGAGGAAAATTATTCACTGCGATGATTCATCGTGTGAAGATCAAGCACTTGATTATCTTCAAGGCATGAAAGACCATTATTTAGCTTGACTAAGGTGAGTAGTGAGGGGTCTCTGATAAGAGACTACAGTCAAGCTTGGAGTGAAAAACTTTTATAGATCATGTACGCCGCTAAAAAAACCAACAAGGTGGCAAACACACGTTTGAGTCGCTTTACCGGCCAGTTTTGAGCTGCGCTCACTCCAAATTTTGCTGTAGTCGTGCTGGAGATGGCGATCAATACCAAAGCGGGTAACCATATGTATCCCATTGAGTGAGCGGGTAAATTCTCAATTGACCAGCCACTCACGGTGTAGCCCAAAACGTTGGCCAGCGCTATGGGAAAGCCCAATGCAGCACTGGTGGCGACAGCGTTGAGGAGGGGTACATTGCAAAACAACATAAAAGGCACGCTAATGAATCCCCCGCCAGCGCCCACCAAGCCGGAGAGTAAGCCTATGGCCAATCCTGCTACCCAGCGCATCCAAGATGTTGGAAATTGTCTTGTGGGAGCGGGTCTCTTATCGAGGAACATTTGATAGGAGGAAAAGGCAATGAACGCCGAAAAAAACAATCCTAAATATGCGCCTTTGAGGTGAGTAAATAATCCCATGCTGGCGATCCAGCTACCCGCAACGATTCCAGGCGATAAGGATTTAACAATATCCCATCTCACATTGCCGCGCTTATGGTGAGCGCTCACGCTAGACAAAGAGGTAAAGACAATGGTTCCCATGGCTGTAGCGATGGACATCTTGACAGTCAACTCCGGGCTCACGCCGTGCTGTTCTAAGATGAAGGTGAGAAAGGGCACCAGGATCAAACCCCCACCCAAGCCCAACAGTCCTGCTACAAAACCAGTTGCGAGTCCCAAACAAATAAGGGAGACAACTTCAACTAAAGAGACATCCATGAAAAAACCCAGAGCAAATGAAAAAATTAAAAACGTCGACGAACGACGTTGATCGCTCTGAACTAACAAAAAAAGAATTCTGTTAAAGGGGTGTCTGCAAAACCGCCGAGGCCGTCATCCTGAACGCAAAGGTTCAGGTGGGCGAGGTCAGACCAACGTTGGGTTCATCTGACGCGAGATGATCACGCTCATTGGACGATGTTCCAAGCCCTGGCTCAAAAGAGCATTGGTTCAAGGAAGTATAAAGCCTCAGAGGATTGCAGACACCTCTATTTTAATCGAGTTGCCGTCATCGTGCTTACCATTTAAAGCTTTAAAAAATTAATACGTAAAGATCTGACCACCCATGACGGGTCGCTTGGAGAGTAGAGCTCATGTTACAGTTACCCAAGCGCTAATAAAGGAGTGCCAATTTAATGATCTCCGATGTGACACCGGCATGGGTCATCCCTCATCTGTTATACGCCAATGAAGTGGCCAGACTTGCCATGCAAGATGGCCATCACCCTTTTGGTGCAATTTTGGTTGGACCCGACCAAAAAACGGTTCTTGAAGAACAAGGCAACTTGGATACAGTCAGGCACGCTGAATCAACCTTGGCTGCCAGGGCTTATTCGAAATATGAGGCAGATTTTTTGTGGCAATGCACCTTGGTGACCACTGTGGAGCCTTGCGCCATGTGTTCAGGTACGCAATACTGGGCCAATATTGGCAGATTGGTGTACGGGCTCACTGAGCGTGAATTGTTGAACTTCACAGGCAATCATTGTGAAAACCCCACCATGAATTTGAGCGCTAAAACGGTTTTGGGCAGTGGCCAAAAGGTGTTTGAGATTATTGGACCCGTTTATGAAGTTCAAGAGCAAATTGCGGATTTGCACCGAAACTTTTGGAGCTCTCAACCTACGTCTAGAGTTGAGAGATGAGTATTTGACTCTCTGCCAGAGTCAAGGGTCAAAGCAATTGGCCGTCAACAGCCAATGCTTCATCAAGACGTTTTAAAAGTGACTCGAACATCAGATCGGATTGCTTTGACGCCACAGGATCTTCGTTGGTTGATGGATTAGAGGGCTGCGCGGCTGAGATGGCATCGAATGAGATATTGATAGCGGCTAAGACAGCGATTCGCTCCCGTGCTTTAATTTTTCCGGCATCTCGAATTTTGCACATGGCTATATCCACGTTGCTCACAGCCGCTTGAAGTCTCTCCTCAGACCCATCCGGACAAGCCAATGCATAGCCTTGTCCCATGATTTGAACTTCAATCTGACTCATTTGCTCTCCCGAGTGTTGATCTCCTCAGGCAGGCGATCAAGTAAAGCATCAATTCGATTCCTGGCGGTTTCGAGTCTGCTCTTGAACTGGTCGCGCTCCCGGGTCAGTTGAGCGACTTGTTCGATCAACAGTGAATTGGTGCGTTGCAACTCTTCATAGCGTAAGAGTAAGCGCTCAACACGTTGAGCGATTTGTTCTTGCAAGGGGTGGGCAGACATTCAAGCATTTTAAAGGGCAAAAACCCGTTTTGCTGGAGTTCATGGTGTGCTTTGGTACAGAATTGGTGAAATTCCTACGTCAAATAGTCTTTGACACCCTAGGGGAGCTTGGTCTTTGGGCTGAGGATAGGGCGGGGCGGTGGTCTGTCCCCCCCTCTCGTGAGCTTTATCATCATTTTGATGGGCGTGCCTTGGGCTTTGCCTTCTTGGCGTAATCGCAGTAAATAGACACCCCACACTCATGGCATAAGGGCGAGCGCGCTTTGCAAACGTAACGGCCATGTAAAATTAACCAGTGATGGGCGTGGAGTTGGTATTGAGGTGGAATGCGTTTTAATAAACCCAGTTCAACTTCAAGAGGTGTTTTCCCCTTGGCCAAACCGACTCGATTGCTGACCCTAAAAATATGCGTGTCCACGGCGATGGTGGGTTCGTTGAAGGCGCAATTGAGCACCACGTTGGCAGTTTTTCTTCCCACCCCGGGTAAGCTCTCAAGCTCCTCGCGAGTTCTGGGCACTTGGGAATTGAATTGATCAATTAAAATTTTCGAAGTCTGGATCAGATGCTTTGCTTTGCTTTTATAAAGTCCAATCGTCTTGATGTACTCTTCGAGACGAGTGACGCCGAGCTTGAACATCTTTTCGGGGGTGTTGGCTACTTTGAACAAAATACGCGTGACTTTGTTCACACTAACATCCGTGGCTTGGGCTGACATCAATACCGCGCACAAGAGTTCAAACACGCTCGTATACTCAAGCTCTGTTTGAGGGTGCGGATTGACCTCCTGCAAGGTTTGAAAAAAAGGTTCAATCTGTTGTTTGTTCATCTTTTTACCTGAGACGTCATTGTCTTATTTTCACATGCAATTTGCCAAACGTTTAGACCGAGTTGAGACTTCAGCGATTAGAGAGCTCTTTAAGCTTTTGGGCCAACCCGGCATCATTAGCTTTGCTGGAGGCTTCCCCGACAGTGCCATGTTCGATGTTGAAGGAATTGAGCACGCGAGCGCTCAAGTCTTAAGAGACTCACCAGGAAGCGCCTTGCAATATGGGGCAACCGAAGGTTTCCCAGCATTGCGTGAAGAATTGGCTCATTTTTTGACCCAAAAGGGGATCCCTAATGTAAGCGCTAACTCACTGATAGTGACTACAGGCAGCCAACAAGCTTTGGACTTGGTTGGCAAAACTTTGCTTGAAGCAGGGGATGTTGCTTTGGTTGAAGCCCCTACTTTTTTAGCAACCATTCAATGCTTTAAATTATATGGCCCCCAGGTTCTGGGTGTGCCCATTGACGAACACGGTGTCAGAGTTGATTTGCTTGAAGAGATGATCATCACACATCGACCCAAGTTGATCTATCTCGTCCCCACTTTTGGCAATCCTAGCGGAGCCTTGTTGAGTTTGGAGCGTCGACTTAAGGTACTTGAGTTGGCGGTCAAATACAAGACCCTGATCATTGAGGACGACCCTTATGGGGATTTGTACTTTCACGGTGAACCTCCAAAGACATTGCTTGCACTAAGTGATCAAGTGCCTGGGAGTCGTGATTGGTTGGTTTATTGTGGGAGTTTGAGTAAGGTTTTGAGCCCAGGGCTACGAGTGGGTTGGATGGTGGCTCCTGCAGACTTGCTGGCCAAGGCGACCATGTGCAAGCAATTCAGCGATGCACACACGTCCACCTTTGCACAAGCCACAGCGGCAGCTTATTTGAAGAGCGGGCGCATGCCCAAGACTTTGAATCACGTGCGCAAAGTTTATGGCGAGCGTGCATTGTGCATGGGTCAAGGACTCTTTAAACATTTTGGATCCGCGCTTACATTCACTCAGCCTCAGGGGGGATTGTTCTTTTGGGCGAAGCTCACGGGCCAAGAGGGTCAATTGGCCGATGGCGGCGAGTTCGCCAAGAGGGCAATCGCCCAAGGTGTTGCATTCGTTCCTGGTGCGCCTTTTTATGCAAGCAATCCCGATGTGAGCACATTCAGGCTTTCATTTGCAACTTCAGATACGGCTTTGATCGAAGCTGGACTTGAGAGGCTGGCTAAAGCCTACTTTGCAAAAGCGAGCTAAAGATTTTTGACTTTTAAATTTCAATGCTGTCAAGCGTCTATGGTGGTTTTCTCTAGGATTTGAATTTATTTTTTCATGCCTGCTTGACGCTAGAGCGTGAAACATTTTCTGAAAATGCTAAAAGTTATCCACAGAAAATGTGGGTAAGTCGCGGTGAAAAACAACAAAAGCCTTGATAGTCAATGATCTTGTCGGCGTGCACGTTATTTAGACGTTGGTGCAAATTTTCAGCATTTATTTCGTGAATAAAAAAAATGTTTCACGCGATACAAAAAAATAATTTTTTTAAAAAAGAGAAATTTAGGTTGATGATGTTTGGTTAACCTAGAGTTTTAAGGTAATCGTCCTCATTCATCAAGGTGTTCAACTCCGCTTCCGAGTCAATGGATAATTTGAAAAACCAAGCTTCGCCCATTGGGTCAGAATTGACCAAGGAAGGATCCTCCACGAGTTTTGAGTTCACCTCTACAACAGTGCCGGAGGCCGGTGCAAAAACATCTGAAGCAGCCTTGACAGATTCAACGGCACACACGACATCGTTTTGGTTGAAATGCGCCCCAACTTCAGGCAGCTCAACAAAGACCACATCTCCCAAAGTCTCTTGAGCATGCTGGGTAATTCCCACCAAGTGATGAGGTGACTCTTCTCTAATCCATTGGTGTTGAGCAGAAAATTTGTAGTTCATGGTGTCTTGTTCAAACTAGAAGTCTGGAGGGTTTGTGAAGGATATGCTTTGATGCTACTTAAATTACATGCCACTGTAGACAGGTCCACCACCACCTTCAGGTGTAACCCAAACGATGTTTTGGCTAGGGTCCTTGATGTCACACGTTTTACAGTGAACACAGTTTTGTGCATTGATATGCAACTTATGCTGGTGGTGCTCGTCCTCAATATACTCATAAACACCAGCTGGGCAATAGCGTGATTCTGGTCCGGCAAAGACTGGCCAATTGAGTTTGTCGGGTACTTTAGGATCTTTTAAAGTCAAGTGAATGGGTTGGTTATCAGCGTGATTGGTGTTGCTGATAAAGACACTGCTCAACCGATCAAAGCTCAATTTGCCATCGGGTTTGGGGTAATTGATCGGGGTACAGTCTTTCGCAGGTTTCAGTGACTCATGGTCAGCCTTTGTTCTTCTAAGAGTCCAAGGAAAGTGTCCATTGAGCAAAAACTGTTCAATGCCTGTCATGATGGTGCCCATCATTTGGCCTTTTTTGAACCATTGTTTGAAATTGCGAGCCTTGTAGAGCTCTTTGTAGAGCCAACTTTCTTTAAACGCCTTGGGATACTCGCTCAGCGTGTCATGTGCTCGCCCTGCATTCAATGCCTCAAATGCTGCCTGCGCAGCCAACATCCCTGTCTTGATGGCAGCGTGTGAGCCTTTGATCCGACTGGCATTGAGATAGCCCGCTTCGCATCCAATGAGCACTCCTCCAGGAAAGGCCGTTTCTGGCAAGCTCAACAAACCACCTGCAGTAATGGCTCGCGCACCGTAAGCCAATCGCTTGCCCATTTTGATGCCCTGTGATTCATCGCCTTCAAAGTACCAACGGATATTGGGGTGAGTTTTAAAGCGTTGAAATTCCTCGAAGGGGCTTAGCCAAGGGTTTTGATAATCCAGACCAACGACAAACCCTACGGCAACCTTGTTATCCGGGAGATGGTATAGAAATGAACCACCGTAGGTTTGAGAGTCCAATGGCCAACCCGCTGAATGCACAGCCAGTCCGGCTTGGTGTCTTGCAGGGTCAATCTCCCACAACTCCTTGATACCCAAACCATAGCTTTGAGGATCCCTTCCTTCATCGAGCTTAAATTTTGCAATCAACTCTCGGCCCAAGTGTCCGCGGGCTCCTTCAGCAAAGAACGTGTACTTGGCGTGTATCTCCATGCCCAACTGAAATTGATTCCCTGGCGAGCCGTCTTTCTCAACTCCCATGTTGCCTGTGGCAACACCCATGACGCTGCCGTCGCTGTTGTACAAAACCTCGGAGGCTGCAAAACCAGGAAATATTTCCACCTCTAGGGCCTCGGCTTGTTGAGCAAGCCACTGGGTAAATTCGCCTAAGCTGATGATGTAGTTGCCGTGGTTTTGAAAACACTCGGGGAGTAACCAGTTGGGCGTGCGAATGCCACTTTTCTCACTAAGGAACATGAAGGCATCTTCAGTCACTTCTTGCCGAAGTGGGGCACCTCTTTCCTTCCAATCGGGAAATAATTCATTGAGTGCCTTGGGGTCCATGATGGCACCAGATAGGGTGTGGGCACCGGGTTCGGCAGCTTTTTCTAAAACAGCCACTGAGATTTCAGTGTTATTGGCTTTGGCCAACTGCTTGAGATGAATGGCACTAGACAATCCAGCTGGTCCTCCTCCCACAATCAATACGTCGTAGTCCATGGATTCACGAGGGCCAAATTGAGATAGGATTTCTGAGGCGTTCATGGGCAATGGGTCAAGATGATTGAGAAGGAATAATTCTATTACTGTTGTGATCCTCTACTTACGTGGGGCGGATAAAATTTGAAATTGATACTGGGTTTGATTAGTTTTAAGAGATGAATGTCACCTCAAAAACCTAACAATCAGGTACATTTCATCTGGCCTTGAGGAAATAATCAATTGATTAGGGTTTACCTTGGCGTTTTGATGACTCAATCGAATGTGGTTTGCTATCAGTGAATTTCACTACCTTTAGAGGAGAGCTTTCGCATGTCTTACAGTATTGACCTTTCGGGGCGTGTGGCCCTGGTGACCGGAGCCTCCAGTGGCTTGGGAGCACAATTTGCGAAAACCTTGGCGAAAGCCGGGGCGATGGTGGTTTTGGCTTCTCGGCGAACTGATCGGCTCAAGGACTTGCGCGCCGAGATTGAGGCCAATGGTGGTCAGGCTCACATTTGTAATTTGGATGTAACCTCTATCACAAGCATAGAAACCGCTGTTCAAACCATTGATGCTGAAGTCGGCCCCATCGATATCTTGATTAACAACTCAGGTGTGAGTTCAACTCAAAAGCTAAAAGATGTGACCGCAAAAGATTTTGATTTTGTGTTCAACACGAACGTTCGCGGTGCCTTTTTTGTGGCCCAAGCTGTAGGTCGACATATGCTTGAGAAATCGCGTGATGCCCAAAGCAACGAAACCAAGGTGATGGGACGCATTATCAATATAGCGTCAACCGCAGGCTTGAAGGTTTTGCCTCAAATTGGAGTTTATTGCATGAGCAAGGCCGCAATCATTCACATGACCAAAGCCATGGCCTTGGAGTGGGGTCGTCATGGAATCAATGTCAATGCAATCTGTCCTGGCTACATTGATACCGAGATCAACCATCATCATTGGGAAACAGATCAAGGTAAGAAGTTGATCCAAATGTTGCCCAGAAAAAGAGTCGGTCTGCCCTCAGATTTAGATGCATTGGTGGTGATGCTTTGCAGTGGCGAGAGCCACTTTTTGAACGGCTCTATCATTGCAGCTGATGATGGTTTTTCCTTATGATTGAATATGGCAACGTTGGATGTTCTATGATCAGGTTAAACTCATGCTTTTGTTGGTCGGTGCTGACTTATGGTGTCCGCCAAGTAAGCAGTCTTTTTGAAAATTGACGTTAAATTTTTCCGTGAGGAGCCCATTTTGAATAAACTTTTTCCATCTGCCGCAGAGGCACTGAAAGGTGTTGTGGCTGCCAACCAGTTGATTGGTGTGGGTGGCTTTGGACTGTGTGGTATTCCTGAGGCATTGATTGACGCTTTAAAAGACACGGGTCTGGGCGGATTCACAGTGATCTCAAACAACGCGGGTGTCGATGGTTTTGGTCTTGGTAAGCTCTTGGAGTCCAGGCAAGTCAAAAAAATGATCGCATCCTATGTTGGCGAAAATAAAGAATTTGAACGTCAATACTTGGCGGGAGAGTTGGAGCTTGAATTTACACCTCAAGGCACATTGGCAGAAAAACTAAGGGCTGGTGGTGCAGGAATACCGGCCTTTTTTACCAAAACGGGAGTTGGAACCCTGATCGCTGAGGGCAAGGAGACACGCGAGTTTGATGGTGAGGTCTACCTCATGGAGCGTTCATTGGTCCCAGATGTCGCTTTGGTTAAAGCGCACAGGGCTGACCCATCAGGTAACTTGCAATTTCGCTTGACCGCACGCAATTTCAATCCTGCGGTGGCGATGTCAGGAAAAATTTGTATTGTTGAAGTCGAAGAAATGGTCGGTCTTGGAGAGATGGATCCTGATGAGATTCACCTCCCCGGGGTCTATGTCCATCGCTTGGTATTGAACCCAAGCCCTGAAAAACGCATAGAAAAGCGCACCATCACTGAAACAGCAGGAGTTTGAACATGGCTTGGAACCACGATGAAATGGCTGCTTGTGCGGCGCAAGAACTTGAAGACGGTTTTTATGTGAACTTGGGCATTGGTTTACCAACCTTGGTGGCCAATCATGTGCCTGATCATATGGACGTATGGTTGCAATCTGAAAATGGTATGTTGGGGATTGGT
>Ga0164296_1003740_pt1 | contig 14187 bp, 13 predicted proteins | sample GEODES057metaG_FD_113533 | JGI IMG/M metagenome (GOLD analysis project Ga0164296, IMG submission 113533) | Dystrophic lake water microbial communities from Trout Bog Lake, Wisconsin, USA - GEODES057 metaG | ecosystem: Environmental > Aquatic > Freshwater > Lake | place: USA: Trout Bog Lake... | reverse complement strand
CGATCGTGCAAAATCGCCGCTGATCAAAGATCCGATCTATGTGACGACCGAGAAAGACGGCATCACGGTTGAAGTCGCGATGTGGTGGAATGACAGCTATCATGAAAATGTGTTGTGTTTTACGAACAACATCCCGCAGCGCGATGGGGGCACCCATTTGGCCGGCTTCCGGGCCGCTTTGACTCGGCAGGTGACGAGCTATGCGGATGCAAGCGGCATCACCAAGAAAGAGAAAGTCTCGTTGACGGGCGATGACACCCGGGAAGGACTGACCGCGATTTTGTCTGTAAAAGTACCGGATCCGAAATTCTCGTCTCAAACCAAAGACAAGTTGGTTTCATCAGAAGTGCGCCCGGTTGTCGAAAGCGCCTTAGGTGAAGCGCTGGGCATTTGGTTTGAAGAGCATCCCGCCGATGCGCGTACGATTGTCAGCAAAGTGGTTGAAGCGGCTGCAGCGCGCGAAGCGGCCCGAAAGGCCCGCGAATTGACGCGTCGTAAAGGTGCGCTCGATGTGGCCAATCTGCCCGGCAAGCTCGCTGATTGTCAGGAGCGCGATCCGGCCAATGCCGAAATCTTCATCGTCGAGGGTGACTCCGCAGGCGGCTCGGCGAAACAGGGCCGCAATCGTGAATATCAGGCTGTTTTACCCTTGCGCGGCAAGATTTTGAATGTCGAGCGCGCGCGCTTTGACAAAATGCTGTCGAGCCAGGAAATAGGCACGCTCATCACCGCGCTGGGCACGGGCATCGGCAAAGATGAATTCAACGTCGAAAAGCTCCGCTATCACAAAATCATCATTATGACGGACGCCGACGTCGACGGCTCCCATATTCGGACCTTGCTGCTGACATTCTTCTTCCGCCAAATGCCGGAACTGATCGAACGCGGCCATCTCTATATTGCGCAGCCACCGCTCTATAAAACCATGCGCGGCAAGGCGCAACATTATCTTAAAGATGAGCGTGCGCTCGAAGACTACCTCATCGAAATTGGTATTGATGGCGCGATTTTGCGGCTCGCAACCGGCGAAGAGCGTTTGGGTCTCGACCTTAAATCCCTCATCGATGAGTCGCGTCTGGTCCGCACTGTATTGGGCGGATTGCACTCACGATATGATCGCTCTGTCGTTGAACAAGCTGCTATTGCCGGATTGTTAAAGCCAATTGCCGACGTGTCCTTGGGTCAGGCCGATGCGGATCGTTTAGCGCAGCGTCTCGATGCGATTGCCGATCCGATTGAGCGCGGGTGGACAGGGCGCGTTGAGAGCGGCGGCTATGTGCTCGAGAGGACCTTGAGAGGCGTCAAACAAGTGGCAAATTTGGATGCGGGCCTCTTGGCGTCGGCGGATGCCCGCAAATTGGACGATCACGCCGCGAGCTTGAATGCTGCTTTTGACCAACCAGCTCTCTTGTCGCGCAAAGGCGACGATCAGACCGTGATGGGACCAACAGGGCTTTTTGATGCGGTTGTTGCCATTGGGCGCAAGGGCCTGACCATGCAGCGCTACAAAGGCTTGGGTGAAATGAATCCTGAGCAATTGTGGGAAACCACTCTGGACCGCAACGTGCGTTCACTGATGCAAGTGAGAGTGCGCGATGCGGCGGATGCCGATGATATCTTTACGAAATTGATGGGTGATGTCGTTGAGCCGCGCCGCGACTTTATTCAGGAAAATGCATTGAGCGTCGCCAATCTCGACGTCTAACCATGTCGGACATTCACCTCAGCCCATCGTCTCGCGCTTTTGATCATCGTGATTACCGCCTGTTTTACGTGTCGCGCGTCCTTTCTGCGATGGGGCAGCAGATGGAGGTCGTGGCGCTGGGGTGGTTGGTCTACGCGATCACGCAGAGTACGTTTGCGCTAGGATTGATCGGCCTTTTTTCATTTTTGCCTGTATTTTTCATGACTTTGGTCGCAGGTCATGTGGCTGATCGCTTCGACCGCCGGAAAATTGGTATAATTTGCTATTTCGGTGTGGCTTTGGCTTCAGTCGGCTTAATTGTTTGTTCAATGATTGGGCAGCAGGCATTGCCCGCGATTTTCGCCATTACCGTGCTCATCGGCTTTGCGCGGTCCTTCTCAAATCCAGCGACACAAGCTCTGATGCCGACGCTGGTGCCACGAGAAGCTTTGCCGAACGCGATTTCATGGAACTCTTCGGCATGGCAATCGGCGTCTGTTGTGGGTCCGGCGCTTGGTGGTCTGCTCTATGCTTTCGGTCCGGCGGTGGTTTTTGGCCTCGCCGGCGTGATGTTCATTGCGTCCTCTCTGTGCCTTTCGGTCATTTCTACGCGTCCGGCTGCCGCCAAACGAGAACCTGCGACGCTTGAGAATGCGCTCGCTGGCATTCGATTCATGCGCGAGAAGCCGGTGATCCTTGGCGCGATTTCACTCGACTTGTTTGCTGTTCTGTTAGGCGGCGCTGCGGCGCTTTTGCCCGTCTATGCCCATGATATCTTAATGACGGGTCCATGGGGCCTGGGCATTTTGCGAAGCATGATTTCCGTAGGCGCTATTACGATGGCTGTTTATTTGGCGCGTCACCCGCTCCAGCGCCGGGCTGGGCACACAATGTTGGTTGCGGTGGCTATTTTCGGATTGGCTATTATCGCTTTTGGTCTCTCGACAAATTTCTATCTGTCGCTTGTGGCGCTTTTTGTGATGGGCGCATCGGATATGATCAGCGTTTATGTGCGACAGACCTTGGTGCAGGGCGAGACGCCAGATGCTATGCGCGGGCGTGTTTCGGCTGTCAGTACGGTCTTTATCGGTGCATCAAATGAACTCGGCGAATTTGAAAGCGGCATGATGGCGGCCGCTTTTGGCACGGTCCCGTCCGTCGTGATCGGGGGCGTCGGTACTTTGGTTGTGGTTACGCTATGGGCGTTGCTTTTCCCCTCCCTGAGGGATCGCGATGCGCTTATCACCGATTATCAAGATTAATCGCTTTAGCGCTCAGGCGTGAAAAGCTCGGCGACACCGCCGGTTTCAGCGATCACAGTCTCGGGAGCCAAATTCATTGTGCCGATATTGTCACCCCGACGAGTAATCGCGCGGGTCGATGTTGTAATATCACCAATGTCTTTTTGAGCTTGCTCGAAATGCTTGGACAGACTCTCGACGCGTTGGTTGAGACGGCGCACATCGTCCAAAATTTTACCAACCTCCAATTGAACGAGATGCGCCTGCTCGCGCATCCGTGAGTCTTTGACAATCACTTGAAGCATTTGGACAGCCATCATCAAGAGGGATGGCGATGCGATCATGATCCGCGCACGCTGCGCCTTCTGCACAAGGTCGTCGAAAAATTCATAGAGATCGGCATAAATGGATTCCGACGGCACGAACATGACGGCCAATTCCTGCGTCTCGCCCGCTAAAATATATTTTTCACCGATGTCTTTCAAATGCGTGTTGATATCTGCCCGGACGCGCTGTGCAGCGATCTTCTTTTCTTCGTCTGTTTTGGCTTCACGAAACGCCGTAATGCCTTCGAGCGGGAATTTGGAATCGACGATCAGCGGACGGGGATCATTGGGCAGTCGAATGACGCAATCGGGGCGGGTCCGGTTTTTGAGTGTCGCCTGAAATTCATAAGAGCCGAGAGGGAGGGCGTCCCGAATGATGGCCTCCATCCGTGCCTGCCCGAATGCGCCGCGACTTTGCTTGTTGGCCAATACGTCTCGAAGGCTCGTGACTTCACTCGCGAGCGAATCGAGATGTTTTTGCGCGGCGTCGATAGAGACGAGCCGCTCATTGAGTTTGGCGAGATTTTCAGTTGTTTTTTCCGTCGACTCCTTGAGTCCGTCTCCCACGCGGTTTTGAAGGCTGTCGAAACGCTGGCCGACGCTTTGGGTCAATTGATCAAGTCGGCCATTGACTTCAGCCTGCAACGCTCGCAACGCAGTCATATCCGCCTCGATCCGCCTTTGGCGCTCAAGTTCGGTTGCACTGTCGGCAGAGCGCGAAGCGCCCGCGCTCAAGGTAGCCCGCAACAGGATCGCCAGAAGCGCCAGCACTCCAAGGCCGAGAATGATCAGAACGATGTCGCCGATCATGGCTGGACTCCATCAGAACTATTGGAAAGGAGCAATTCCGTAGCAGGATTCGGGCAGGGCCAACAGAACGAATGCCGAACAGTTTGACGAAAAGGGTGGCGATGATTATTTCAACGCCATGACCATTCGCCCGCTTGTTATCCTTCCCGATCCACTGCTCCGGCAAATCTCCGATCCGGTCGTCAATCTCGACGGCACAGTGAAGACTTTGATCGAGGATATGTTCGAAACGATGTATGACGCACCCGGCGTCGGCCTTGCAGCCGTGCAAATTGGCGCGACCCATCGCGTCGTCACGATGGACGCCACCCGCGGCGACGACGAAAAGCAACCCCTTGCACTGATCAATCCAGAGATCATTTGGTCTTCTGACGTGATGAGCGAATATGAGGAGGGGTGCCTCTCAATTCCCGATTATCATGAAACCGTCACCCGTCCGGCGAAAGTCGGAGTGCGCTTTCTGACCGTGGATGGGAAGTTTGAAGAGCGGGAAATGGAAGGTCTCGCGGCAACGGTCATCCAGCATGAGATTGATCATTTGAATGGCAAGCTCTTCATTGACCATTTGTCGAGATTGAAACGCGACCGGGTTCTAAAGAAGTTCCAGAAATTGGCCCGCCATCAGGGTGACAGCTAAGGATCATGACATGAGCCTGCGCGTCGTCTTTATGGGGACACCGGAGTTTGCGGTTCCGACCTTGTCTGCGATTGTGGGCCATGGGCATGAAGTCGTCGCGTGCTACACGCGTGAGCCAGCTCCAGCGGGCCGCGGAATGGCACTCAAAAATTCCCCCGTTCACGATGCTGCAAATCGGTTCGGCATACCGGTTTTGACGCCAAAGTCTTTGCGTCAAGAAGGCGCGGCTGAACTTTTTCGAAGCCATGAAGCCAATGTCGCTGTTGTTGTTGCTTACGGAATGTTGCTGCCAAAAGCTATTTTGGAGACCCCCGATTTTGGCTGTGTGAACTTACACGCCTCTTTATTGCCAAGATGGCGTGGAGCTGCGCCTATTCAACGCGCGATCATGGCTGGCGACGCCGAAACAGGTGTCGCCGTCATGAAGATGGAAGAGGGGCTTGATACAGGTCCTGTAGGAATGGTCGAGAAACTGGCGATCACTGAAACGATGACAGCCGGTGAAGCCCATGACAGGCTTTCGACACTTGGCGCTGATATGATCCCCCGAGCCTTGGCTGCTCTATCGCGCGGGGGGCTCACATTTGTCCCGCAATCTGAGCAAGGCGTCGTTTACGCTAAGAAGATCAGCAATGAGGACTGTCGCATTGATTGGTCGCGCTCCGCTTGGGAGGTGCACAATCATATACGAGGACTCTCGCCCTTTCCGGGCGCATTTAGCACAATCGATTTTGGAAAGGGGGCGGAGCGCATCAAGATTTTGCGGACGGAACGTGTTTCCGGCGCTGGTTCTTCCGGTACAATTCTCGACGATCATTTAAGCATTGCATGTGGTGAGGGGGCCGTCCGGATTCTCGAATTGCAACGCGCGGGATCAAAGCCGATGACTGCAGCGGATTTTCTGCGCGGGACACCTCTGGGTGTTGGCACGGTGTTTGGCTAATGCCGCGCTACAAACTCATTATTGAATATGATGGCCTGCCTTTTCATGGATGGCAGCATCAGCGCGATGGCTCATCCGTTCAAGAGGCAGTTGAAAGAGCAATTACCGCTTTTACGGGTGAAGAGCGGCGGGTGCAGGCGGCAGGCCGGACCGATGCGGGTGTTCATGCCACACATCAAGTCGTTCATGTTGACCTTCGCGAGAATTGGCGTAGCGATACCGTGCGCGATGCGATGAATGCCCATCTCAAAGGTCGCGGTGTGGCGGTTATTGCAGCTTCTTGCGTGGCTGAGACATTTGACGCGCGCATGTCAGCCCGAAAGCGCCATTATTGCTATCGTATTACCAATCGTCGCGCGCCTGCCGTCATTGATGCTGGCCGTGTCTGGCATGTGAAATGGCGGCTCGATGCTGCATTGATGCAAGCTGGTGCTGACCGGCTCATTGGTAAGCATGATTTTACAACCTTCCGTGCGGCTGAATGTCAGGCCGCAAGTCCCGTCAAAACGCTCGATCGCCTCGATGTTATTTCTAAGGGCGAGGACGTCCGTATTTATGCCTCTGCGAGATCATTCCTTCATCACCAAGTGCGGTCGATGGTTGGTTCTCTCGTCCTGGTCGCGACAGGCAAATGGACTCCCGACGACATGAGTGCAGCACTTGCAGCATGTGATCGCTCACGATGCGGACCTATGGCACCACCGGATGGGCTCTATCTTATCGGCGTTGATTATGAGGGTGCCGATGCACCGATTGAAGGGGAAAACTGATCCATGGAAGCCGATAAAAGGATCAATCATACGAACAGTGCCCAAAATCTATTGATTGCATTGTCTCAGTGTCTTCGCTTTTATTCGCGTCTCCCAGTACCAAAATGGCCTTTTGAGCATGACCCGCACGCTGTTCCGGATTTCGCTATTGTACCGAGGGTGTTGCCAATCGCGGGAGCAATTATTGGGGTGCCATCCGCCTTCATATTGGTTTTCTTGAACTGGTTGGGGTGCAGTGGATCGCTCGCAGCCTGCTTTGCGGTGCTTGGTTCAGTCCTTGTCACTGGCGCTCTGCATGAGGATGGCCTTGCCGATGTCGCCGATGGATTTGGCGGGGGTAGGACCCGCGAGCGCCGATTGGAAATTATGGCCGATAGCCGTGTGGGTGCTTATGGTGCAGCCGCGATGGTTTTGGCGCTTCTCATCCGCGTAACGGCAATCGGAGATCTGACCTCCACTCGTGGATTTTGGGCCGCGGCGATGGCGCTTGTCGCAGCCGCGTCCTTGTCGCGGGTATCAGGCCTGTTGCCGCTCGTCTTTCTACCCCCGGCGAGACCAGGCGGACGATCTGCAAGTGTCGGACGACCGTCGCCGGTGACGATCACGTTTGCGGTCATAGCCTCAATCATACTGAGTCTGGCTTTCTTGCTGATTGGAGGCTTCCATCTTCGCGGGATCGCCTTATCCGTCATCTTCTCTTATATCGTCGCTCTCCCCATGATCGTCCTGTCCGAGCGAATGATTGGCGGGCAGACAGGAGATGTCGCCGGTGCCACACAACAAGTCGCGGAGATTGTGTTTCTAACCACTCTTCTTGTGGCATAAACTCTTCCATCTTTGAGGGCCGTCTGATGAATGTCTCGACACCGTGTGTGAAAATATGTGTGATCGATCAGATCACTGGGTTTTGCATAGGCTGTGGCCGGACGGCAGCCGAAATCGGTCAATGGCCATTCATGCCTGAAGGCGATCGCTTGGCGATCATGGATGGATTGGCTGATCGCCTCAAAGGCATGACAAGCCGCGAAATGCGCGGAGGCCGCACCCGGGAACGCGTGCGGCAACGAGTCCGCTCTTAAAAGAGGCGTTGACTGTGGGTGAGGCCTACGAGCTACGCCGCAAGGCTCCATAAAAACCGAGCGATAATAATCAAAAGAAACAGGCCAAAGCCCATCTCTAATTGGCGTTTGGGCAGTTTGTGGGCCAAGGCTACGCCGTATCGCACGGTGAACATGCTGGTTGGTACAAACAAAGCTAGCCCAATGAATGACACATAGCCGATGGACCCAATCGGCAGAATTGCCATCTTGGGCCAACCCGCAATCATGTAACCAATTGCTCCCGGAATCGAGATCATGATGCCGAGCCCCGATGATGTCGCGACAGCCTGATGAATGGGGCGTCGATAGAGCATCATATAGACGTTACATAATTGGCCGCCGCCAATTCCCATCAAAGACGAGAGAAGTCCAATCACGCCACCGTACAGCTTGAGTGGCACGCCTGTTGGCATATCGCCCTTCAACGCCCAATTGTCGCGCGCAAACAATAAGCGGATGCAGGTGAATGTAGCGATACCGATAAAGAGCGTCTTGAACACAATCGGGGGTGCAAACCCTGCGATTGCCGTTCCAATGACCGTGCCCAAGATCACCGGCAGCATCCAAGCTTTTAGGAGTTCCATATCGACAGCGCCTTTGGCGCGATGCCCCGTGAAAGAGCGGATCGAAGTTGGAATAATGATCGCCAGCGACGAGCCAATGGCGAGAGGCATACGCACCTCGTCCACAACGCCAATTGCCCGGAACAATTCATAGAGCGCCGGTACAATGAGGATGCCCCCTCCGACTCCAAAGACGCCGGCGAGGATGCCTGTAGCTGCTCCGGCGATTAGAAGCCCTGCGATTAAAATGGCCAAGTCTTGCGGCGCGATGGATGAGAACATGAGGGATAATCCTTTATGGCAGCAAGAAATCATCAAGCCGCAGCGGGTGCGGAACGGTCGATAAAAGCGATAGCACTATAGAGCGTATCGAGGGTTGCGCCTCTTTTCACGCCCTCTGTGGCAAGATGTCGCCGAAAGGCACGCGCCCCTGGACGACCTTGGAATAAGCCAAGAAGGTGACGGGTCATGGCATGAAGCGGCACCCCTTCGGCGAGACGGGCAGATATATATGGAGCGAAAATCTCTAACGCCTCGAAGGCATCCGTTACTTGGGATTGTCTGCTATAAAGCACTGGATCGACACGAAGCAGTATTTCCGGATTGTGATACGCTTCACGCCCAACCATGACCCCATCGACGTGCGCCAGATGAAGCATCATTGCATCAAAATCGATAATGCCACCATTGATACTAACAGGGTAAGCACCTAAGCGTTTTTTCAGCCGATAAACGCGCTCATAATCCAGCGGCGGAATTTCACGATTTTCCTTTGGTGAAAGACCTTTAAGCCAAGCTTTTCTCGCATGAACTGTCAGAGAATCGCAGCCTGCAGCAATAACGGCGTCTGCGAGTTGGTCGAGCGCGACTTCCGGGTCCTGCTCATCAACTCCGATCCTGCATTTGACCGACACGGGGATCGATACACGGGCTTTCATAGCCGCGACGCATTCCGCGACAAGCTTGGGCGTTTGCATCAGGCAGGCACCAAAATTTCCGCCTTGGACGCGGTCAGACGGGCACCCAACATTCAGATTGATCTCGTCATAGCCGTAGGAAGCAGCGATCTCGGCGGCTTCACCCAATTGTTTTGGATCCGATCCACCAAGTTGTACGACAACAGAATGTTCGGATGGGTCAAATCCGAGCAGCCGATCACGGGACCCGAATAGGATCGCGGAGGCCGTAACCATTTCCGTGTATAAAGTCGCGTGGCGTGTGAGGATCCGGTGAAAGACGCGGCAGTGCCGGTCTGTCCAGTCCATCATGGGTGCGACGGCAAATCGAGGAAACGGTGCAGACATCGAATTTGGAGGTACTTGAGAGCGGGATGTGTCTTTTAGGCGTCGGAAGTGCTCAGGGCAAAATCTTTCTTGCGTTGGCAAAGCGGCGCCCTGCGCAATTCCTATGTTCTCGAGGGATTGGCGACGAATGCCTTACCCGTCTATTCGCCATCTGGGGAGTTTAGTCTTTCTCCAGCAACCCGGATTAGACTTTTAAGGCCCGGTTCCATAATTGCGTCTTCGGCGTCATCGAAGGCAAAACTTTCAACAAGGCGCAGGCCCTTTTCCTTATAATCAGCCAATCGAGTTTCCACTTTAAGAAGATAGACGACGACCTCGGCCAGCTCCCAATGGCCTTGCTTGCGTTTCCAAAACATATAAGTGCCGATCGGCTTCCGGCTCGCTTTGCCGACGAGACCAGCTTCCTCATAGGCTTCTATCGATGCGGCCTCCGGCCTTGAAAACCCCTTCATTGGGTTGCCTTTTGGGATTGACCAGCGTCCTGAATCCCGTGTTGTGATCAGCACAACCCGCCACGAACCGTCCGGGCCGCGCTCGACCGGAAGCACGCCGACTTGCTCGAGTGGCATGGGATTCGGTAATTCAATCATTTGCGGGGTCACAGTCATAGAGCTATCCGAATCCAATTCGAGGCCCGGGTCAACAGGAGTCCTACCATGATCAGAACGCAGTTTTATGATATGTGTGGTTAAATTAGGCTGTCATCGTGCGTCCGTCAGACCTGCTTCAGCCAACCTCCTCTGGTCTTTATTGCCCGCTGGCTGATGTTTTCATCGATCCAGTTCGCCCGGTTCGGCGGGCATTAATTTCTCATGCCCACTCGGATCATGCGCGTGCCGGCCACGACTCGGTACTCGCCACCGAAGAGACGATCGCCATTATGAAAATCCGCATGGGCGAGGCCTGCGCGGACCATTTTCAGGCGATGAGTTTCGAGAAGCCAATTCACATCAACGATGTTGATTTTACATTTTATCCGGCGGGCCACGTCTTGGGTTCTGCTCAAATTGAGGTCAGCACCAAGCACCTAAAAATCGTCGTTTCGGGTGATTATAAGCGAGAGATTGATCCGACTTGCGTGCCATTTGAGCCTGTTCGTTGTGATGTGTTTGTCACGGAAGCGACGTTTGGCCTTCCCGTGTTTCGCCACCCGCCGGCTTCAAATGAAATTCGGCGACTTTTGAAATCCGTCGCTATGTTTCCTGAGAGGCCTCATCTTGTAGGTGTCTATTCTCTCGGCAAAGCGCAACGTGTTCTCGCTTTGTTACGCGCCGCAGGATATCAAGAACCTGTCTACCTTCATGGTGCGCTGGAGAAAGTAACGACGTATTACCAAGAGAAGGGGATAGAGCTTGGTGCTGTCCTACCAGTTGCGGCACGTACGCGAAATGAATTGAAGGGGGCAGTGATTCTTTGTCCGCCGGGCTCCCTCAATGATCGTTGGTCGAGGAGATTTATTGATCCGGTGACTGCTTGCGCGTCCGGTTGGATGCGCATTCGAGCACGCGCCAAACAGCGTGGTGTAGAACTGCCTCTCGTGATTTCCGATCATGCTGATTGGTTTGATTTGCAACGCACGATTAAAGAAACTGAGGCACCCGAAATTTGGGTTACACATGGTCAGGAAGACGCTCTTGTTCATTGGTGCCATAGCTTAGGGCGAAGTGCATTACCCTTGCGAATGGTTGGTTATGAAGACGAGCCCGATGGGACAGCTGAGCGGCAGGGTCTCCTGCCATGAATCGCTTTGCCGCCCTGCTGGATAATCTCGTCTATGAACCAAGGCGAAATGCGAAAATCCAATTACTCATTGATTATTTTGCATCAACGCCGGACCCTGATCGGGGCTTCGCACTTGCAGCAATGACCGGCGCTTTGACGTTTAAATATGCCAAACCTTCAGTCATTCGCACATTAATTTCGGAGCGCACCGATCCGGTATTGTTTGCGCTCTCCTACGATTTCGTGGGGGATCTTTCTGAAACTGTTGCACTTTTGTGGCCTGAACCTGCTGACATGGATCGGGTTGAGCCGCTGCGCCTCGGTGAGGTTGTTGATAGTCTCAGTCATGCTTCCAAAATGAATGTGACAGAGACGCTTTCGTCGCTGTTGGATAGGCTTGATGACAAAGGCAGATGGGCGCTTCTCAAATTAGTGACGGGAGGCCTTCGGATCGGCGTATCGGCGCGCTTGGTCAAAACGGCTCTGGGGGCCATCGCCGGGCAGAATGTCGAGGTCATTGAAGAGCTGTGGCACAGTTTAACGCCGCCTTATGATAGTCTTTTCGCCTGGTTAGAGGGTCGTGGCGAAAAGCCGGCAATTCGCGATCCTGTTTCATTTCGACCAGTCATGCTCGCCCAATCTCTTGATCGAGGCATGGCCGCAAGCCTCAATCCGCAAGATTTCGTTGGTGAATGGAAATGGGATGGAATTCGCGTTCAACTCGTCGGCGCAACATTGGCAGACGGACATCCCGTCGTACGTCTGTATTCCCGCAGTGGCGACGATATCTCAGCTGCATTTCCCGATCTGATTGCTGCGACCGTCGGGTTGGATGGCGTGATTGATGGGGAATTGCTGATTGTCCAGGACGGCATCATCCAGTCTTTTAACGTTTTGCAACAGCGCCTCAATCGAAAGACCGTTACACCAAAACTCTTGGACGAATTTCCTGCTCTGGTCAGGGCCTATGACTGTTTGGTCTCTGGACCTGATGATTTACGCACGCGCCCTTGGGTGGAACGCCGGTCTGTGCTTGAATTGCTTGTTCAATCCCTGTCGACTTCAAAAGTTGACGTGTCCCCGATATTTCCTATCACGGACTGGGATCAGGTGGATGCGTTACGGTCCTCGCCTGAATTGTCCGTTCCATCTGATATGGCAGAGGCCATTGAGGGCTGTATGGTCAAGCGTCGAGACAGTGTCTATGTCGCGGGACGCCCTACAGGACCATGGTTCAAATGGAAGCGAGATCCTTTCGTTCTTGATGCTGTGCTCATGTACGCACAACGCGGCCACGGCAAGCGGTCTTCATTTTATTCTGACTATACGTTCGGGCTCTGGAGGGAGGACAAAGAGGGTCTTGCTCTCGTGCCCGTTGGTAAAGCCTATTTTGGTTTCACGGACGAAGAATTACGGCAGATCGACCAGTTTGTCCGCAACCATACGGTCAATCGTTTTGGTCCTGTGCGCGAGGTCGCGCACAAAGCGGACGAGGGTCTGGTTTTCGAGGTTGCTTTTGAAGGTGTTGCCCAGTCCGGACGACATAAGAGCGGATTTGCTATGCGATTTCCACGAATTTCGCGTATCCGGTGGGATAAACGGCCCCGCGAAGCCGACTCGCTTGTCGCTTTAGCGCATTTGGCAACTGTGGGGCGGCGGAAAATATAGTCGTTAGGGTATAATCTGATATTTCGGGCTTGCGTCGGATCATCTTGCGCGAAATGATGGTCCTAAACGAAGGTAGAACAAATACGGTTCTTGGGAGGACGGGTTTGGCAAAATCGGAGATGCGCATCGTCGTCGCAGATGATCATCCGCTGGTCCGTGGGGCATTACGAGAGGCCGTCATTGCGCTGACCGGGACGACCGAGATTATCGAAGCAGGAACTTTTGACGAATTGGCATCGGCCTTCGCACAGAATGATATCGACCTCGTCTTGCTTGATCTCGCAATGCCAGGCGTACAAGGCTTTTCGGGTTTGCTTTATCTGCGAGCATCACATCCTGCCTCGCCGGTGATCGTCGTATCTGGAAATGAAGACCGATCTGTTATCAAACGGTGTATTGAACTTGGTGCATCAGGATTTATCCCAAAGTCGAGCAATGCTGACGTCATGGGGCAAGCCATTCGTGCTGTGCTCGATGGTGGGAACTGGATGCCTGATGATGTTGATATATCGGCAGTTCCCGACAGAGATGTCAGTGACATCGTTCGCCGCCTTGCAACTCTCACCCCACAACAGGTGCGTGTCTTGATGATGTTGTCGTCAGGGCTTTTGAACAAGCAGATTGCCTTCGAATTGTCGGTGTCGGAAGCAACAGTGAAGGCTCATGTGTCAGCGATTTTGCAAAAGCTTGACGTTGACAGTCGCACTCAGGCCGTAATTGTTGCTTCCAAAATCGCCGCCGGGCAATGGAGTGCGGTTGGGCAAGACCCAACGCTCTCTTAGGGGCGCGCTAATCAACGCCCTCGATTGGCCATTCCTGCCAATCCTTGGCAGATCGTCCGACAATAGAGGCGAGCGACGGCACTTTGTCCTTATCCATTCTTTCCACGAGGCCCTGCGCAATATCACGGGCAAGTGTAGGACCCTTGTAAATGAGACCTGAGTAAAGTTGGACTAAACTCGCCCCCGCTTCCATCTTGCTAAACGCTGCGCGAGCGGAGTCAATTCCACCCGCGCCGATCAAAGGGAATTGCCGTTCAACGCGTAGATAGGTTTCAGCCAACATACGCGTTGATAGGGGGAATAGAGGTTTTCCTGATAGCCCGCCGACTTGAAAGCGATGGTTGCGATCTACCAAGCTTCTTGGGCGTTTGACGGTGGTATTGGAAACAATCATCCCCTCAATACCGCGTCTTTTGCAGACTGACACGATGTCATCTAGTTCCCCAAGTGTCAGATCAGGCGCAATTTTCAAGAGGACAGGTTTGCGTCCATGGACACGCGAGGCCTCATCGCGTTCGTGAATTGTCCAGGCAAGAAGATCGTCCAAAGCATCCTTTTGTTGCAAGTCGCGCAACCCGGGCGTGTTCGGCGATGAAATGTTGACAGTGAAATAGGACGCAAGATCGGCAAAGCGTCT
>Ga0164296_1003739_pt1 | contig 14189 bp, 14 predicted proteins | sample GEODES057metaG_FD_113533 | JGI IMG/M metagenome (GOLD analysis project Ga0164296, IMG submission 113533) | Dystrophic lake water microbial communities from Trout Bog Lake, Wisconsin, USA - GEODES057 metaG | ecosystem: Environmental > Aquatic > Freshwater > Lake | place: USA: Trout Bog Lake... | reverse complement strand
GACCTGAAAAATGCTGTCAATCAGCTCATCTGTTAGGCCTTCAAGATCGTTGAGGGGAACTGACTGAGTAAACCCTGCTGTATTGATCAGTACGTTGGCTGGCCCCATCTCATTTTTAATTTGATCCGCAGCGTGCTTGAGAGATGCAGAATCAGTAACGGATGCAGTGTAAAACTTGTGTCCAGATCCGTGCAAAGTATCGACTATTTTGTTTAAGCGATCTGGGTCATCTGCTCTATGAATAAGTGCAATCCGGGCTCCCTTAGAGGAGAGTAACCTGGCTGCCTCGGCTCCAATTGCACCTGCACCGCCAACAATTACAACTATTTTGTTGGTCAGGTCGTCCCCAGGGAGGTATGTTGAGTTTGTATGTGGTTGAGTAGTAGCTAAGATATTTGTTGAATTGGCTGACATGGGTTGGGAGGTATGTAAAGGAGTGTTCATTAGGATTGAATAAATGACAGAATGAGCTTAAGTAAAGTGTGTATTTTCTTCGTGCTGTTTCCATCTTACTGAATGGGGTTTGAATCCAGAATTGCGATTCAATTTGGCAAAAATCAACCAAGTTTAAATTTTGATTAGTAAATGGTCAACTAATCCATCAGTTGCAATAAAAGAAAAGCAATTGATTTTTCTGAATCAGACCCTCATAGATTGCAAATAAAGCTAGAAACATTAAGTCTATTGTGTAAAGTCAATCTATAGGTGGTTTGGGCACCCGTGTCTCTCCAGGCTCAAGGGTAATACTGACCTCAAGGTATAGAGATTCTGGGTCTTTAGGATGGACACTGAGTTTACGTACTAGGGAGCCTACCGCTCCAAACACGACGTCGGTATCTATGTGGGGATCTGCTTCATCAAAGATTTGAGTTGAGAGAACTCTATACCCATGAGCAATAGCAATGAAATGGATATGAGCGGGGCGCATGGGGTTGCGCTCTTGATGTTTTAGCAAAACTCCAACTGGGCCGTCAATTGGGATCGGATATCCTGCAGGACGAACGGTCCAAAAGGTAAAAGAACCTTCATCGTCCGTTATGAAGCGACCTCGAAGGTTCATGTCAGCTTGTTCGGGATCCTGGTTTTCATAGAACCCAGTCGGGGATGCTTGCCATGCGTCAACAATTGCGTTAGAAATGGGTTTCCCTTCTAAATCAATTACTTTTACTGCAACTTCTAATTTTGGACCAGTGTTATGAGAGACGCATACAGATGAACCGCTGGGTAGGACTGGGTGATTTGCTCTCCAAAATGGACCGATCAGACCTGGTTCAGTACCGCCGTGCTCGATGATGCGTTTGGCATCCTGGAGTTGAACTAGGGTAGACAGTCCCAAAACATCTGACAACAAAATAGCCTCGTCTTTCTCCGGGCCGGTTGCTTTACCCACTTTATTCAAGAAATCAAGGCCGACGTATAGCTCCTCGTAGGTGAGCTCAACATCAAGTGCGAAAGCATGAAGGTGCTTGACTAAGCTGTCAATGATGACTTTCAAACGCTCAGGCTTGGTGCGGACGTTCTCCGCTAGGACGGTTTTAAGTAGGGTAGCAGCATCAGTTGATCGTCCCTGTGGAGGCTTATTAGAGGTGTCGAGGTTTGAGCTCATAAAGATTTGACTTGATTGAAATTTTGGAGATGAAGGAGGTATAGAGGGGGAATTTCCTGGTGGGGGGGCTAAGCAACAGTGTCTAAGAGGAATCTAAAAAGGTTTTTGAAGAAAAGTCAGATGAATGTAAATCAAGGGTAATTAACTAATTAGCTACAGGCTTATTTATGAATTTAGTCAAAGGTGCCAGTTCACAAAGTTGAGGATATTATGTAGCAACTGGAGACTTAAGAAATATAGGCATTTCCCTGAAAATACCACAAGACTAAAAACATGAATGTTAATTTTTTACTTTCTAGATTGAATTAAGAGCCTTAATTTAATTTAATTGAATTTAATTGAATTTAATGTCCCCCCTCACCACCACCAAATGGCGGTTTAGCAAACCAAATGACAGGTATCAGGCAAATCATAATGACTCCGGACATGATCAAAAGATGATTTGTTGAGAGAAGGTAAGCCTGGGAATTCACAATACGCTCTAAATTTTGTGTCATCTCACCTTCCATTAAACCTTGCTTTGTCATTGAAGATACGTACTGACCATAACCATAACTACCAAGACTTATATGTTCAACCAAGGTAGCATGATTGGCAGCTGCCTGATCCTGCCAAATTGTGGCTCCTACAGCGGTCCCCACACTACCACCCATATTTCTTAAAAAGTTGGTTAGTCCAGTGCCAGAGCTAATTTGGTTAGGTTCAAGTTGGGATAGGGAAATCGCAGTCATGGGAACAAAGAATCCGGCAATACCCATGCCCATGAGTAGTCTGACAAATTGAAGGTGTTGGTAAGAGACATCAGTAGTTATAGATCCGCTTGCCCATGCAGACACCCCAAAAGCAATAAACCCGATAGTCGCAACTTCCCTTGCGCCTATACGGCTTAAATTGACCCCAAAGAAAGGGCCAAAAAAGAGAGACAAAATCCCAGTCACCGCCATCACCTCCCCTGCAATGGTTGGGGTGTAACCCATCTGGGTCTGCATCCAAAGTGGACCTATGACCACAAAAATGTAAAAAGCAAAGGATCCGACCGTTAAGCAGATTGCCGAAACAAGGAAGTTCCTAATCTGAAAAAGCCTTAAGTCAACAATTGGATGCTCCTCGCCAAACTCCCAGATCACAAAAATGATCAGGGATAGGCCTGACACGACCGCCAAAGTGACAATAGTGTTGGATTCGAACCAGTCCAGCTCATTGCCCTTGTCCAGTAGTATCTGAAGAGTACCAATTCCAATTGTCAGAAGTGCAAGTCCTACTTTGTCGATGGGTTTTTTGACAATCTCGGACTCTCTGCCTTTCATGGTTTTGGTGACTGAGTACGCGCAAAGTAGGCCAAATGGAATATTGATGAAGAACACATACCGCCAGACATAATTATCCGTTAACCACCCACCTATGATGGGCCCCAAAACTGGAGCAACTATAGTTGTGAGTGACCAAATACCAAGTGCAGCACCGCGCTTATCTGCAGGAAAGATTTTGATGATCAAGGATTGAGATAGAGGAATCATAGAAGCTCCCACAATTCCTTGTAAGACGCGGGCAAGAAGAAGCGTCTCAAAAGACTGAGCGGCTCCGCAAAAAAAGGATGCAAGTGTAAAAAGTAATGTGGCAATGGTGAATTGTCTGATGTCCCCGAATCTGCCAGCTAACCAACCGGTGAGGGGAAGCATAATAGCCTCACTTACTGCATAAGATGTAATGACCCAAGTTCCTTGCGTTGGACTTATTGCAAAGTCACCGGCTATTGAGGGGAGAGAGACATTAGCAATAGATATGTCAAGGATATTCATGAATGAGCCGAGACCAAGAGCCAGGGTAGCCAGTATCAAGTTGATACCAGTCAGTGGCTCAAGCTCTATATTGGATTTTGGAACAGACATATATGAGAATTTGAGTTAGTAAAGCTGTCAGAATTAGTCTGTATTAGTCAGTATTATTTACCTTAGAGTTACATATTGTAGGTCAATGCAATAACTGGCACGAGAAGTGCTAAATCTCAAAGGTGTCAGATATTTGACTTATTAGAAAAAATAGGTTGTCATAATCCAATAAAAGTAATTGATTACTTTTATTTACCGAAGCTTCTTTTTAAAAAATATTAGGTTTTAGCATCACCATGAAAGACATTGATAAGTCAATTGAAGAAATTAAAAGTAATGGATACACAATTCTCAAAAAATATCTTAACGAGGAACATGTAGCACTATGCGAAGCTAAAGTGAATAATTTATATGAGGAAATCTCCAAAGACAACTTATATAGTAAAAAAGCTGCGCCAAAGGGATTACAAAATACCATCAAAGATGATTTTATTGTGAATTCACTTGTGCACTATGATAAGTTTTTTGTGGATTTGTCCACAACGGGTGATCATCTGAAAATTTTAGGACACTTCTTGAATGATCCATTCTATGGATTAGTAGACTCCGAGGAGCCTAATTTCATATTAGCTCAAATGAATGCAAGGGCAGGCATGACAGCCTTACCATTTCATATAGACACCAGATTGGTAACTCCAGGATATCAGACCTGGTCCATGCAGGGCCTATTGGCATTAGAAAAATTAGATAAAACCAACGGTTGTTTAAGGTTGATTCCTAAGACTCATGTAGTAGACTTTTTTCCCGACTCAAAAAAGGATTACTCAGAGGCGATAGATATTGAATTAGAGAAGGGTGATTTGATTATTTTTTCCTCAAAACTTCACCACGCAACCCATAAAAATGAATTAAGGCAACTAGCATGGACTATATTATTGACTTATAGAAGCTGGTGGTGTAAACCACAGTTTGATTTTTTAAAATTAGTGCCTAAAGAAATATATAGTAATTTGAATAATAATCAAAAGTTGATGCTTGGAGCTTGTAGTCAGCCCTCACATTCAATTGATGGATCTGCATCAGCACGAAGTGGATATGAAATACTTTAATTTTAAGGATGAGGGTTAATGAAGAACAATAAAATAAATGTCACACAGCCTTTCCTACCACCCTTAGAGGAATTTCAACCCTATTTGGAGAAAATATGGGAAAGTAAAAATTTGACAAATGGCGGACAATTTCATATAGAATTTGAAGAAAAACTAGCTGAGCATCTAGGTGTAAGCTATCTGTCATTGTTCACTAATGGAACTATTGCATTAATAACTGCCTTGCAATCATTAAAGATAAAAGGAGAAGTAATTACGACCCCATACTCATTTGTTGCTACGTCTCACTCGCTATTGTGGAATGAAATAAAGCCAGTATTTGTAGATATAGATCCTGTGACTTGCAATATAGACGCCAAGAAAATAGAAGCTGCAATAACCCCAAGAACATCTGCAATTTTAGCTGTACATTGTTATGGAAATCCTTGTGATGTAGATGAAATTCAGAAAATTGCTGATAACTATGACTTAAAGGTGATTTATGACGCAGCTCATGCGTTTGGAGTGAAATGTCATTGTGGGAGTATCCTAAATCATGGGGACCTATCAATAATGAGTTTTCATGCAACAAAAGTTTTTAATACATTTGAGGGGGGAGCAATAATATCAAAGGACTTGAAGTCTAAAACAAGAATTGATCAATTAAAGAACTTTGGAATTATTAATGAAACGACTGTAGTTGCAACCGGAATTAACGGCAAGATGAGTGAATTTAACGCTGCCATAGGACTTCTTCAACTGTCTTACATTGATGGAGTAATAAAAGAAAGAGCAATTAAGGATGAGTATTATCGTAATAAATTAAGTTCAGTAAAAGGGGTTAGGTTATTAAACAATGTAGCCGTCGTCAAAAATTATGCATATTTTCCAATTTTCATTACTCAAGAGTTTCCAATAAGTAGAGATAAATTATTTGAGAAATTTCAAGCAAAAAATATTAATGTTCGCAGATATTTTTATCCGCTAATTACCGAATTTCAGATGTATAGAGATTTAACCTCAGCGGCTAAGAATAATCTAGAGAATGCTTTTTCTGTTTCGAGGCAAATCTTATGCTTACCTCTTTATTCTTCGCTTGATATTTCAACTATGGATGAAATATGTAATCTAATATTGGATCAGTAATGATGCCTCAGAGGAAAATAGCTATTATGCAACCCTATTTATTTCCATATGTAGGATATTTTAGTTTACTAAAAAAAGTTGATACTTTTATATTTCTAGATGATGTTAGCTACATTAACAAAGGTTGGATTAATCGAAATCGTATAAATACCAACAACGGGGTCTCATATTTTGTAATACCTCTGAATTCAGCCAGTCAAAATAAAAAAATTAATGAGATTGAAGTTGTTAATGAAAAAAAATGGAGAGAAAAGTTATTGAAAACAATTGAATTCTCATACTCTAAGGCTCCTTATTACGTGAAAACTTTAGAAATTTTTGAGAAAATTGTTAAATCGTCTGATATGCTTATTTCCGAATTGGCAAAAAATTCAGTCCTAGAGATTGCCCAGTATTTACAGTTAGGATGTGAATTCATAAATTCATCATCGATTTTTAATAATACTCACTTAGTAGGAGAAGAGAGGATATTAGATATTTGCAAGAAAATGAATTGTACTAATTACTATAATCTTCCTGGGGGTAGGGATTTATATCATGAAGAATTGTTTTTAAAAAATGGTATTGAATTAAATTTTATAAATTCTATTCCATATGAATACAATTCTTCGCACTTGGTTTATGAGCCAAACTTATCTATTATCGATGTGTTGATGTTCAATAGTCCTGAAATCGTTAGGGAAAAAATGTTATGAAAAACTATTTGAAGATAGTTCAGCACTACGAAAGTTGTCTGGATAGATACGGGGACACTCATCTTGGAGTGGATTGGCCAAATGTTACAGATTTGGATAGAAGGTATGAGGTAATGCTCGGAGTAATTAAAAGTAAAAATATAAGTAATAGATTGCTAGACTTTGGCTGTGGGTTAGGTGGATTATTTGAGCATATTAGAGTGAGAAACTTTAACTTCATAGAATATTCAGGATTGGATATTTCTAAAAAATATATTGAAATTTGCAAGACGAAATATCCAAATTTAGATTTTGTATGCGCAGATATACTTGAATCCAAGGTACTTCCATTTGCAAATATAGATTATGTTGTTATGAACGGGGTTTTCACTGAAAAGAGGGAGTTGTCTTATGAAGAGATGTTTCAATACTTCAAAGATGTATTGATTAAGATTTTTCCACAATGCAATTCAGGTATAGCTTTTAATTTAATGTCTAAGCATGTTGATTGGGAACGCTCGGATTTGTTCCACGTTGGGTTTGATGAATTAATCGAGTTTGTCCAATCTCATTTATCTAGAAATTTTATAATTCGAAATGATTATGGATTGTACGAATACACGGTATACGTTTATCAAAATAAAGGATAAAAAATGAGTAAAGTAATAGTCTTTGGTACTAATGATTTTGCACAATTAGCTCATTTTTATTTAACATCTGATAGTGATCACGAGGTTATTGCATTTACTGTAAATAAAAATTTTAAAATTCAAGACGAATTACTTGGACTACCAGTTGTTGAGTTTGATGAAATTGAAAAACTATTTGCGCCAAGCGACTATAGTTTATTTATACCAATAAGTCCGTCTAAAATGAATATTAATCGCACCCGGTTGTATTCAGAAGCTAAACTCAAGGGTTATAAATGCATAAGTTATATAAGTTCTAAATCCATATATTACGGAACTCCGGTAGGTGATAATTGTTTCATATTTGAAAATAATGTAATTCAACCCTTCACTCAGATTGGCAACAATGTCATTTTATGGAGTGGGAATCACATTGGCCATCATAGTAATATTGGTGATAATTGTTTTGTAGCATCACATGCTGTTATTTCTGGACATGTAGTGGTTCAATCTAATTGTTTTATTGGCGTCAATGCGACTATCAACAATAATTTAATCATCGCTGAAAATACATTTATTGGGGCTGGTGCATTAATTACAAGTAACACAGAACCTAACAGTGTATACCCTGGTGTAAAAGCTGAGGTATCGAAAATCCCCAGCTCAAAGTTGAAATTTTAAAAAATGACTTGGATCAAAAAAGGTAATATATTTAATGTTGATGGGTCGGTTGATCTGGCATTAACCCATGCTTCAGTTCCTACTGTCGACGTATTTGAAAGCTATTTAAAGATATATTATGCGTCCAGAGATAATCAGAATAGGTGCAGGATCTTCTATATTATTGTAGATAGCCAAAATCCATCAAAAATACTTCATGTAGAAACTAAGCCAATAATTGAATTAGGAAAGCTTGGTTCATTTGATGAATCGGGTATGATGCCCTCCAGCATAGTTAACTTTGAAAATCGAAAGTTTCTGTATTACACTGGATGGAGTATTTGTAAAACTGTTCCTTACCATAACACTATTGGGTTATTGGTTAGTGATGATGGAGGAGAAACTTACCGAAGAAGTGGAGAAGGGCCAGTTATGGGTTTAACACATCAAGAGGGATATTTTAATGGAACTGCCACAGTTATCATAGAAGACGGTGTTTGGAAGAATTGGTATGCAAACTGTACCAAATGGGAACTGTTCAACAATAAACCTGAGCCTTTTTATCATATTAAGTATTGTGAATCATTAGACGGAATTAATTGGTTAAGAAACTCTAAGGTGGCAATTGATTTTCAAAATAAATTAGAAGGAGGAATAGTAAGAGCCTCGATAATTAAGGAAACCGATAGCTATAAAATGTGGTTCTCTTATCGAAAAGCTTTTGAGTATAGGGAAAATCGAGACAGCAGCTACAGGATAGGCTACGCGGAGTCAACGAACGGACAAAATTGGATTCGCAACGATAGTTCTGCTAGTATACAAATATCTGAGACTGGGTGGGATAATTTTATGCAAGCATACCCAAATGTCGTTAAGACTAAAGAAAATAAATTTTTGTTCTATAACGGTAATGGGTTTGGATTAACCGGTATTGGATTTGCAGAGTGGAATTGATTATTTTTTTAAATATATATCTCTGTCAACTGACGTAGAGTAGGCATTTACATATGCCCTGGTTTTCCAAGATGGATCATTTAGATCGTCAAATCTTGTGGATAAAGAAAGTTTGTATTTTTCTTTACAGTTCGGATTTATATATGTAGCGTGAACTAAGTATGGAGACATCACAAGAATATTCCCAGCTTTGACTTCAAGGATCATTGCTTGTTTTGTATATTCTTTGTTTACTAGATAACCATTATCACTTTGCACGCCAGGTAAAACACCCAACTTGTGAGAGCCTGGAATGATTGAAATGCTATGAGTATCTTTGGTCGTATCAAATAAAGAGGTCCATACGATTACAGAATTGATAGAACTACCCATAGAAGGATAGTCTTGATGATAATTTAATCCAAACCCATTACCAGTTGAATCAAGTGAAGTAAAGTGAGTAACTATTGGGCCACAGCAAACAGGATAATTGACTCCCAATTCTTTTATATTTTGAAGTAAATCATTGTTTATAAAAAAAGATTTGACGACTGGATCCTCAGCGAATAACTTAATTATTCTTCTGTTTGTTGAGGTTGAATCAGAAAATTTTACTAAATAATTATTTTCAAATACCTCTTGCAAAAGAATAATATCCTTAGTTAGTTCGACTGGAAAAATTGCAAATCCATTTTCTTGAAACTCATTCATAATTTTCATACGTAAAGTTAACTATTTATATTGATTGAAAAAATAATTTAGAAGTTTTGACGAAGTCTTCCACGTAATTAGTCCAGTTATTTCTTTCATAAATAATATTATTTAACAAGTTTAGTCTTTTATCTAAAAACCCATTAAAAATTAAAGGGTAATTCTCTTCATTAGCCAGTTGAGTGTTTAATAAAAAGGGCAATTTTAACTTTGTATTCTTAATCTCTTCTTCAGTCCAGGGTTTGTAGGACATGACAACCGGTATGGTCCCAAAGTTCACGGCGTCCATTACAACACCAGACATACAGTCCCATATAAATAAGTGACGAGAGATTTGAAGAAGTTTATGATACTCTTCAATATCCTTTTTCCAGTCTAAACTGATAGACCCTTTAACTCTGAAACATTCTCCATATTTATTGGATTTACCTATGTAAGTTGTATTTATAACTTTTTTGTAATCCAGTATTTCGTTTCGAGTAGGTATTGAATCTAAATTTATAAACGGTGCACAATACAGTTCAATGTGTGCATCTAATTTGAAAATACTCTGTGAGCAAATAATAAAATCAGTATTTTTAATATCATTTTTTCTACCTGTAATATTCCCCTCTTTGTTAAGAAAATATCTAATAACGTGTTTGAAATTTAGAGGGTTGTTATGAATTACCTCTGGATATATTATGAAATCAGATTCAATGTCTATTTGAGCAAATTCTTTAATGGTAGGAGTTAAGTAATTTGGATTTGTTGCATTAAGATCAACTCCCGAAATAAAACTTTGATAGGTTTCATCTCTTGGATCAATTAAAACTATCAATGATTCCAATCCAAGATTGTTTAAAGTATGACAAAGTAAATGTAAAACTCTAATACCATCTGAGTTTTCTGAGTATGGGGGAGCAGCAATAATATATTTCATTGTTTATAAATTAAAGTCTTTATTTAATGTTTCAATAAAGTTTACATTGTTTTTATCTCCAGCATAATGGATCAAATTCGAGTTAAATCTATTATTCCATTCAACTTGATGTGGCATCGTATTCCATATGTTATCCAATGGTGTGTAATTGATGCCAATCTCATCAATCCATTTATTCAATACATTTTGATCTCTTAATGGAACACTCATCATGTGATCGTAGTGTCCATTCATTAGTAAATTGGCCTTTTCCCACAACTTTTTCGCAATTGCAGAGCTCACAATAAAAATTCCAGCGTTAAAGTAGGGTTGCTTTAAGTGCATCCAAGCTCCAAAATTGGTTGCTGTGTATTCACTGTCAATAACAGCGCCAAAGTCAACCAAGGGGAGGTAATTTGCGTTATTTGTAGCTACTGCATCTGCATCTACATGAATAAGATAATCGTACTCGTTGTATAAGCCAAATAATATGAACCTTTGGGCAATTATGTCTTGTTGCAAACATTTGAAGTCATATATTTTATTTTTAATTACAAAGTATCCGTAATCCATTCTTTTGGCCCACGCTTCAACTGTAGGCATAAATTTTTCTCTATAAAGATTTGAACCTGGAAATTCACCTATCATTACTTGACCTACAAGTACTTTAGGATACAGTTTTTTATTTAAGTTCATGCATCAAGCTCTAAGACAATCTGTTGTGCGTAGTAAGGTTTTAGATTCTCACAAAATATAAAAAAATTCAGAAATCTCTCCGCAATAAAAGCTGGGTATCTATAGTTGGGAAATCTCGGATTACCTCCCTCAATTTCTAAACCGATTTTACTTATCATCGAATTTAGAATTGCAAAAAGATATTTAAAATATTTTGAAGCATTTTCCGATTTTGTTATAAACATATTATTTAAAGACAATCCATAATCAAGCTCAAAAAAATCAATGCTAGATTTGTATTGAGGTAATACCTCACTTATTGAGTCCAAAAAGCATTGCCAAATATCTTTTTCATGTTCAATGTGAAAATGTTGGGCTATTGATTGCCCAAGCAAATGTTTTTCAGGAACTATGATTTGATATTGAAGCAAAATTCTTTTAATATTCAAAATTTGATCGTCATTTTGTAAGAGCTCTAAAACATCATTTCTCGGTTCAAACTTCAAACGACCGTGAACATTGTCTTGCAATTTTATTAAATTCAAATATCTTCTGTAGTGACAAAGACCGACTATTTCGTTGTCGTAAAAATTGTTTTTCCATAGGTTGTAGTGGGCCGTTAGTTCACAAAAATACTTATTCAAATCATTAATGTTCTCTCCAGTATCATCAGATAGTTTTCCGCTAAGTCTCCACTCATGAGATAAATTCCCTGCGGCTATTGGTTTAAGCCAATCGTTCTGAAATTCATATGATTTATTTTCATAGTAAACGCTATAAATTGTAGTTTTCATTTTTTATATGTCTAAATATGTATAGTTCCAGTTGTTTGCGAAAACCGGTGTGAAACCAATTGAAGATCTCAATATTAATGTCTTTGGATTAGTTAAATTTAATTGATCAACTAAATTTGCATAACAACTATCAACCATTATTATATTTTTTGCTCTCTCAATTAAAGTTAGCCAATCGAAGACGTTAGTACTTAAATTTCGAATTTGTATTAATTTTTCGCCCTTGACTATATTATTTATTTGATGTGCGTCAATTTTGAAATTTGAGCCTTCTAGGTGGCAAATGCTATATTCTTCTTCTGGGTTGAGGTTCAAAATATTAAACATGTTTAATTCTCGTTCATAGTCCCTATTTATTGTTAAATTCCACTTGTTTTTAAATGGGACGCCTGTTACGGCGTACTTGTATTGGTCAAACTTTAGAAATTCTGATAATTTTTTATTTTCAAGTAGTTCTTGTTTGAAATTGATGTAACTAATGAGGTTAAATATCCTAGAGCAATTTAAATGGGTGAGTATTTCCCTTGGCCTCAAGATTGCGTCATCTAGTGTTTTTGTGTCCTCGAGTGCAATAAAATTTATATACGGTGCGGCACTTACAAAGCTGTCCATATAGTTTTTGTTAATAGGATAGTAAATTTCAAATCCATGATCAAAATAAAATTTTCCAATAGGTAATGCAATGATAATGTCACCTATTCCGCCAGGTTGAATCAAGCCTATTCTTGGTTTATTGGTCATAAATTTAAATTATTAATTCATGTAATTTTGCTGCAATACGGTCCCAGTTATATTTTTCTCTTATATGATTTGCAGTTTCAAGATTATTTGATTTAGAGTCAAGTATCTTTTTTTCCATTTCTTCAACTAAGCTATCTAATTCAGGCTCTAAATAATATAGATTATTACCTCCTTTGCTTTTGTTTAGTTCTTCACTCACGACTAGGTTTGACTTGACTTTACCGATTGATGAGTGATAACAAAAATCATCTGTTGCCCCACCTTCGGTGACTATTACATCACTTCCACATGCTAACGCCTCAAGCACTGTTAGATTAAAACCTTCTGCCCTGTAAGGTGATAGATAACAATCTGCTCCTGCATAAATACTTCTTAGTTGGCTCATTGTCAGGTTTGTATTGATCAATATAAACGATGAAAGAAGTTCATGTTGATTGAGATGAGGTTTTTTGCTTAAAACTTGTGAGATTATGTTTTGAGACTGGATTCCGTACAAATTACTTTGATCTTTTAGTAAAAGTCGAATATGACTGTATTTTTGTCTAAGAATGATGAAAGCCTCCACAATCAAATCAATCCCTTTATTCCAAGTCATTGACCCCATATTTGCGAAAAGATAATTATCTTTATCTAAACCCAAGTTATTCTTGAATTCATTCTTTGAATTTATATCTGAAGGAAAGAATATTTTGGGATTAATGCCGTGAGACACTACATTAATTTTACTTTCAGGGAATCCATATTCAATTGTTTTATTTTTAGACCAAATTGATGGAACAATAATTTGATCATCATTTTTTAAATAGTCTTGTATATTTCCCGACCTACTAACGAAGTCAGTTTCAACCAATCCAAATTCAGTGACAATAAAGTTCAGCACTTTTTTAGTTTTTCTAGAGCCCTCGTTTTTGAAATATAGATCAAAAGGAAATGTAGCAGTATAAGCACAGTCCATTATTAATTCTGGATCAGGAGCAACTGGTTTATTGATTACTAATTGCTCCTGTTGTCCAAAACCTGACTCATTTGAGTTTACATTCCAATTGGGGTTATGGAATGGAGCGTCAATATGATAGATGTTAAGGTCATTGAATTTTTGAAGACTTAGGATTTGGTTTTGATTTACTAATGCAACAGAATGATTGATTCCCCTCCATCCGTAAATTAACAAACTCTTTTCCAGCATGTTTTGATCTTTCATTTACATTAAGAAGTTTAAGAAAATACCGGCTTGTACATGTGTAACTTTAGCTTATTTTTTAGTATTTTGGATTCTCTTTCCACTTTTCAAATACGTAAGAAACGTCCTGATTTAGTCAATTAGAAGGTTAATCATCCTTTTTTGCAAGGGATTCAGAAGTAGAAACGTACGCAGCGTTGGCTAGGTGCTGCTTTGGTGTGAAACCATTTAACGCCATGTGTGGACCATAGTAATTGTAAGACCACATCCAATGGGTTGCAAAGTCTTGAACCTCACTCAGACTATTCCAGTAATACTGAGATAGCCACTCATGTAATGACCCACTGAATTCCTGCTCAGGTCATAATAATGGAAGGATTATGAGATGAGTACAGTTATGGAAGAAGAAACCAAGAGATGGACAGCGAAGAGAAAGGCTGCTCTGGTGGTGGAGATTATTCAAGCCAAGACTACTATTGCAGAAGCGAGCCGGGCCTTTGACATTGCACCATCTGAAATTGAGGATTGGGTAGATGAAGCCAAAAAGGGTATGGAGAATGCCCTAAGAGCCAAGCCTATGGACATCAGAGAGCAGTATGAGCGGCAACTCAAAGAGTTGCAG
>Ga0164296_1003738_pt1 | contig 14189 bp, 19 predicted proteins | sample GEODES057metaG_FD_113533 | JGI IMG/M metagenome (GOLD analysis project Ga0164296, IMG submission 113533) | Dystrophic lake water microbial communities from Trout Bog Lake, Wisconsin, USA - GEODES057 metaG | ecosystem: Environmental > Aquatic > Freshwater > Lake | place: USA: Trout Bog Lake... | reverse complement strand
TAGCAATTACTGCTGCTACCCATGCTGAAGCTGGAGCCCAAATCTGCTTATTTGAAGTTGTATCATTGATCTTGATCCAGTTTCCGTAGGTTGCTACATAACTAGATTCAATGCTTCCGAAGAGATTCTTGACGGGCCAATATACATCACTTGAGAAGACATATGATGATGCATCACTTGCCTTTGTGTTTTGTCCCTGTACAAAGATGTTTCTTAAAGGATCAGCAATGAAGACATGATCTTTTCTTGTTGAATCAGCAAATGCTACGAATTGGTTTGCAACATTTTGATAATCAGCAGCAACTCCACCTACAGGGTTATTTGTCTGTGTTTTGAGGACACTGATATCAACATTGTAGTTTTCATCAAAGATGTATGCACCAGATCCATTACCATAGTTAGCATCTGCTTGTCTTGCCTTTGCACTAGCCCAAATTGTTCCGAGACCAGCTTCTACTGTAAGATCAAGGTCTTGATCTAATGTATCAACATTGTTGAGGATTCTCTGGAGCTTCTGAGGGATGTTTCCAACATCATCAGCTACAGGATCTGTAGCAGAGATATAAACACCTTCTGAATAGAGATTCTTAGCAGAATTATCTACACGAACTGTCTTTGCAGGAGTACCATCTGAATTTACCCATGATCCTGTGTTTGTAACATAAGGATTTGTAACAACCTTAAGACTTGAAGAAACTTGGTTAGCGATGTTGTCCAAGAAGAATGAAACAGGTGATCCACCCTTTTGGTTATTCTGTGTACGTTGTGCATACAGAGATCCTGTATAACCTTCAGAAACGATTGCATCAAGAACAACTGTGTCTTGATTGTAGATAGATGTTCTGACTTTATAGAGCATTAATGTTAAGCAATCATTATAGAAAGGAAGACCGAAGTCATACTGTGTTGGGTATTGCTCAATGGTCTGAGAAACACTTGTTCCAGCAGCAGAGAATGCTTGGGTTAAGCTAAAGTTGAGTCTTGTGCTTGGTACTGTAGTAAATGTCTGATAAGTTCCATTTACGATTGTGTTTGCAGCCTGAATACCAGTGATTGCATTGAAGTCTGTAGCTGGATTGTTGTTTGAATTATCAGCAAGACCAACATAGTAACCTTCATAAGCACCACTAATTGAAGTTTTGGCTTCATCAAGAACAACGATACCACCCTTTGCCTGAATATCAGCAAAGGTTTGAACAGGTCCACTTACATAACTTTGTGACCATGTGATGTTGTTTTCAACAATGTTGAGGTATTGGTCATCAGTTAAGAGAACAGAATAAGGAGCAAGTACCTTAAAGTTTGAAGATGTTGCATATGTTGCTCCATCACTTGAAAGAGGATATACAAGGGCTGTATATTGATTTGAGAATCCTGCACCAACACCAGAACCATAAGGCATTCTTGTTACCAAGAGATTAGCAGGAGATTGTGTCAAAAGTTGACGAGCAGAATTATAAAGATATCTTTCTGCTGCATTTGTTGGTGTTCCAAAAATGCTTTCAAATTCGGAAATACTACCAACGCTTATAAGTTCATCTGTTGGTCCTTGGTTTGCAAAGCCTGTAACAAAGACATTTGTTGCTCCAGTAGGACGAGCAATTACGCTAAGATCTACTTCATTGATTTGTACGCCGGGTGATGCTAGTGTTAATGTTGACATAAATTGTATAATACTATTTACCTTCTTTTGATTACCATTTTAAATATTTTTTCAAAAACTTGATACAAAAGCAAAGTCTATGTATAATTATATATGAAATGAGCAAATTTGACAAAATAATCAAAAGATCTGTAACCCAACTCGAAGAAGGAATACAAGATGCAAACAATCCAGTAATAAAGCAAGCAGTCAATGCAATTAACACTGCTTTGAATAATAGTGGGCAAGTACAGGGTAATGCAAATGCTAGAGATCTTGCTAAAGATTTATTTGGTAGCTCATCAAAGGCTTCTACAACTGGTACTACAAATACTACACCAGACAATCCTCTTCATAGTGCATTCGATAAAATCAAAAACAATCCTGAAAATCCAGATTTACAGGATCACGAAAAAGAAGCATATCTTTCTTTTGCTGATAAAATCAGCCCTAAACAAGAAGAGCCAGAAAAGAAAGAAGATAATGAATCATCTTCAAGTTCTGATGAAAACAATTCAGAATCAGAACAACCAAACGCTACGCAATATAATCCGCTAAATCAACCAAGTGCTTAATAAATATTAGTACACATTCTAGAAATAGAATGTAAACATATGAGCAAAAAAATGCGTCCCAAAAAGGGTTCTGACAGAAAACAATCTGGAAGAATCAACCACGAAACCAGCGTACCTAGTGAGGGTGGAGAAAAAAAAGATAATTCTCCTTATGTATTTCAAAGAGATAAAATCTCATTTGATTTAACAATTAAAAATCTTCCTTGGACTGAAAATCAAAAGAGTATCATTGCAAGATTCTTAGATAAAGGGACAAAAGTCCTCTTATTAAAAGGTCCAGCAGGTACTTCCAAAACCACTCTTGCCATGTATTGTGGATTAACTCTTCTCAATATGAGAAGAATTTCCGATATGGTTCTTGTAAGATCAGCAGTAGAATCTTCAGATTCAAAACTTGGTTTCTTGCCCGGTACTCTTGATGAAAAGATTGCTGTTTATCTCACACCTTTCCATGACAAGTTTGAAGAACTTCTCTGTAAGGCTCAATTAGACAGACTTCAAAAAGATAATAGATTAACAATTTGTCCTATTAACTTTGCTAGAGGTCTTCACTTCTCTGCAAAGTTTGTATGTGCTGATGAAGTACAGAACTTCTCACGCAGAGAGATTCATACTCTTATGAGTCGTATTGGTGAATTCTCAAAGGTTTTCCTTTGTGGTGATCCAGAACAGTCAGATCTTCCTCATGGTAAATCTGGATTTAATAAGGTTTTTGATCTCTTCAATAACGAAGAATCCAGACAACAAGGTATATTCTGTATGGAATTAGGAGAAGAAGACATTGTTCGTTCTGAACTCTGTCGCTTCATTACTCATAAGTTTAAAGAATTACAACTTTCTGTACAGGCAGAAGAAGCTAACAAGGCTCAACATCACAAAGAGAATCAACATAAAGAGACTCAAATGTTTGCACCAGAAAAAAGAACTTGGAATCCTAGTGATACTAAGTAAATAGAAATATGAATACAAACCCAAATGTAGTAACAAATAGACCAATCGGATGCACATTTTGTGGAGCACATGTTCAGGGACAAGTTCAACAAGTCCAAAATCCTGTTACAAAAGTTGTAGAAAACGTTTGTAGATGGGTTTGCTCCAGATGTGGCAATCTCGTAAAGATGGGAAAGGTTGATTAAAAGTATGGATCTTGATAAGGTTTTAGAAGAGTCATTGGATGGCTTGTGGAATAATCGTCAATATGGAGCCACTAGTGAAGCTCCTCGTAAGGATTATCAACCATTAAGCAGTTCTGATGGCTATTCTTTCCCTTATCAGGCAGGTTCCCCTCCAGTATTTCCACCAACTACTCTTCAGCCTCAGAACACACCTTCTATACCTTGGCCTCTTAATACAGTAAACGATGATCTTAGTGATAGCTTTGTTTATCTTGTTTCTGCTGTTAAAAAGATGCAAAGATGTGTAGACGAAAACCCAGCTTTAAACATGAAGCAGAGAGAAGTAATCAAAAAGATGGTAAAGGCTATTGATTCTTCTCTTAAAACCATTGAAAGAGTTGGTGCTTCTCTTATCACAGTTGCAAATTTAGCAGAAGAGCTTCCTCCCCAATCTCCAGTACAACCAGTTGATTAATTTTTCTTGCCATTTGCATAAAATGGTTATATAATGCTCTCATGAAAATAAATCAGAGCTTAATCTTATTTCTTAAATCAACCTTTACGGTTTTAATAACTTCCATTTTAATTTCACTTTCGGTATGGATGTTTCATGGCAATTTTATTGCTGCATTCTTAATTGCAATTAGTATTCAATATATTTTGTTTAGTTTTATTGGTACTGCTATTAACAATTATTTTACACAAATCACTAAGCAGAAAGAGCTTGATAAGCTTGAGCAACTTTCTAGTCTTTTGGAATGTGCATATTGTAAGAAACCTAATGTTATTACCTTTATCCCTGATGAAAATGAGCGTGTTGAATTTGTTTGTGAAAATTGCCAGAAAAAGAGTGTAGTTAATATCAATTTTACAGTTGCTAGAACTACAGAACCTATAGATATTAATCTAGCTCCACCAACTCCTAATCCAGCAGGAGGACTTCCACCAAAAATCTAATCATGAAAAACAAAACAACTAAAACCCTATCTTGGTGGGAGAACGCAAATACAGAAGCATCCAATCTTTCAAAGTGGATTGCTCTCTACGAAGCAGTAAACATGGTTGCTGACAAAGCTGAAGAGAAAGGAATTTCTCCAGATAGCATAGTATATAAACCAAAAGCTATTCGTGATTATATTGAATCAACTCAAGATATCATCATGAAAAAGATTCTTCAGCAAGAGTATAATATTGAAATCTGTTATTCTGAAGAGAATGATTATAAGTTTGAAACAGAAGTTATCTAGTAACTTCCATAGACAGATGTGTTATCACATGGATTGTCATTAATGTAATCAAAATTATTAAGACTTGCTTGATCAGCTTTGTCATTATCATCAATAGCAACATTACCCAATCCTGATGTAGGCCCATTTGGAGCGTAGCTGTAGTCGTAACGTTTTGCTTTGAAGAACCAAACATAGTGACCACCTAAAGGGTTTCCTTGAAATTCATCAATTACTTCTGTTAATTGATAAACAGTTGCTCCTCTTTTTGGATAATTCAAACGATCTGCACCATACTCTGAAAGAGTCATAACATCTCCAGCTTTTGGTTCTGAAGATAATCCAAATACCATTGTATATGATGTAGGATGAATAACACCAGCTACATCACTATCTGCAACTATTCCAAACTTAGATAATAAAATAGAATCATTGTTGAGATTAAGCAAAACAACCATTTTATTACCATTTGTAAAACCAGCAGGAGCATCTTCCCCATATAAGAAGTTTGAAGCAGAAAGGCTAGTTGTATTAGAATAATAAACTATTTCTTGTCCATAAATGTTTATTTGCTCTAGCCACCAATTAGAAAAATTTTGTCTTTCATATTGGTTAACTTGCTTATTAAGATACCTTAAGGTTTCCATATTATGAGTTTTTAGTTAGATTAAACAGTTTTGAAGTAGCATCATAATTGATGTTTATTCCTGTTCTATTAATTGCTTTTGAATAATTTTTATCAGGTATGTGTTTTATACCATAAGTGGTTAAAATCTCTTTAGCCTGTACAGGATTGATATTCCATTTACCATTTCTTTTACCCTTTACTATGTTATCTATTAATTGATGTTCCTTTTTACCTTCATGTCCATAACATCTAGCAACTTGATTATGATGCTTTCTGTCCATACCACGAGCTAAATTCTGGTGATGCTTTCTGGTATTAGGTGTAGCCTTTTCTTTGGCTATATTAAAGAATGTAGAAAAATTATCCATGTTTTAGATACTTACCCAAACAAAAAAAATTCCGAGACATTGTCTCGGAATTTCTTTTGATATTTATTTATTTATGAATTACTGATCGAAGAGTGTCTTTCCAACAGTTACTCCGCCAACATTCTGTTTAGCTTTGCTGGTGAGTTCTTCTGGATTTCCACCGAGAACTTCAGGCTTTCCGTTAACTTTCTTACCCTTAACTACTTCGGCTTTCTTCTTTGTAACAGGAACTGCACCCTTCACTTCTCTACTGGAAGGCTTATTAAGACCTTTTTCGAGTTTTTCCTGATCTACGAGAGCATGTCCTTCGTATTCAGCTTCTACAGATTCCTCTGCTGTTGCAACATCTTCAGCTTCTCCCTCTTCATGATCGAGGTCGTTTTCTTCTTCTTCACCTTCATCGGATACCTCATCAATATCCTCTTCGGCTGAACCTACAAGCTTTTCAAGTGTTGCTACTGCATTCTTAAGATGATCGAGAACGGCTTCGAGACCTTCCTCTTCACCCTCTTCGTGCTCTTCTGTGCCTTCTGGTGATTCGAGATCGGATTCAAAATCATCTCCAGCATCGTCGATTTCACCTTCGAAATCAAATGTATCACCCTCTTCGTCACCAAAAGCTTCTTCAGCAAGGATCTTGTTGTAAAGGAGATCAAATGGATTCTTTGATTCTGCATTTACAGCCTTTGGAAGAGCATCAGGCTCTACTTCGGAGTGTGGTCCCTTAACGGGCTTCTCAACTTCAACAGCTTCTGGGCCAGAATTTTTAGGGAGAGCACTTTCCTTTGCCTTTTCAGCACCTTCAAGTTCTCCTGTATTATCAACGGCTACGCCAGATGATGTGAAGCTCTTATCTTCGTTTAATATTGACATGTATTGTTTGATGAGTGACATAATGTTGTAAAAATATTTACCTTTGTTTGATTACATTTCAAGAAATTTTTTTTATTTCTTTTTTTCAACCTTATCTGATGTTATTTTTTTGCCATATTTTTTAGCACTTTTTTTAACAGCCTTTACGATCTTTTCTTCCTTTTTAGGACCGAGATGTTCTTTTTTAGCTATTGATTTAGCAACAGCCCAAGGATTTACCTTTTTGCTAGATTCGCCATAATAACCATAATCTTCATCGCCCTCTTCTTGATTCAAGTATTGTGTTGATATGTTATGTACAACATCTGAAACTTTTTCTTTTATTTCTTCTACTGCACTTTCGTAATCTACATCATCTTTTAATTCTGGAGATAATATACCAATAAGTTCATGGATTAAATTGTCCAAAACATCATTACTATTTTGTTCATTTTCTTTAATTAAAATATGCTGATAAGCCTCTGTTAAATTTACTAAATCTTTATTATTCATATCATTACTTACAAACACTTTCCAACATTTGAGTAGCTTCTTTTCTATAATCTATTGCTTTGATTAATTCATAATCATCTTCACCAGCAACCCAAACAATACCCAATTCACCAATCTGAAAAGGTGAATTTCTTTCGAAAATTAATTTATAAAGCCAAAGTTGAAGACTATATTTTGCAAGTTCACATTTTGGAATATGGTTAAATGGTTGTAATAAGTTTTCACCATAATCATTCTTACGATTAATTTTTTTGTTTGTTTTATAATCAAACAAAGCAAATTCATTTGTTTTTTTGTTATATGAAAGATTATCAATGGTTCCACAAACTTTTGATCTTGCATCACCAACAACAAATTCAGATTTTACTAGTATATAATCTTGTTTCCACCATTCATAAAAATTTTTAAAATTTTTAATAAGCAAAGCCATTTCTTGATAATATTTTTCTAAATCTTCTTTATTATATCCTGCACTGCCACTAATAAAATTTATTATTGCTTCTCTATCCAAAGGTGCAAAACGTCTTTCTAGAAAATTCTCAACATAAAGATGAAATTCGGAACCTTTATGGCAAGAATAATTCTTGCCATATTCCCATCTTTCTAGAATTGTTTCTACAGAAACACCTTCTTTTCTAGCAACATTACCAGCTATCTTTTTAGAATCAAATGGTTTCTCATATCTTCCTATTAGACCAGAAACAGAAGTTACAGCTTTCTCACCATTTATTTCATATGTATGATCTTTATCAAAGTATTTAATACCTGAAAAGGAATCATACAATTCTACAAGTGTCTGTAGATTTGGAGGATTAAAATTTATCATGAACCAAATCCAATGATACGATCAGACTTCTTTTCTTTCTTTTCTTGGAAGTCTACTTTGGTTTTTAGATTATAGATATCTGCAAGAGACATATCTTCTTTGATTTCCTGATCAATAAAATCTTCAGGAAAATCAAGACTAGCTGCAAGTTTCTTAGCATCATTCATTTTAAGGAGACCAAATTCATAATCCATTTGGAGTCTACCTTTACGACGAAGTGCCTCATCAATATCCTGCTTTGGGCAGTTATATGTAAGAATGATAGCAGTCTTCATGATATCACTCATGATACCATCAGAAAGGTTAAGAAGAGATGATACAGGAGAATTACCACCAGTGTCTTCACGCTTCATAATTGCCTTTTCTGCATCTTCTAATACAAGAATAGAATTTGGCTTACGAAGAAGAATAGAAAGACTATTAGGATCAGTAGTGAAATATTCCAACATGTTAGTAGGAACATAGATAAAATCACGATCAACTTTATTTGTTAAATACTTGATATAAGTGGTTTTACCAGTACCCGGTGATCCGTGAAACATATACAATCCACTAGGCTTTTCCTTAAGCCTATTAATCATAGTTTCATTAATTTCTTTAAATCCTTCACCATAATTGAGAGCAAGATCCAAATCAGGATTCGATTCAACAGTGATGGGTTCAAAATCATAATCACCATACTGGTTCTTAATAAAGATGTGAACTTTTCCTCTTGTTGTTTTTACAATAAATTTCTCAAAGTCTTCAACTGGAAACTTTTGCACAGTAGCTGGTGCTGCAATAGTAAGAGAGAATATCTTCTTGTCTGTATTTTCATACTGCTTTTCCTCATCACTACCTCCCAACAAATCTAGATTTTGCGGAGGATGTGAAAGACTAGAAGTGATATATCCAATTTCTTGCTCATCTGGTTGATCTTTCAATGACAGACGAACATAGACATTCTTATAAGAGAACCAAAAGGTTCCGCCCCTAAGACCTTTATAGGTGTCTTCCTTGAGAAAAGGAAGTCTACCTACAGAAGTAAAAGAAAGCATTTTACCCTTTTCTGTAAGGAATTTAAAGATATCACCACCAAATTCATCATCAAAATACAAGAAACTAGGACAGCAATTGTAGTTATGCTGAATATATCTCCTAATAGGAAACTCGTTGTCATTCACTAGGTTATAAAAAGAAATATTTTTAATTTCTTCTGCTTCAAAAGGAGCACTGATTTTTGATTTGTTCAATGAAAACATGGCTATAGTATAGATGAAAGAAAGGGTTTTGCAACAATAATTTATATTACGAAATTGTGCTTTACAACTACCCTCCTTTGCCTATAATTATTAGATATGGAAAAACTACAAATCGAAGATGTGCAGTCCATATATAACCAGTGTTTAAGACTCGTAAAGAGGAAACCACCTGAGTTCTTTATTTTTAGAAAAATGAGAGAATGTCATGGCATCTGTGATTATGAACAAGATGTTCTGGAATTCGACCACAGAAAAGAATTCATACGCACAGCATATCATGAGTGTGTCCATTATCTATATCCAGAATGGAGCGAAACACAAGTTATATATGTAGAATCCAGACTTATAAACAATGTATCTCTATTAGATACAACAAAATTTTTAATGCATCTTTCTGGAAAATTATACAAAGCAGAACTTTCAAAGACATTAAAAGAAAAAAGAGCAAAGAAAACTAAAAAAAATAAAAACAAAAGAGTTGCAAGACCCAAGAAAAACAAATAAAATTCCATAAATAAACATATGATATTCGAAGAACAAATTTCACGCAAACCTAACCTTTACCCTTGGACAGATGAATTTATTGAATCCATGCACAATGGATTTTGGACAGATAAAGAATTCTCTTTCAAATCTGATGTTCAACAGTTTAAAGTTAATTTAACAGAACAGGAAAGAGAGATTATTATTCGTACTCTTTCTGCTATTGGTCAGATTGAAATTGCAGTTAAGACCTTTTGGGCAAAGCTTGGGGAGAATCTTCCACATCCTGCCATGCAAGATCTTGGATATGTTATGGCAAATACAGAAGTTATTCACAATAATGCCTATGAGCGTTTGATTTCTGTTCTTGGTCTTGAAGATGTTTTTGAAAAGAATCTTAAACTCGAATGGATCGAAGGTCGTGTAAAATATCTCCGCAAATACACTCACAAGTATTATAAGGATTCAAAAAAGCAGTACCTTTATGCAATCATTCTCTTTACTTTATTTGTCGAAAATGTGTCACTGTTTTCACAGTTCTATGTAATCAATTGGTTTGCTCGTTTTAAGAATGTTCTTAAAGATACAGACCAGCAAGTAAAGTACACTCGTAATGAAGAAAACATTCATGCTCTTGTTGGTATCAAAATCATCAACACAATTCGTTCTGAATATCCAGAGCTTTTTGATGAAGAGCTTGAGAATAAGATTGTTTCTGAAGCAGAGGAAGCATTTAAGTCTGAAGCAAAGATTGTTGATTGGATGATCAATGGAATACAAGAAGATGGTTTAACAGCACCTATCGTTAAGGAATTTATTAAGAATCGTATAAATGAATCTCTTGTTCAAATTGGTTTTAGAAAAGCATTTGAAGTTGATAAGGATCTTCTTAAAGAAACAAAATGGTTTACAGAAGAATTACTTGGAAATAATATGGTTGATTTTTTTTCAAGTCGTCCCACTGAGTACTCTAAAAAATCTCAATGTTTCGACGAATCTGAATTATTTTAATACTCCACTGGTCTAGTGGAGTAAATATAAATATGGGAAATCCGTATTTTTATATTATAAGACATAAACCAACTAAAAAATATTATGCTGGTTGTAAAATAAATTCATCAGCAGATTCATCAAATTTAATGACTGAATATGGTTATAAAACTACATCAAAAGTTATTAAAGAGTTGATAAAAAAAGATGGATTAGATTCGTTTGATGTTTTAAAAGTTAAACATTTTAAATCACCAGAAGAAACTTTATATTATGAATCAAGATTCTTAATAAAAGTAAATGCTGCTGAAAATCCAAGATTTTTTAATAAACATAATGGTGGTAAAAACTTTGTAAACAAAGGAGGTTATAGATTATCGGAAGCTACAAAGAATAAAATGAGAAAACCTAAATCAAAACAAACCATAGAAAAACAAAAAGAAGCCTTAAAGAAAAGAAGTAAAGAATCTTGGAAAAAAATGGTAGAAACTCGCAGAAAAAAAGGTTTACCTTGGATTTCAGATAAACAAAGACAACAAAGAAAAGAATTCAACAAAAGATATTGGAATGAAAAAACAAAAGAAGAACAAAGACTTAGAATGATAGAATTCTATAAAAAAAATCCTATTTCTGAAGAGACAAGAGAAAAACTAAAAAAAGTTAATAGTGGTGAAAATAATGGCATGTATGGTAAAACTCACGACGAATCAACCAGAGAAAAAATGAAACTAGCTTGGGCTAAAAGAAAAGAGAAAACCAAACTAAGTATTAATTTATGAGAGACAACGATTCTATTCTATTAGAAAATGCTTATAATGAAGTAAAAGATAAAACTAGTGAATATAGATTTGGTATTTCAAAACAACCACCAGATACTTGTCCGATGATAGATGAAGCAGTTAAGGATATTACAGAAATATATAAAACTATAAGAAACTACGAAAGAGCAGATGAGGATGAACTTCGTGATATGCTATCAACCGTAGAACATAAATTATCATATTTAGTTGGCTATGGAAATCAAGGATTATTAGAAGACATTAGACAAAATGCTGCTGCTATAAGACAATGGGGACAAGAATGGAAAGAATTAGCAATACAATTCGCTCCACCTTATGAGCGTGAAGAAAATAATCCCAAAATTTGATTGCTATTGTTCAGCAATCTGCTAAGATATAGATATCAAATTTTATGAGTACCGAAACGCAGCAATCCGACATTTATTGGCTTAATAAAGATTCCCGAAAGTTCTTACAGAGAGGTTATTTGCTAGAAGGAGAAACACCAGAACAACGTATTCATGATATAGCAAAAACTGCTGAAAAGATTTTGATTAAATCTGGTTTTGCAAAAAAGTTTGAGGATTATATGCATCGTGGATTTTATTCTCTTGCATCTCCTATTTGGTCAAACTTTGGTCGTAAGCGTGGACTTCCTATTTCATGCTTTGGATCTTTTGTTCCTGATACGATGGAAGGAATTTTGGAAAAGATTTCCGAAGTTGGAATGATGACAAAAGTTGGTGGTGGAACTTCTGCTACATTTGGTGCTCTTCGTTCTAGAGGTACTCCTATTTCTTCTGGTGGTGAATCCACTGGTTCTGTCCATTTCATGGAAATGTTTGAATCACTAATGAATGTTGTTTCTCAGGGTAATGTTCGTCGTGGATCATTTGCTGCTTACCTCCCAATCGATCATGGTGATATTGAAGAATTCCTTCAAATCCGTGGTGAAGGAAATGCTATTCAAAATCTTTCAATCGGTGTTTCTATTACAGACGATTGGATGAAGTCCATGATTGATGGAGACAAGGAAAAGCGTAGAATTTGGGGTCTTGTTATTAAGAAGCGTTTTGAATCTGGATATCCTTATATCTTTTTCAAAGACAATGCAAATAACCAAGCTCCTCAAGTTTATAAAGACAAGGGACTAACGATTCATCATAGTAATCTTTGTTCAGAAATCATGCTTCCTAATAGTGAGGATGAATCATTCGTGTGTGATTTATCTTCAATGAATCTTGAGCGTTGGGAGGATTGGAAGGATACTGATGCAGTGGAAACCATGATCTGGTTTTTGGATGCAGTCATGGAAGAGTTTATTGAAAAAACTGAGGGTATGAAATTTATGGATGCTCCTCGTAAGTTTGCTATTCGTCATCGTGCATTAGGTCTTGGTGTTCTTGGATGGCATTCTCTTCTACAATCAAAAATGATTGCATTTGAATCAATGGAAGCAAAGTTTCTTAATAACACTATTTGGAAAACGATTCGTGAGAGAGCAGATAAAGCTACTGCTGATCTTGCCCAAAAATATGGTGAGCCAGAAATCCTTAAAGGATATGGTCGTAGAAACACTACAACACTTGCTGTAGCTCCTACAACTTCATCATCATTTATTCTAGGACAGGTATCACCAAGTATTGAACCTAATAATAGTAACTATTATGTTAAGGATCTTGCCAAAGGAAAATTCTCATATAAGAACCCTTACCTTAAGAAACTCTTAAAGGAAAAGGGTAAGCATACGGATGAAGTATGGATGGATATCCTCAAGCATGGTGGATCTGTTCAGCATTTGGATTTCTTATCAGATCATGAGAAAGAAGTTTTCAAGACATATGAAGAGACTTCACAGAAAGAAATCATCATTCAAGCTGCTGGTCGTCAAAAGTATATCGATCAAGGTCAAAGTTTAAATGTATTAATTCCTGCTGGAACACCACCAAAGCTTGTTAATGAACTTAACATCTTTGCTTGGGAACAAGGCATCAAGAGTCTTTACTATCAGCGTTCAACAAATCCTGCAAAGGAACTTGCTCGTTCGATTATGACTTGCAAATCCTGCGAAGCTTAAATAACTTTGAATAGTTTTAATAGAACTATTGTAGAGGAAAAGGCACTAATTAAACTTGTAATGGTTCTCAACATTTCGAATTTTCGATTATGATGACCTAACCAATGTTCAATAGTATCATGTTTTTTTCCATTTTTACTAATTCTAGGAGGCATGAAATTATTTATTTGAATTGTTACGATTTTGTAATATAGTATATAAATATTATTATGAATCAAATGGAAGTAATAGCACATGTTTCCTTGTTTTTATTGGCATTTGGCTTTGTGGGGTTTCTTTTTATGATTTCTCCTGATTTTAGAAAGATGCTTAAAAGAAATAAAAAAATTGCAAAAAGAAAAAACAATATTAAACAAGCTTCCAAAGCCAGAGACTTCCAAATATAAATCTTGGGAAGATTTTGTAAAAAAAGTCCATAAAAGTATTGGCAAATCATTAGGATCTGGTAAAATATCCTTTAATGAGATTTACACCAGAAAAAATAAGCCATCTTGAGGATGGAGAGGTATTTGTATTTGGTTCTAATGAATCGGGTATTCATGGAGCAGGAGCAGCAAAATTAGCTTTTGATAAATTTGGTGCTGTTTGGGGAATCGGAGTTGGTCATGAGGGTAAAACCTATGCTATTCCTACAAAAGATTATAATATCAAAACATTGGATTTTGAAGAGATTAATGATTATGTGAAAGAGTTCCTCATATATGCTGAAAAAAATTCTTATTTTACATTTCTCGTAACTGAGATCGGATGTGGTCTAGCTGGATATGATCCTAAAGATATTGCTCCTTTATTTAGAGGATATCCTTTAAATGTTATTCTTCCAAAGAAATTTGTTGATATTCTTAGGAATCATGATAATATATAAAAATGGAAG
>Ga0164296_1003735_pt1 | contig 14196 bp, 21 predicted proteins | sample GEODES057metaG_FD_113533 | JGI IMG/M metagenome (GOLD analysis project Ga0164296, IMG submission 113533) | Dystrophic lake water microbial communities from Trout Bog Lake, Wisconsin, USA - GEODES057 metaG | ecosystem: Environmental > Aquatic > Freshwater > Lake | place: USA: Trout Bog Lake... | reverse complement strand
TGATGGACATACCACTCGCCATTACCCGGGCTTGATTCTGGGTCGATGCCAATCTCACCAACAGGCTTACCAGATTTATCTTTGAATACTTTTTTAACTTGATCAGCGTCTTCCGCCACACCTGATTGTTTTTCCTTAGCAACCTCAGCACGAGTTTGTTGTGCCAGCTTGTTGCCTACCCCTGTGCCTTGTTTATTAAAGCCTGGAGGATTGCGGAACGGTTTAGCCGGACTTGGTGTATATGGTGCGTTAGGATCAGCTTCTGCTTCACCAAACAACGCATCTTTTTTATCTTGAGCACGTTTCTTAGCATAATCGGTTTGTGGGTTTTTAGGTTGACGTGCAACAGGCTTACCTGCATCAACATCACGCTCACGCTGGCGACGCTTTTGATAGTCTGTTTGTGCTTCTTCAACACTTTCGCCTGCGTGTTTAAAGTATTGTACTTGACGCTCACGTTTCTCAGCACCAGCACGAGTAGGATACTTGCCTAAGTTCTTATTACCGTGTTTGCTCTTTAACTCGTAACCACCTTTAACTTTAACGATATGCTCTTCCATGCCACCATGTACAGGACTTTGGCTGTCATCTGGACTAGCGCCTTGGATAGGATATTCATTTAGCTGAGTATCTTCGTGGTATTGATTGTTACTTGGTGTAGAAAATGGATCTCGTCCGCCAAGTTGATTGTTGTCGCTTGACCAATCGTCGGCACCACCATGCCAATCGTCTTCTTTAACTGGCTTACCATGCACTTCTTGTTGCCACTTTTGAAATTCTTGTTCGCGGTATGCAGGATCTGTCTTTAGACGATTGTAATGTTTCTCGCTAGGCTCGTATTTCTTTTCAATGTCAGAGATATGTTTACGGAACTTATCAGCACCGGATAGTTTTTTTGTGGCTTCTTTAATGGACATCGGTCCAACAATATCATCTAGGAACATATTAGGTATTCAATTTTGCTTGTTTAATAGCGTTAGCTACTTGTTGAACTTGGCTCTGATTACCAGTAGCCATTAGTTTTTCCATTTCTTGACCAAGACCCATTGCGGTTTTCTTAGCATTTTGATCCATGCCTTGGCCTGTTGAGTTAGCGGCTGGGTTATTAGTAGTTGCCACAGTTGCTTTAGCGGCTGTGCTTACACCTTGCGGCAACGTCACACCTGCTGATTTTAATTTGTTTAAGTTTTGTTGTGCTTGATTTATTTCTTGCGCTGTTTTTTGTGCATCAATTGGATTATTTGTGCCACCAGGATTTTGTGGAGAAACGGTACCACCTGTGGTCATGCCATACTCTTGCAGACCTTTGGTACGTTTAGTTTCTTCCCAACGAGCACGTAACTTATCTGCTAGTGTTGGTTGTACTCGTTCACATTCTTGTTCAACACTTTCACTAGCGCCAACCATGTGTTGGCCTGGAGTGCGTTTGTCTGTACCCTTCCAATAACCAGTGAACTTAGGACCAGTACTGTGTTGTTCAGCTGAAGCCATTGATCCTTCTTCAACTATTTTAAGTGCTTCCAGAATCTGATAGATGTTCATTATTTCTTACCTACTTTAACAACGCCACCACGACTCAATTGATTTGTATAACTGCCAAGACGTTTGGTAACGTCCTTTTTGGAAAATCCGCCCTTTTCTCCTAGTGTTTCAACTGCTACAGCAATACTACCACTACAAGTTGCTCCAGCATCTTCGCTTAAACTTTCTGCAAACTGACGTTCTGCACGGTCAACGTCAAAAGTTGTGGGCTCGTCTTGGCCCATTTCTTGTTGACTGGCAATATAATCTTCTACAGTAACCATCATGCTTTTAGCAACAGCAATTTTTTCTTTAATCCATTCATCAAGATTTTCGTCACCCTTTAGACGACGAGCCAAATCAGCAGTTACACGCATGATAGTGTGCAGGTTATTTACAACCATGCCAGTATCTTCTGGGCTTTCTTGTGCAATCACTGATTCTGTTAAAAAGTCTGTTGTTTTCATATGGTATTCCGTTATTACTATATTTATTCGGTTATTACAAACTTGTTACTAGAAGTAACCCCGTCTACTGTTATATTTTTTGCGGTAATCGTTCCATTATTACCGTATTGTTCTACAATAATACTATGCTCTCCAGCACTTAGATTAACAAGAATGTTTTCTTTAACATACTCTTTATTCCCAGGCCATATAAATGAACGTTCTGTTAATAGATCATTGTCTACATATACTCGATAAACTGGGGGTTTATCTCCCCAGTGTGCATATACATCTACGGTAATTTTGTGCAAGCTCATTTTTTACCTTGTCCTATACTACCCTTAACTGGGCGTTGGCGTGTTTTTCCGCCCGGGCTTGTGCGTCCAACTAAACCGTAGGCTTGCATTTCTCGGTTTAGTGTATTACCATCTACATCATTTTGATCGCCAGCAGTGGCCATTACATAGCGTGGATCATTTCCTCCGCGCACTACACCCACTCCTCCCATTTCGTTAACAGTTTCCAAGCCGCCTACTGGCTTAACTGGCTTAGGTTGTTTAACAGGACGTTCTGGTTGTTTAGGAGCCACCGGTGCTAACTTATCAGTCATTAGCTTTTCAGCTTCGGCTGTATAACGGCCAAATAGATCTTTAATAATATTTTGGCGTTTAGGTTCATTGGCTTCTACGTACATTTTACGTAACTCTGTACCTGAACGCATAGGCTCACCTAGTACAGCAAAATCAAACGTAGGCACAGTCATAATATAACCATGCTCCTGCATTGACTTAGTATCTTTAATATCGCGTAGTGGTTGGAAGTAAGGAGTAGAACCATCTTTCTTAGGTTTGAAGCTAAAACGTGGATCTTCCTCCATGTCTTTTTTACTAACAGCAAAGATGACCACAGTACGTTGTGGATCTACTTGTATGCTACTAGTGTCTAAAATGCTTTGAATTTGATAAGGATTAGCTGCCTGTACAATACGGTCAGCAGGTACACCTGTCAACTGCATGAAGTAGGCTTTTTCTGCAAAAGAGAAGGGGCTTTTTGGCTGTTCTACTTTATTACTAGTAGCAATGAATACGTTGTTGCGGCCAAACTTGCCAGTTAGATACTCGTAAACAGCATGATGTCCTTTGTGAAAAGGCTGGAATCTGCCAGGATATATTACAAGTACTGTGGGTTCTGCTAATTCATTAATAAACATAGTAAGGGTCTCTTACTATATTTATCTTTAGATGTTTTCCAATAGCCAAATGTAAAATGGGCTGTCAAATGGCAAAGTCCAAGTGCCATTCCATCCCAAGTTAACACAACAATCTAGTACAGGTCGACTAGAATCGTCACCCACAAACTCGGATTTTGTAAAAATTAGATTACCAAGATCTATTTCGTCGATTTCTACACTCACAATGTTTAACAGCATATCCTTTAGGATTTCTGTTTTATCTTCGTTCTGTATAGTGTCGGTCCAGTCTTTGTTTTCTAAACGAATCTGTAAACGAGCTGGACCTTCTTCGATATCAGCATCAAACTCAATGATTTCAACTTCGTCTGACGCACCAGCGACCTTGGCAGACTGAATAACTTTATCATTGATTAGGATACTATAAACAGGAACTTTTTTCCAATAAGTTCCTCCAATCCCAATTTTAAAGTGTAGACGTTCTAAATCTGACATATACTAGTCCTATTATTGTGATGCTGGTACTGTATTTTCTATTCTGGCACCTTGAGATTTTAATGTATCTTCAATAATACCAATAGATCCACGTTTGCCGATAGCGATCTTATCTAAGTCACCAGCATATTCGTAATGTCCAACGTGGTTCAACAATACTTTACTGTGCGCCCAAATCTCGCCACCTAGTTCTTGCCAACGACGGCAGAATAACCAGTCTTCACTTAGATAGTGTCCACGCTCGTCGATCTTACAATCAAAGATTGAGTACATCATTGGCTCGTACTGTTTGCCTAAACCTACATCGTCGACGTATTTGCACTCTGGATGTGCGTCAATCAACTTCTCGTATACACCACGTTTAAACATTAAGAAACCAGTACCCATTGTATCTACAGTAAAGATATCACCTTGAATTTTTGTTTCTGGTTTTAAGTTAATAACATAACTTACCGGTAGAGCTTTTTTAGGATATAGTCCACCAATAACTTCTTTTTCATACGCCATCATCTGTAGAATAGATTCTGGTTGGAAACGAATGTCGGCATCAATAAACATAAAGTGTGTTGCTTCTTTATTAGTCATCATCTTAGCCATTAAGTTATTACGAGCACGAGTAACTAATGACTCGTTAACCATTGTGTCTAAGCTCCAGTTTAAGCCAGCTTGTTGCGCCAATAGTGTAAAGCGCAAGAATGATGTCATTGTTGGCTCAGATACCATCCCGCCGTAGCAAGGAATACCAATATGCAAATGGTTCTTACGGAAATCGTAAGGTTCGCCAGCCTGTTGTTGTGCCTGTGGCTGTTGGGCTTGCATTGCTTTTTGTGCTTCTGCTTGTGCTTTTTGTTTGGCGGCAGCTTCTTTGATCATTGCCACTGCGTCTTTTTGACTGACTTTTTTATCGCTCATTGATTTCTCTCTTGGTTAATTGATTAGGCTGTTGTTATTTCAACAAGTGTGCCTGTGCCTGCTAGTTCTGATACTACCGCTTCTAAACTTGTGATTAAATCTTCAGTTAACGCTGTTCCAGCTTCATCTGAATCTTTAATTAACTTACTGATTTTAATAACTAATACATCTTCTTGAAGTTTTGCCATCACGGGCTCCTTGATAATATACTACTATTTATTCTAGGATAACCAGCTCGTGACAATTTAATACCACACCTGGGTGTATTAGATTTAAAAAGGTAGATATACTCGGATCGTTTGTGTACAAATATAAATTCCAAATAAATCCCGATGATTTTTGCAACATGTCAAACCCACTTTGAGAAACTTTAGCAGTTTCTGGACCCAAATTGGTCAAATAACTTAGGATAGCCAACTTATCATCAGCAGTATATCTACCGTCTCTGATGATAATTTTATACTTGTAGCCAACATCTTTTTTGCGTAGTATTGCACCCGTATTTAATACTGCTTCTGCATGACTATCTGCAGGTCCCGCAACCGATTCGATATTGTTAGCAAATGGGTTTAACTGTTCTGCAACTAGGTCTAATAGCTCTTGTTCGGTATTGGCATATATTTGCACACGCGGTTCTTCAACACGCAGTTTAATACCCTGTGGATTTTTTCTAATATTTCTTAATACATCCAAAAACTCTATATTAGCGTATTCTAAGTCTCTAGTCTGCTTATGCCCCCAATATCCGCCGTAGTTAATATGCTTGGTAATCTCTCGACGATGTTCCAATGCACGATCCATTGGATCTTTACTGTCTATTAAACGACCTGCTGGACAGTATACAACTATTTTGTATAGATACTTGCCGAAATACTTTTTAGTAGTGTGTTCTACAGTCAGTTTAGGATTGAACTGAATCCACTTGGATATATCCATTAGCATCAATCATTGGTAACGCTGGAGTAAATTGACCCAGCACATTAAACTCAAACTTGTCTTCTACCCAGTCCACTTCAATAATAGTATTAGGTGCAACATTCTCAAACAAGATCTTCTTACTCAGTGGCACTTTAATCAGGTCACTGATTTTACGACCCAATGGGCGAGCACCCATCTTGCTATCATAGCCAACTTCGGCTAAGTGATCTACTGCGCTTTCAGTTAAACGAATCTTCAATGACTTTTCACTTAACAAGTCGTTAATCTCGTTGATAAACTTAGCAACAATCTTTTTGATACTTACTTCGTCCAGCTTGTTGAACTTGCAAATGCCATCTAAACGATTGCGGAACTCTGGTTTAAAGAAGTCTTTAACTGCTTTATCATCTTCGTCTGATTTTTGTAGTTGGCGACCAAAGCCAATATTGTTACGTTCGTTGGCAGCGGCACCCAAGTTACTTGTAAGAATAACAATAGCGTTACGTGCATCTGCTTTTTTACCGTTACTTGATGTAATAGTACCTTCGTCCATTAACTGTAGCAAGATATTAGTTACATCTGGATGAGCTTTTTCAATCTCATCAAACAAGATAATACAGTTAGGGTTCTTTTCGATATCACTAATCAACAAACCTCCGCCTAGGTTACTGTCATCGTAACCAACGTATCCAGGGGGCGCACCGATAAGTTTGGCAAGAGCATGTTTCTCTTGGAACTCACTCATATCATAGCGCAACAGTTTCATCCCCATACCTTCAGCGAGCAACTTTGCTAATTCAGTTTTACCTGTTCCTGTTGGTCCCAAGAATAGGAAGTTACCGATAGGCTTGTTCATTGCTTTCAAGCCAGCCCTTGCTACATAAATCTTTTCTAATACTGTTTCTACTACTTTATCTTGACCAAACAGCTTGGTTTTAACTGTTTCTTCTAAGTCCACTAGAGTCTTAGTTGATTCAGATCCAATCTGTTCGGCTGGGATTTTTGTAAACTTACTGATAATGTCAACAATGTGACTCTTACGGCAAGTCCATGCCATGGCATTGATCTTTAATCGAGCACAAGCGGTATCAATTAAGTCAATGGCTTTATCTGGTAGCTTTTTATCGGGTTGATACCGTACACTTAACTCTACCGCGGCATCAATAGCTTCATCGCTAATGGCACCGCCATGGAATGTCTCAAAGTATTCTTTAAGACCATGTAAAATCTCTTTAGCTACAAGGATAGTAGGCTCTTCGATAGTCATACGGCAGAAGCGACGCATTAAGGCACGATCCTTCTCAAACGACTGTGTGTATTCTTCCCACGTTGTACTTGCTAGAACTTTGATTTGGCCTTTACCTAGTGCTGGCTTAATCATATTAGCAAAGTCTACTGAACTATTGCTACCTGATCCTGCGCCGCGCATTTGGTGTGCTTCGTCAATGAATAGTATGCATTTGCCTTTACTAGTTAATGCACCAATAACATCTTTAAACTTTTCTTCAAACTCGCCGCGATACTTTGATCCGGCAAGTAAACTGGCAATGTCTAAGTTATAAACTGTATAGTCGCGTAGGTATTCGGGAACCCGACCTTCTGTAATATTACGAGCAAGTCCTTCTGCAATAGCTGTCTTACCTACACCAGCATCGCCGACCATTAGGACATTTGACTTATTGCGTTTAGCTAGTACTTGTGCAATCTCATCTAGTTCAAACTCTCTGCCTACTACAGGATCAATCTTACCATCCTTAGCGGCAACGTTTAGGTTTTCGCAGTATTCACGTAAGATATCATCGGCACGTGCATCTGCTGGTATACGTTTGTGTTTAGCTTCGACATAGTTCTGATTATAAAAATCAACAACTTGACTACGTTCAAGACCATATTTAATAAAAAAGTAACTAGCATGACTGTTAGCTTCGCCAGCAATGCTTAGAAAAATATCAATGATTTGTACATGATTACGTCCACTGAATAAAACCTGTGTAAATGCACGATTAAACACACGCTCTAGACTATGAGTTTTCTTGGGTACATTATCTGCGCTGTCGTTGACAATGTATGTTTGACGCAGTAAATAATCTTCTAAATCTGTTAACAATCCTTCAGTGTCACAACCAAAGGCAGTCATTAAATCGTGCCATGGTTTATAGCAGATTAGACCGTGTGCAAGATGTTCTAAGGTTACATATTCGTGATTAAACTTCTTTGCCAATTCAGTTGCGTTAGCGATTACTGTTTCAATTTCTGGATTATGTTGTATCATAAAAATATTTATTGTGTATTAAGGATTGAACGTATTAAATCTGTGTCTTCTGGTGATAAATTTTGTGGTACTGTTAGGGCTAGCTCTACGTACAAATCTCCTCGTTGTGTTGAGTTTAACAAATACAAACCTTGCTCGGTTAATCTAAACTTCATTCCTGGTTGTGTCCCTGCTGGCAAAGATAACTCAAACACTTTACTGTCTAATCCAGTCACTGTAATCTTGCCACCTATTGTTGCTAGTAAACAGTTTACACTAACTGTGGTGTATAAGTCAATGCCATTGACAATAAAATTGTCCGCATTGTGAACGTTTATTTGGACATATAAGTCGCCTCTAGGAATAGTATTAAATAGATTATCCCCTAATCCCGAATATCTAATACTAGTTCCGTTTGTTATACCACGTGGTATCTTGACCTCTACAGTAGATGTATCGCCGTTGGTTGTTTTTACCTGTACTGTTTTAGTTTGATCTGTTAAGGTACTGACCAAAGGAACTGGGATTTCTATGCGTAAGTCTTTGTTACGTCTTTGTTGCGGCCTGTGAAATTCAAACGGACTGCCGCTAAATCCAAAACTACGAAATATTTCAGATATGTCTGGATGATTCATATCCCCACTATTCCAATGAAACTGCATACCCGGACCGCCACCAAAACCATTTCGTTGCATGTCATATTGCTGACGTTTTTGTTCATTGCTCAGTGTATCGTATGCCGCTTGTATTTCTTGAAACTTATTTTTATCTCCACCTTTATCTGGATGGTGTTGGCTAGCTAGCTTACGATAAGCTCGTTTGATTTCATCTGCGGTAGCTTTATCGCTAACACCTAAGGTTTCGTAATAAGTCATAGTTGTTTATTATAAATGAAAAAGCCGGCAGAGTCAACTTACCGGCTATCGAAATAACGTAAAAGATTATTTTTTCTTTACTGGTTTAGTTGGCTTGTCATCGGCAACTTTAGTACCACCAAACTTTTGATGCTTTTTAACAATCTTTTTTTGTGGTACAGGTTTATCTGCGGCAAATACTGAACCTGCAACTGTTAATGCAATTAAAACAGCTAATAGTTTTTTCATAATATCTCCTTAGTATTATTATAACGCAGGAAACGCATTTTGAGGAACAACTTTTTGTCCATTTGCGTTTACCGCTGGCGTTGTAGAACCAAAACTTCCTGTACTGGCAGGGCTAGTACTACCAAATGCTGGAGCCGGGCTACTACCAAACGCAGGTGCCGGTGTCGATCCAAATGCTGGAGCCGGGCTACCAAAACTTGGAGCAGGACTGCCAAAGCCTCCACTTGGTTGCCCACCAAATCCGCCTGAGCTGCCGCCAAATCCACCAGACTGTTGTCCACCAAAACCGCCGCCATTATTAAATCCACCGCCCATACCATTGTTCATACCCATGCCGCCCTGCATACCACCTGGTGGAACATACTGTGTGCCCATTGGTTGACTGCTACCGGCAACGCCTTCTAGTTTTTCTTTAGTACGGCCATATGCACTGATACCAATCACAGCACCCATGGCAACGTGAAATAATCCGCCGCCTTGTAGGGTTAGAGGTTGCCATTGTGTATTGATACCGCCATGAAATAATGCTTGAATACTGGTCCAGCCTATAGGAGCAATAACAAAGTCGAATAAACATACAAACATGTACATCCAACCCATCATTGGACGCCATTTGGCGTTCATCCAATCTTCTTTTTTCTGCTCGCTATCAGTTTCTTTGTTGTATTGTGCTTGAGTCACGCTAGCTCCTTCTTATAATTGATTTTATAAGTGTATTTATGGAGCTAGGGTGTATTTTTAAGCGTAGCTGTTGGTAGCTGGAGGATTTTCTGCGTATACTAAGTTTTGATTTTCGTCGTAGACTTTAGCATGGCTAGCACCGCTAGTTTTAACATGCTCCATTGCATCTACTAAGTTGTCAAATGTGTGTTCTAAAGTTTGTAATACACCGTCGTACCAATGATGTGTTTTAACATGATGTTTGCTCATTATGCGTAAGTATCCTGTGTTACAATATTGTCAATATTGTCGTGAATAAGGTTCTCTTCTTCATCGAATACCTTTACAGTACCTGCATCGTGTGTGCCCGCAAAAGCGACAGCTTCTTCAGCAGAGTCAAACTCGTGCCAGCTAGTTTGTAACTTGCCTCTATGCCAGCGACTAAACTTTGCGCGGTGTTTTTTGTGTGCCATTTTGATATCTCCTTATGTGAAATATTTATGCCAAACTTGGGCAGTTTTATTTGTATAACGTGTTAGTTCCCATTGATTTAACCGTACATTAGTCTGCGGGAACCGATATGCTAAAAGTAGTTTTTTAGCAATATTTTCACTACTTGTAGGTATAGCACCAAAGTAAGGTACATGCCATGGAATCTCAACACTACCTACTAACGGAACACCTTGACTTACTAAGTCAGCACCAACAATATTAAATGTTTCACTAAAGCTGACTTGTAGACCTATGTCCATAGTAGCACATAGTTCTAAGAAATCTTCTCTAGGTCGCCATTGATGATTGATCATTTGATGTCCATGATCTGAAATCTGCTGGAATAAGCCTTTGAGATTATTTAATGCTGGACCACCTTGCATTTCAATACGACCAGCGTTAACATGGAAGCGTAGTTGTTTGCCAATCTTTTCAGCAAACTCAATAGCGCCAAATGCTTGTAATAAATGGTTTTTAAGCGGACGTATTGCTCCAAAGCAACCTACATCAACCCAATACTTGTCCCGATTAAATGGTTTCTGTACATATTCCTGCGGATAGTGATTGGGCAAGTATATTACACGTTCTTTAGTGGTAGCATTGTCCCATTTGTTTAAGTGCTGTAAATACAACTCTGTTTCACGTAACATACGTGGTGCGTTACAGGCTACTAGAATATTACGAAAACGACTGTAATCACCTAGCCAATCCATAGCGTTACCTTCGCCGGCCATAAATGGCATTTCAGAATGTAAACGAATAATCCATTTTACATTAGGGTGTAGTTTTTGTAATACAGTAAACTTGCTTGGCACTACCCAAAGTGCTTCAATAATAACATGGGTGGGGCGATGTTTAGTTACTAGACGATCGATGCAGTTATTGTCAATGGCAACTTCTAATGCAGAATCTATTCCTAGATCTCGTAGCATGTTGTCCACAAAACTGGCAGAATTATATAAGCCAGTACTGAGCCCAATATGGCTGTGCATGGCAGCGTTAAAGTCTTCTCTACGTTTGAGAATAAAAAGTATTTTGTTTTTCATTGAAAATCCACGGTATAACAGTATTTATGTTATAGCGTGGATTTAGATATTACAATTTGATTACTGTTGTGGTGCAGTAGGATCAACAGGAGTAACTGTTGCAGTCACACCATTGCCAGACAAATCTTCGGCTGTTACTGGAGCAGGATCAGCAACAGGAACCGGGGCAACAATTTGACTTTGTTGTGTAGCTAGATCGGCAGCATGTGCGGTTGCCAGGGCTTTGTATTTTTCAACATCGGCTTCGGCTGCGGCACGAGCGGCATTAGCGGCATCGATGGCTATTTGATGTAACTCGGCGGCCTTGGTTAATGCAACTTGTAAATCTGCTTTTAGTTTGTTAACCAAATCATTTGCGGCTAGCGCATCTTCACGTGCTCGATCAAAAACTGTTTTAACTTCGCCCAAAATTGCGTGTTCAATTTTTTGCACTTCATTGATAACTGCTGTTTCAACAGTCTTGGCCTTGCTAAATGCGCCAACTACAGCATCGGCAATTTTCTTTTCTGTACTATCAAATAATCCCATTTTAATCTCCTTAGATTGCGCCAGCGATTAATAATAAACCGTTGATACAAGTATTTAATGTTTCTTTAAACTGCAACTGGCTCATATCCTGGATAATTTCCATTTGTCGTTGCACGTCTTTTAGCGTTTCCGCTAGCTCTTGTGGACTTAACTGTCCGGATTGTGCTGCCTGTGTTGCTTGTGCTACATACTGCGCGGCATTGGCAAAAGTAGGATCTCCTGAATTTACTAATGCTGCCAATTGGTTGTTGATATCATCTAATGTCATCTTGGTCTATTCCCTAGAACGTGTTGTATTGTATCGGCGCTGTGCTCGATTCCTTCAAACTTCAACTTGCAAAAAAATGGACTAACTGGTGTGCCTGTGTTGTATTGTGCTACTAGGCCTTGTGCTATTTCATTTAGAGCTTTTGCGGCCTTAACACCGTCACCGTTGTGTGGTAAGTTTTCACTGTATGCTTCGAATAGCTCGGTCTTGTTAGCCATAGCTACAGCATTAGGTTGATTCATAACAGGATTACCGCATCCTTGAGCATAATGACGAGCATCAACACGTATTTCTGATATCAACAAATATTCGTTAGGATCGTACTTGGTCATTGTTACCGCATCATAAACAGCACAACTAGTTAATATAGGGAATAATAAAATTATTAGTCGTTTCATTGTAGTCCTTGCCAAATCTTTTGTTGAGTATTATACCAGTTTTGCCAACCTTCATACTTTTCTTTTAGTATGTAATACTGTGTATAGTTTTCGTTTGAGTTTTCAATCAAGTCTGAAAGATTACGTTGTTCTGGAGCCAATGGTGTTAAGTCCGGTGCAGGAGCCTGTAAGTCTGCTGGTACCATTGGCCAATTTGGAATAACTGGTGCAGTATTGTTAGCACAAGCAGATAACAAAAACAATAAAAGAACTATTAATTTTTTCATTTTACCGGAGCACTTCCTGCATTTTTAACAGCACGATTATAATCAGTCCAGGCTTGATCATTGATGCGTCGGCAATCAGCATTGATCACCGCACGGTCTTGTTTGATTATTTGTCCAACACCATAGCCACGACCTTTGACCAAGTGTTCATTGGCGGCTAATGCATCCGATAGTTGTTTTGTAGCATCAGCGGCAGCTTGTTCTGCTAGTGCTACCTTTTGTTCTGCTTCAGCCAAAGCCTGCTGTTGTACCGCAATCACACCGGCACCACCGTAAAAGAACACTCCCAGTATCATCACAATGATTGAGATAGGACGTGCTATCAATGCATAGATGCGCACAGGTTCAATATGTTGGGCGATGCCAGCAATAATATAAGTAGCGAACCCGGCTCCAGCCATAAAGGGAAATACCCAAACAGGTATATGTCCTAAAAAGTGATTAACAATTAATTCAAACATTATGATTGTAGTATCTGTAAGGCACGTTCGTACGCGGCACGACGTTCTTGTAAACCCAATGTACCACCGTTGACAATACGTGATTCGTGATCAATGGCATTTTGATCTGCATATTGATTTAGATTATTAGCTTCCCAGAACCAGCAAGCTGACTGTACGCAACCTTCAAATGTCTGTAGGAAATCTGGAACATCATCTACGTTCATACTTAAACTTTCAGCAAACTTAGTGTAGTTAGCACGTCCAGTAAGCTGAATCAAGCCACGTCCGCAAAACTTCCAACCGTCACCTGACTCTTCTGGACCGTTGCCCATACGCCCTGCATAGGCTCTGTTGGCAATTTGTTCTGGATGATGACCATATTGGTTAGCAATATCCATAGTTGGGAAATGACTAGGCCAGGTCTTCAGTAAAGTCTCTGGACGATAGTTTAAGTTTTCTTGGATAGCTGTGTATCCTGCTGATTCTACATAAGTTTCGCCAAGGAAACTAGCCACACGCATTGGTGTGCTAATATCGTAGTCAGGTAAAACTTTACTTAGAGCTTCAAACCAATGCTCTACGTGTTGATTATTTGGTAAAAATTGTTGCAACTGATCTTGTGTAAAATTAAATTGAAAGCCCATGGCTAACTCCTTACTTGATGTAAGTATTTAGCAGATCAAGCCCATCTGAAATATTACAAATTAGTTGTCGAGATTCTAGGAATAAAACCCAAGTTAATAACTGGTCTTGAGTTAAGTTTTGATAAGCTCTGCGATGTATGCTGGCCGTTAATGTTTTAGTTTCGCACACAGTTGACATAAAATCATCAAAACAATCGGTTTCCCAATCTGCTAGATTAGCAACATTGATGTAGGTCTTTTGTGTAGGATCAATCTTCAGTTTGTTTGGATTGTATATAACTTCAACCGATCCGTACTTTTTAATAATGTATCCTGCGTAGAGTACAAACTCTGTAAGTAAGGTTGGGTTTTTCTGTGCCTGTTGAAAGAACGTGATAAAGTCGGGAATACCGCTAATCATTTCAACTACATCTTCTGTATGGAATACATAAGGAACACCGCTAGGGCCCAACACCATTTCTATTTCAATACCGTAGTATTGTTCTACAAAAGCCTTAGCTGGCTCAAAGTGTGGCGACAAGTGCATACGACCTACATTAGGCCTGCCTTGGGTGTCAAATAATGCTGATTCCTGTGTGTCAAAGGCTTTGATTAGCCAAGTTTTAGCGTCAAAAAC
>Ga0164296_1003734_pt1 | contig 14197 bp, 14 predicted proteins | sample GEODES057metaG_FD_113533 | JGI IMG/M metagenome (GOLD analysis project Ga0164296, IMG submission 113533) | Dystrophic lake water microbial communities from Trout Bog Lake, Wisconsin, USA - GEODES057 metaG | ecosystem: Environmental > Aquatic > Freshwater > Lake | place: USA: Trout Bog Lake... | reverse complement strand
TGGTTGGATTAAATCTAGTAATGATTTTGACACCGCGATGGAACTTTTATCCAAATGGGAACTGTCACATCAAAAGCCTAAAATGAACCAATCGTTATCCCCGTTGGTGGAAAAAGTACCCTTACCTTCTGCGAAGAAGGTGGGGGGAAAAGTCCTAGACGCACAAATTTAAAATGGAATTTACATGGCAACCCTATCCTCGTACATTACCGACGTACGAAGGTTGCTGCATGATGCGAATGGAAACTTCTATACCGATCAGCAGCTAACCGACTATATTAATTCTGCTCGTGAAAGAACGGTCAGAGATACGGGATGCTTACGCGAAATCGTTGTTACACAAATACCTTGTCAAGTTGCTCCAAGCGCAACCATCAATGGTGCATCACCAAGTTATCCTGTAATATGGGCTGCGAACACAGCATACGCATTAAACACTTTTATTTTTAGTAATATTTTTATTTATCAAGTTACACAAGCGGGTACTACAAGCGGTACTGCACCACCTTACCCAGCAAACAATGTTAACAATTATTCCAACTATCCACCATCAGGACAATTTTTAAATGGTACTTGTGGACTAACGTATGTTGGTAACTGTGAAAATATTACATATCCCGCGTTAACCAATTTAATGGGCAGTAGTCCATTATCGCCATCAACAGGTAATACTGTTCTTGATATTGTTAATATTAATTTATATTGGGGTAATACCAGAGTACCGCTTGATTATTTATCATGGACTGACTTTAATGCTAGGTTACGGTTTTGGCAAAACTACATTGGTAGACCAATTGCGTATAGTGTTTATGGTCAACAACAAATATTTATTGGTCCAATACCAGACCAAGCCTATCAAGTAGAAATTGATTTAGTAGTGTTACCACTTGCTTTAACTTTATCAAATGAAAACGCAACGGATGTGATTAATGATCCGTATACAACTGCGGTAAAATTTTATGCTGCATATCTTGCCAAATATTATGAACAGTCTTACGGTGAATCCGAGATTTACAAACAAGAATACATTAAACACATTGCTAGCATTATCAATACTGTTTATACACGTCGTATTCCAAGCGTTTATAGTTCTCCTTATTAATTATGGCCGCCGCAGAACAGAAAAAATCGTACCAAGTCATCAAAAACTTTCGTGGTTTAGATACGAAAGCCAATCGTACTGCTATTGATGAAAACGAATTTTCTTGGATTGAAAATGCGCAACCTATTGGTTTTGGTAATATCAAAATTGTTGCTGGTCCTGATGCTGTATTAAATAGTACAAATGTTGCCGTTACATTTGCCAATACAGCAACATATATGAGTAATGCAAATATTGGATTAAATGATTATGTAGTTTCTTTTGAAAATGATGGATCAGCAGAATATTACAATATTCAAACCAAAACAAAAGGAACTATAGCGACTGCTGGAACATTCTCTAATGTGGGCGTTACGATTACCCAATGGAAAAATGAACGCATTTTAATTCTTGATCCCAACAAAGGACTGTATTCTTGGGATGGTACAGATTTATTAAACATTGGTTCAGTTGGTGTTATTGCTTTAACTAATAAAGGTTCAGGATATACCGCTGCACCATTAGTTACTATTACCGCGCCTAATCAAACTAACGGCATTCAAGCTACCGCATCTACTTCATTAACTCCAGGTGCAAATACGGTTGGCAGTATTTTTCTAACCAATGCTGGCACAGGATATACATCAACACCAACAGTTACATTAACCAGTACCGACGGTAATGGATCGGGTGCAACCGCCGTTGCTGGATTATTAACTTTTGCAACAGGTACAGTTACTATAACTATTACCGATGGCGGAGCTGGATATACTTCTGCGCCCACAATTAGTATTACGGGCGGTGGTGGTTCAGGTGCAAATGCAACAGCAATTATTAGCGGCAATACCGTTATTGAAGTCGTCATGACTAATCCAGGCTCTGGTTACAGTAATATTGCTAATTTAGTGGTAACGGCTACAGGCACAAATACAAAACCTGTTGTTTTACAAGCAACCATTAATAACACGCCAAATACATCCATAGCGACGTTTTCTGGTAGAGCGTGGATAGCGCAAGGTAGAACAGTATTTTATAGCGCTGCAGGCTCGTATAGCGATTACACCAGCGTGTCTGCGGGTGCGGTAACACTCACCGATAGTACATTACACGGCAATATTCAGTATTTATTAACGGCTAACGACTTTTTATATATTTTTGGCGATGATTCCATTAACGTATTTTCTAACGTGCAGGTGCAAACCAATGGTACTACTTTATTTACTAACACTAACGTTTCTGCCAGTATTGGTTCTAAACGACCAAATGCTATATTCCCTTATTTCAGGTCTGTTTTATTTTTGAATGACTACGGAATCTACGCTTTAGTAGGTTCTACAACATCTAAAATATCAGATTCTTTAGACGGCATATTTCCATTTATTGATTTTACAAAACCTGTGTATGGTGGACAGGTATTATTAAATAATATTTTATGTGTGGCATTTAATTTTTACTATACAGGATATGGCCCATATACACAGGCTTCTGGCGCATCACCATATAACGGATATATACAAGCTGTATTTTTTGAAAAAAAATGGTTTATTACCAATCAAGGAAATACAATCAATTACATTACATCTGTTCCTGTTGGTGGAAAAGTAACCATTTATGGATTAACAAATGGTAAAAATTTAAATCAATTTTATAGTAATGTAAGTGCAAATATTACCAGTTATGTACAAACATCCCTTCTTCCAATGGGAGATCCTATTCGTACAAAACAAGCATTAAAGTTTGGTGTAGAAGCTACAGGAGCTGCTGGAAGTCCAATTAATGTAACAGTTGATTCAGAATATGGATCAAGTCCTATTTATACATTAATTGATCAAGCAATATGGGTTAATAATTCAGGGCTTACAGTTCAATGGCAAAATAATAGTACAAATATTGTTGCTTGGATATTTACGGCAGGATATTATTTATATAAATCAGATGCGCAACAATGGGGTAAATATTTGGGTTTAACGGTCAAATCACAAGCGCCAGCATTTACTTACAATACTTTAGAGTTTGAACATGAATTAAGAACGAGGTTTTAAATGACAATACCTTATACTTTTGCAACGCAAAATGGACCAATACCATTATCAGAATTAGATGCTAATTTTTCTGCGTTACAAAATACAACTAATATTAATTACACAGCGCCATTTACTAATGCCGTTACAGAAACTTTAACCAATAAATTATCACAAACGGTATCTGTAAAAGATTTTGGTGCAGTAGGTGATGGTGTAACAGATGATACAACAGCCATATCAAATGCGATTGCTTATGCCAAAACTGCTCAATGTTGTGTATTAGTTCCACAAGGAACATATATATTATCAGGATCAACAACATTTACCATTGATGTAGGTTTAATGTCTTTGATTGGTCAAGGTGTTGTTATATTTAATTGTTCTGCAATGACAGCTACTTATGCTTTTCAAGTATATAACTCATTAAGTTATCCTACAGGTCAAGAAATAAGTCCATTGAATCGAATATCGGGCATCAAATTTATTGGTAACAATACGGCAACTAAAAATGGTATTTATTTAGCTCATCCTACTTATGCACAAGGATGCAATATTCTTATTGAAAATTGTTCTTTTGTTAATTTTGATAACAATATGACTTTTGGCTCTAATGTATGGAGAGCAGATATTAACCATTGTTATTCAGCAGGAGCAACAACAAGCGTAGTTCACTTTGAAAGTGGAGCTACAAATGCTGGTGAATCAATGGCTTTTTATAGCTGTCAATTTGTTGGAACACAATTTCTTATTGAATATTCAGCACAAATTAATTTGTATTCTTGTTCAATATTAGTATGCCAACTTAAAAGTACCGTAAGTTCAGTCATTTTACATATGTACGGTGGCAATATTGAAAACCCAGGTTCTGCTGTAGATCAACCATATATTAATATTGTGGGTACAACTAATTGGTTTGGTTTGCATGGTACAGGTATTACTATGGATACTTTTAGTGGTTCATTTACATCGCCATTATTTAATATTACAGACGTTACTTCTACTATGGTTTTATTTGGTGTTTTATTGCCTGAAACATCATATTACACAGCTTCAACCATTGATACATTTAGTTATTGTGGTGGTGCTGGTCGTATTCTTTCTTATGGAGGAATGTATTTCCCATCAGGCGGAGCGCAAAAACCATCATTATCAGCTAGTCAATCAAATTCTGTGTATAACTATGGATTTGAAACAGGAAATACTAACGGATGGGTAGTAACTCCTTATGGAACAGCAGGATCAACTGCCATAGCTTCTGCAACTGCTAAAGATCATGGAAATTATGGTCTTTTAGTTACGGCAGTTAATGGTGGTGGAATTAATATTTCTCAAACTGTTCCTTGTGTTGCTGGTCAATTAATTAGAGCTAATTGCAACGTAAAAGTTGCATCTTCTACAACTTCTACTGTTGGATATGTGCAAGTAGCATATACAACTGCAAATGGAACAACTATTGCAACTTATGGTCAGTCGATTAGTAATACAACTACAAGCTGGACATCTGTAGGTGGAGTACCAGGTGGCGGAGGTGCGGTTAATTATGCTCCTGCTGGCTCTGCTTATGTAACTTTTAATTTAAATGTGCAACCTGGTAGTGGTGGCGGTAATGTAATATATTTTGATGACGCAGTTTTAAATATTTGTTAAGGATTAAAAATGACTGATCCATTAGAAAACATAGAACCATTGCTTAAATATCAACTCCAAAGAAGGCCTGAATATCCTTCTATTGGAGATCAGTTAGATGCACTTTGGAAAGGTGGCCAAGATGCTGAAGATATGAAAGCAAAAATAAACGCTGTAAAAATTAAATATCCAAAACCATCTGTAGATTAAATGATTATATTAGACAAAATTTATTAAATAAAGGATTATTATGAGTACAAACGCATTTACCGCATTAGGAAATACAATTGTATTTACGGCTGCTACTACCGCGCCAACACCAGTACAAGCATTATCAACCACGCTTGGCGGTAATCAATATCGTATTATTAATACAGGAAATGTCACCGTATTTTTAGGGTTTGGTAACACTTCTTCTAATGCAAGTTCAAATGCCGTAGTAGTAACAAGTACTCAAGGATCACTACCCATATTGCCTGGTACAGATGAAATATTAACTTTTGTGCCTAATGCGTATTTTAGTGGCATAACTTCTAGTGGTACTGCTAATATTTATATAACACCTGGAGATGGAATGTAATGTTAAAAACTGCTTCTTCCGTTATAAATGCAATTGGTGCGCTTAATTATGCTGGCACATGGAATGCTAACACCAATAACCCAACTTTAACTTCTGGTGTTGGAACTAAGGGTAATTACTATGTAGTTTCTGTTGCTGGCACAACAACACTTGATGGCATTAGTTTGTGGAGTGTTGGCGATTGGGCAGTATTTAATGGTACTGCTTGGCAAAAAGTAGACGGATCATCATCTGAAGCATTTTCTAGTATTACAGTCACAGGTTTAACAGGATATATGTATGCCAATAATACAAGTCCTGTTACTGCAAGTTTAACCATTCCTAATAGTGGGTTAGCAAATTCAACTGCAACATTAGGTAATGCAACAATTACTTTAGGTAGTACTACGTCAACAGTAGGTAATTTAACGCTTAATAATGTTACGATTAATAGTGGAAATGTAACTGCTAATTTAGCAACATCAACCAGTATTCCAGTTGCTAATGCCACAGGAACGCTTGTTGTTAGTCATGGCGGTACTGGTTTAACTACTCTTACCGCCAATTACATTCCATACGGTAATGGTACAGGAGCTTTTAATTCTAGCTCTAATTTTACTTATGATGGAAGCGTTTTAAATATTGGTGGTACAGGTGGCGCAAATACTTTAAATCTTTGGGGAACTAATGGTGTTGGTTTGCGTTTTGCAAATACGTCTACAGGGAATAGTGCTTATATAACTTCCAACGCTTCTGATGTTTTAAATATTCAATCAAATAATGGAAGTATTAATTTTTTAATAAGCGGTGGCGTAAGCAAAATTTATGCAAAAGGTTCGAATGGTTATGTAGGTATTAATAATTCAAGTCCAGCCTATCAGCTTGATGTTGTTGGAAATGGCAATTTTTCAACTTATTTAAATGTTGGTACTACTATTCAATATGGAACAACTGTTTATGCTGTTGGCGCTAATGCAAATACATTAACTACTTGTGGCGCTTATGCTGGATATTCAATCTCAAACGGTCCTTCAACTTTTCCAAATCCTTCTGCATGGATATTGATTGAAGTATTTAATACTGGGTATAACATTATTTGGCAACGATGCACAGACGCTCCTTATGGCTCTAATGCAGTTAAGAATAGGGGTTCTACAGATGGTGGTTCAACATGGACTTCGTGGGTATAAAAATGGCAAATACATACAATTGGATTATTAAAAAATTAGAAACTAAAAATATTGGCGATATTAAAAATGTTGTTTTTAACATTCATTGGGATTTATCTATTACCGATGGAATAAATGCTGTTAATGCTTCAGGAATACAAGGTCTTGAGTATCAAGATAATCAATCTTTTACACCTTATGAAAATTTAACGGAAAAGCAAGTAACAGATTGGATTATTAATTTTCCTGTTCCTGAAGGCATAACATCTATTTTTACTTTGTTAGAAGATAAACTAGCAACTATGGCAACACAACAAAACACAAACAATACCTTACCCTGGGAAAACCCATAATTTCATTAATGTATAAATATTATTTAATAAAATAACATGGACTTTAATACTCTTTCTATTGTTAAATTTGGCGATGTTGAATCATTAAATGATTTTTTGTTTGAAAATGGTCAGCAACACTACTATTTTCAGCGTACATTCCAACAAAAAGGCATTGCAGTACCCATTTTCCCTATTATTGATGCCAATACAGACAACTTAGATGACTGGTTATTAGCCCATCAAGTCGAGCATCAGGCCTTTTCACAGATCTTAAATTTGAATAATCCGTTTAATATGCTCGATGTAGACTTCAATGATGAAACATCTTTTTACGATTGGCTGTCTACCCATTTATATATTCATCAACAAATAGCTGCTGCCCTTAACCTACAATAATCCAAATGGAAAATCTTATCTCCCCCCCAAAAAAAATCGGACTTTCTGACAAAGACAAGAACGTTATGAAAGTGATGCAGAAAAAAGCTGCGCCACCACAAAAAATGACGTCACCAGAAAAAGAAAAGGCAAAAGAGAATTTACGACGGATTATTCAACAAGTGAAAGTCAATCCACAAGATATTTTGCGTGGAGAAAAGTACGCAATTGAATCATTAAAAAATCCGAAAATGTATCCTATTGCCGTACAGATGGCCATCAAAGAAGGATTATTACCACCCAATACGCCAGTCACCGCCAAGATAGATATGCAAGTTATTACGACTGCGCTTACTGCTGGTAAATTGGTTCGTGAACTTATGGAAGAAGGGAAAATATAATGGGCCAAGCCGCTGCTCCAATCCTTGAAGTTGCCGCTGTTGTTGTTGCGGTTGTGCAACCAGAACTCGCTCCTGCAATTGGTGAATACATTTTAGGTGCTGAAACTGCTGCATCTGTTGGCGCAGCCACAACTGCCGCCGTTGGTGCAGCTGCGTATGGTGCTGGAAGTGGTGCATTAAGTGAAGCCATACAAGGTGGTGATACCAAAGATATTTTAAAAGCAGCCGCTATTGGTGGTGCTGCAGGTGCAGTCGGATCTGAAGTCAGTAGTGCGGTTAAACCAGAATTGGTAGATTTAGGCGCATCAAAAGAACTTGCAAATGTTGGTGCAAGCACATTAAGTGGTGCTGCAAGAGGATTCACAGGTGCAGAATTATCTGGACAGAATTTACAGCAAGCAGGTAGATCTGCGGGTATTGGCGGTGCAGAAGGATTAATTACAAGCGGTATTAGTGAAGCGGCACAAGCAGAAGGAGCAAGTCCATCAACAGGTCGTGGTTTAGGATCATTGGCTGGTGTGTTGGCGCAACCTACCGTATCCACGTTATTTGGTGCAGGACCATCATCTACATCTGCGCCCATTACAGGACAAACGCCAGCATCAACCGCTGCATTAGGAGCTGCGGGTACTACCCCCAGTACATCTGCTCTTGCTCAAGCACTAAATGTAGGTGGTGGAGATTTAAGTCCGCCTGTACAATTAGGGGGTGAAGGATCGAAGCGAAATGTGTGGAATCAAGCATCATTAAGGACAATGGATACAACGGGAGATAGTAATGCCTAAAGCAATTTATGAATCATTACAAATGGATTTACCAGCGCTAGCACAATTATTGGCTAGAAAAGGGCGTGGTAAAGATACGGTTTTGGCACATATTACCCCCAAAGAAGCCGAGTTACTCAAAAAACGTGGTGGTCGTGGTAGTACAAACCCTGATACGGGATTATTAGAATTTGATGATACTTTGTCAGAAATTGGCGTATCTGAAACTCAACAAGCAGCTCCTTTACCAACTGATCAAACAGCGCTTACTCAAGCTCAACAATATTTTGAACCTACGCAATCAGCTACTACTCAAACAGCAACACCAACACCAACATTGGGCGCTGGTTACAGTCCTGCGCAAACTTTAGATACAGGTACATTAACACCAGGCGCACAACAATTTCAGGCGGGAGAAAGTTATCTTGGTGGATTGCCAGGATATTCTGCACAAGTGCCACAATTTCAAACAGGTATTACACCCGCAGCGTTACCGTCGCCTTACGATCCATCGTTAGGACCAACGTCGCAAGCCGCTTTACAACAAGCTGATATTGCTGGTCCATCAACAACGGACACAACAAAACAAAAATTAACATTTGGACAAAGTTTAGAAAATGCATTAAAAGATCCTGCAACACTTGCTAAATTAGGATTGGTGGGTGGTGGTGGATTATTGGGTGCTATTCAAGCATCAAAAGGTGCGCAACAAGCAGCAGACGTTCAATCACAAATAGCGGCAGTTGGTGCGCCCTATACAGCAACTGGTCAAGCGTTACAAGGCGCTGCACAACGTGGTGAACTTACACCAGCAAGTCAACAAGCATATCAAGCAGCACAAGCGCAAATTCAACAAAATATTGCTTCTAGAGGTGGTGTTGGTGCGCAACAAGCGGCCAATCAGTTAGCAAATGTATATCAAAGTTTGTTAACCAATCAGTTTAATCAAGGATTACAAGTGGCTGGTATTGGTGATAGTTATCAAATTAATGCAATTCAAGCTGGATTACAAGCTGATCAAACCATGCAAAATAATGTGAGTAATTTATTTAAAACAGTTGCTGCAGTCGCTTTTGCTATACCAACAACGACAACCACAACAACTGCGCAAAGAACAAATATTTAATAGGAGGGTGAAATGCCATACGATGAACAAGGTAACTTTTATGGTGGTGGTGATGCCGTTGTTGAAGCAAAACCTACGGCTGTTTCTATTAAATCTACTCCATCTGGTAATACACCTAAAACAGATTTAGGAGTAAAAACAAAGCCGTCTACGGTATTACCAAAAGGTATGCAAAGCGGTGGTGTTATTGGTCAATTTCAAAAAGATTACATGGCTGGTGAACAAGCTAAAGCAGATTTAGCAACGCAACAGGCACAAGAAAGAGAAAAATTAATGACGCCAATTATTGCTGAACGTGAACAAACGATGTCAGAGTTTGAAAAACGTGCTGCAGAAATTAACCGTCAAATGGCCGAGAAACCACAACTACCAAAAGAAACCGCAATGGATTTTGCCCAGTTGGGTAGTTTAGTTTCTATTTTGGGTGTGATGTTAGGTACGATGGGTAAAAACTCGGCTAACTTATCTTTGTCGGGCATGACGGGTATGTTGAATGGTTATCGTCAAGGTCGTGCGGATTTGTATGAAAAGTCTAAAAAAGAGTTTGAAGAAGGATTTAAACAACTACAAGCACAATCTGCACAAATACAAACAGAGCTTGCTTTGTATATGGAAAAGTCTAAAACTAAAGAAACAGGTGCAATGGAACATTTAAATGTAGCAAATGCAATGTTAGCGGGTGGTGTTGCACAACAAATTGCTAAAGGCGGTATGGCAGATAAAGTTGCTAATTTGCAAATGCAATTAAGAAGAATCGAACAATCTGCAACGCAACATAAAAAAACAGTAGATTTGGGCGCTAAAATTGCGCAAATAGAATATCAACAAGCAGAACAAAATGTACGTTCATTACAAGCTGCAACACCAGGAAAGATTACTCCGCAGTTGCAAGATGCAATTAATTTAAGAAATACGGCTAAAGCAAAATTTGATGCGTATGCTGGTGTTCAATCTGGATCTTCTACAGGCGGTGAAACTGCAGAAAGTATTGCTGCAGATTTTAAATCTGGAAAAATTACGCGTGAACAAGCGGAATCAAAATTAAGAGCAATTGGTGTTGAAGATTAATTATGGCCACTATTTCAGAGTTGTTGGATAAACCTCAAGCAGCGCCAAAGCCAACAATATCTGGCTTGTTAGGTGACGAGCCTAAAAAAGAAAAAAAAGAAGAACCAAAATTAGAAGTAAAAGAAAAACCAACAATTACAAATTTACTTGGTGAAAAACCCAAAAAAGAAGATACTGCAGCACGGATGCCAACTGAATTTGGTCAAGGTTTTACTTATCCAGTACAAGAATTTTTAGGTCTTGGTGAAGAAAAAAGTACGGTTGCAGAAGCGGCTAGACGTGCATTTAAAGAAGGTGAAGAAGCACAAGAAAAAATATTTTCTCCACAAACTACTAAATTAGAAAAAGGTTTAGGTGCATTGCAATATGTGGGTGCAGAATTTAATTTAGCGTTTTCACCATTAACAGGATTTATTGAAGCGTTTTTTGGTCGGCCAACTGAGCGTGTATTGCGCGCACAAGGTGTTGAATCTGCAAAAGGTGTTGGTCGTGAGATTGGTGAGTTTGGTAGTCTTGCAACACAAATGTTTTACGGTACACCGCTATTAAAACCTGTACGCAAAGGTGTAGAAGAACTTGCAAAAAAACAACCTGTGCAAGCAGTTAAAGCAATCTTTGCACCAGAAAAATTAGACAAGGCTGGTCAGACTGCTGCAGTTGTTATTCGTTCAAGAGATGGTCAATTTGCTAGGGCAAAAGAACAATCACTTGCCGCATTAGAAGAATCTAAAAGAGCGTTAAATCAATTACCTGTTGGCACAATTGAAGCGGGTGGTAGAGCTACAGCAAATAGTCAATTAGCGTTTATTGATGCAATGGAAACAGGAACAACGGGAACACTTGCGCCAGAGTTACAGACTGCAGCCGAACAAATTAGAAAACAATTAGATTTTTGGAGAAATAAAGCACAAGAGTTTGGCGCATTAAATAAAGTAATTGAAAACTATTTTCCACATATTTGGAAAAATGGTGGTAAATTACCAAAACAAATGCAAGATGCAGCTGCGTCAGAATACTACAATGCAACACGCAAAATAAAAGGTAGTCAAGCATTTAGAAAACAGCGTTCAATTAGTAGTACACTAGAAGGTATCTCGATGGGATTAGAGCCTGTATCAACCAATCCTGTTGATTTGGCCATTATTAAAATTCATGAAATGCAAAAGTTTTACTACGGTAATTTACTTTTAAAAGACATGAAACAAATGGGTTTAATTAAATTTGCTAAAAACATTGGAGAGTTAGGTCCTGGTTGGAGAGCATTAAATAAACCTGAATTTAGAGTATTTGCACCACCATCGTTAGCTGAACACTTTATGTCATTTGATCAGCCAATGAGAGAGGGCTTGCAAACATTGGCGTCTTATTTAGGCATAGATATTAAAATGCCGTTAACAGACCGCATATTAAAAGGAGGAGCGCGTGGATATACCCAAAGAAACATTCCTGAAGTTGTCGCCAGATTCGGAACTGATGACGGTGTTTTACAACATGAGATCGGACACCAACTCGACTTTAAATTCAAACTTGCAAACTACTTCCAAAAAAACAAACAAGCATGGAAAGAACTTGGAGAACTTGCCAAACTTCGAGAACCAGGATCAACAGGACCGTATCTTGCATATCTTCTTGAACCAACTGAAAGGATAGCTAATTTATTTAATGCGTATTGGCACGCACCTGAATTATTGAGAACAGTTGCGCCTACAGCGTTTATTCAATTAGAAAAGTTTTTAGCATCTGCTGGTAATGTTGGTCAATTGATTAAAGAAATTAAGCCTGGCGTTCAACGTAGTCAAGAATCAAGATTTGAAAGTGGTATTGGTCCGCAATATGTTGGACAATACTTTGCAAAAGATTCTGCTTACAATGTATTAGATAATTATCTTTCTTCTGGGTTGCGTGGTAATAGTTTATATGACGCATTAAAAACTGCAGGTAACGCACTCAATCAAGCTCAGTTAGCTTTGCCTGGCTTTCACGCAACAATGGTGTCTATTGATACGATTACATCAGAAGTGGCTAGAGCATTAGATCAAGCCTACAATTTAGAGTTTGGTCGTTCTGTTAAAACTTTATTGTCATCACCTGCTGGTGTTGTTACAAGTTATATCAAAGGTAAAAAATTACGTTCTGCTTATTTGTTGCCAGATAATGCACCAGGCGAAATGAAATTATTAGCAGATGCAGTTTCTGCTGGTGGTGGCCGTATTAAAATGGATGAGTTTTATAAAGCATCAGGAAGCGGTAATTATATTAAATCTTGGAAAGACGGTAGTTTAGTCAGAGATATTTTGGGTGACTATAAAGATAAATGGTACAAACCGTTTGGCACAATGGTGGGTACAGTTTTAGATGCAATTGCTTATCCTGTTATGGGTGAGCTTGTTCCTAATGTTAAATTAGGTGTTCATGCCAAATTAGCGGAAGATTGGATACGACGTAATCCTAATGCAACACCAATACAAGTCAATACAGCAATGTCAAAAATATGGGATTCAGTAGATAATCGTTTAGGACAAATGGTGTATGACAATGTATTTTGGAATAAAACAGGCAAAGATTTAGCATTTTTATCGGTGCGTTCTGTGGGTTGGAACTTAGGTACAATTCGTGAATTAGGTGGTGGTGCAGTTGATATTGGTAAATTTGCCATAGATGGATTGACAGGTGAAAAACCAGAGTTAACTTATAAAATGGCGTACTCGATGAGTTTGCCAATTGTGGTGGGAACGCTGGGTTCAATGATGACGTATGTATTTACTGGTCGTGGACCACAAACATACATGGATTATTTCTTTCCACCAACAGGTGGTACAACCGCTAAAGGTTCAGAAGAACGCGTGAATATACCGTCTTACATGAAAGATGTGTTTGAATATTACGAAGATCCTGGACAAACTTTAGCAAACAAAGCGCATCCAATGTTTAGTGTTGCTAGTCAAATGTATAAAAATCGTGATTATTATGGTGCAATGATTGCTGATCCTACTGATCCAATGAGTAAATATTATTCAGATTGGACTAAATTTTTAGTAGGACAATTTACACCATTTGCATATCAAGGATATAAAAAGTTAAAAGAAGAAGAAACGCCAGAACAAAAAATTTCTCCAGCAGCGTCTTTATTTGGTTTTGGTCCAGCGCCAGCATCGATTACTGATCCGTTTTATGGATTGAAATACAAAACCCAAGAAGAAAAACGTGCAAGAAAAATCAAAGCAAGGAGAGAATCCAATGAGTAAAAAAAGTAAAGGCGTCAATCCTGAGCTAGAAGATGCGATTGCCAAACTGTTAAAAGAAGTCATGCACGATCCACTTGCGACGTTAACCGATAAATGTAAGGTGTTAGACCGCGCAATTAACGTAGAAAAGTTAAAACAGAAGATTAGTGATGACGAGTGGGGTAGTGGATTTATTGCAACTGAAGATGAGTAGAGTTAAACTATGAATGATTTAACTTTATTAGGGGATAAATATGGAAGCAGTACAAGTGGTTCGTATCGCATTAAATGTCATTACCGACCGATTGTTGGTTATTCTAGCGCTCGGTTTATCGTTCAGTCTGGCGTGTTGGACAATGTATTTTCCGATTTGGGAGCGCATGGGAACGATGGCTTTTTTCAGCATTTTCAGTTATCTTATTATAAATATCAAAGAAAGGAATCA
>Ga0164296_1003730_pt1 | contig 14212 bp, 12 predicted proteins | sample GEODES057metaG_FD_113533 | JGI IMG/M metagenome (GOLD analysis project Ga0164296, IMG submission 113533) | Dystrophic lake water microbial communities from Trout Bog Lake, Wisconsin, USA - GEODES057 metaG | ecosystem: Environmental > Aquatic > Freshwater > Lake | place: USA: Trout Bog Lake... | reverse complement strand
AGCTGCTTCTCTTCTCATGTGCCATGTGCCCCCAGCTGACGCGTGCTCCCCCAATATTGTGGCTCAGAACCCGCGCGCCCAGACAGCTGTCATCGGCTGCTCCCACGCCTTGCCCAACGTCGGCAACGAGGGGCACACGTACTTGCACCACATCGTGCAGCACTGGGACACGCTGCCGGACTTGTTGATTCTGCTGCCAGACACGGTGGAGTACGGGGATAAGTTGAAAACCTGGAGACGGGTCAAGGTGCGGGCTGTTTCCATTCACGCCCCTCCTGCGTACCATTGTGATTCACGCGTGATTCATGCCTGACTCGGCAACAGCGCAACATGGAGCGCTACGGGCGTGGCATCTACTACGCGGATGACCACACGCCTGTGACTGGGCTCAAGTTTTTCCTGAACTACATGAACGAGGTGTTCTACGGCGTCAACTTCCCGTGCAAGGATCACCGGCGGGGAGGCACCAACTGCGTGTACTTCGGCCACACGGATGGCGTGAACCCCACGGGCCAGCTTGTGCCTGCGGACCCGCCCGACTTTTACGCTTGGCTGGACAAGCACTTGGAGCACACGCAGCGGAAGCACATCCGCCGCTGTGGCTGGGGTAACCGCGGCATGATTGTTGTCAGCAAGGCGGCCATCAAGGCGCACAGCAGGGAGTTCTATGCCAACATCGTGGAGCAGTTGGGCCGAGACGTCTTCCCAATGTCCGGCATGTTCATGGAGAGACTGTGGCGAAGAGTGTGGCTCTGCAGCAACATGGAGCCAGGAGGGGGGCGCGCGAGCGCACGAACAGACGCCACTGAAGGAGGTGGGGCGGGTGCTTGAGAAGGGAACACAGGGCAAATCTCTGGCCGCTCACGGCGCTCTTTGAATTGGTATTGTTTGCTCTTGGTGAGTCTCTTATTCTGTGTCTCTGTCTCCATCAGCGGATGAGCTCGAACCACTGGCGGAGCAAGTTGCACAGCGTCCTCGGCAGCGTGGCCACCTCGGAGACGATTGTGAAGAACGGGAAGGGGAAGGACTCCAGGTACGACGTGAATACCGGCCGACCTGCAGCGAATGACACGCTCTGCATGTTCAGCAGCGCCTGCGTGGGGTCCAGCGCGATGAATGCAACCAGCAAGCCTTGGCGCTCAAGGCGCCGCATGCGCAACCGCAGCGACTCCTTCTCGTGAAAATGGCCGTCCGCGATGATGAGCACCAGCTGCTGCAGCTGCTCATTGCCACTAGAGTGGCTATCGCGCGCAGCCGTCAGCTGCACGTCCAGGGCATCTAGCAGCGCACCGACGGGTGCATCTGCAACCGTGTGCTCCCCGGCGAAGGAGAATGATGACACCAGCGCCGGGCCTGCAGCATCGGTGAATGGTGCGCCGAGGGGATGCAGGATGCGGACACCCCGCTCGCCACTGGTGCCGAAGGACAGGACACCTAGGTCACCAACCTCCAGCCGGGACATGGCTCGCGCGATGCACGTCAGCGCCTCCAGAGCCAGGGCACCGCATCGATTCTCTGCCATGCTGCGTGAGTCATCGAGGGCAATCACAACCTGCAGCAAAGCGAGAGAGAGTCAGTATTGTTCACACACAGCATGCCGTGCACACCCAAGAGCACAGATGCGCGCGCGGTGTATTCAGCCAATGTTTGGTAAGATAAACGAGTGTCGTCACTGCTGATCAGAAGCAGAACTGGATAAATCGTTGTGTGTCATCACCATACACCAAGGTGTGCATTCGCGATGCGCCCGCCCCCTTTGTGTTTGCATCGCTCAGTACTTCTTAGAGGGTTGAATACGTGTTTCTTCAGCTGATGATATCGGATAGCGATTGGAAAGGTATTTGTTGCTCTTCATAGCGATGCCCAGAGAACGGAGCCAGAGCCGAGCTGAGAGACCAAAACGCACCTGGTACTTGCGCACGCTGGGCTTGCTGCGGCGCAGCCAGATTTTATCGCGCCTGAACTCGGAGGCTAGGTACGGAATGATTTTGCGCATGTTCAGCCGCTTGCCGGTGCGGTAGTCGCCTTGCAGCTTTGCCGCAAGTGTCGGCTCTAGAATCAGGCGCAGCTGCTCACACAACTCACTCGCCAGTGGCGCTGTCAGCAAGTCGAAGCGCTTCCACAGCGCATTGGCACGCGCCGCGAGTTCGCTGTCTTGCTCGCCAATATGCATGCCCCCATGCCAGGCAGCCAGTGCGTCCTCGGCCTCGGCCCGCAGCGCAGCCACCTGATCCTCCGTCAAAGCCGGCGTTGTAAGCTCTCGCGCCGCATTATGAGCCTCGCCGCCCGCATCGTCCAGCCGGGTGCGCTCAAGGTGAAGCGCGACTATGGACGTGCCACCCCCAACCTCTGGAGGCTGCAACGCGCGCTCGTATGCCGCCGCTGCCGCCGCCTCGCCAGCGCCGCCGTCTGCAGCGCTACCCGGCTGCTGCTCACTCGGCACACTGTCCGCGAAGGTGGGTCCCTTCGTCCGCTCAGAAGCTGCTCCGCGTCGCTGAAGCCTCGAGCTTCGCTTGTTCGCAGGGTCTTGGCCGCCATCGGGCGGTGGAGGCGCTGCGTCATCATCAGCGGCGAGGGCTGCATCCTCTGTTGGCTGCGCATCCATGGCGTCAACATCGGGAGCGGCAGGATCGTGTGCAGCCGCCTCTCCGTTTTCATCATGCTCTTGTTTTTGAGCGGCCGCCCGTGCAGACGCCGCAGCCTGCTCCTCCGTCGCATCCGCGAGCGTCTGAATGCCACCTGCACCGCCTTGGCCGGCGCCGTCGCCGCCAGACGGGTTGCGCTCGTCTGCGCCGACAAACTCAAACTCCCTGTCCCCAGTGTCGGCCACATCGCCGGCAGGGGCAGGCGGCACATCAGCTGATGCATCGCCAACAACCTGCGAGCGTGTAGCAATTCGTGTTATTGTCAGAACTCGCGTGAGGAAGTACGAATTGCGCAGTGCGTCTCGCCTTCGCGAGCGTGCGTCCCGTCAGTGGGATAGATTATTGCTAGTCAACAGCTTGCTGTTCAGAAAAATTAGAGTGATATGTTCATCTCTCGGGGCGCTGCGCCACGCGCGCGAGCATGAGCACACAAGCTGAGCCGATGGGGAGCGGGGATGCGTACCGAGAGTCGTTCACGCCAACGCTGGAGGGCGTCGCCAAGGCTGCGATACGGGTTGGGCTCCGCGCGTGTCCTCTGCGGTGGTGGCGCGCGACGCGATGATTGACCGCCACGTGCGATGGCGCCTTGCGCGCCGCCCTCGCCGCCGCCCATACCGCCACCATCACCTCCGCCTTGGCCACCGCCGCCATCCGCGTTGTCGTCGGCCTCCATGTGAGCATCCTCCGCTTCTGCGCCATCATCCCACTCATCAAACTGGTCGCCAGCGTCTGCCTGGGGAGCGGGTGTCGCTGTGCGGCCTTGCCGACCTCCGTGGCCGCTCTCCATCATACCCGCATCCGGTTGCTTGCCGTCGTCTTCAGGCACGCCTGAGCCGCCTCGCTGGCCTGCAGACGCGTCGTGTGTCTCATCCACGGCAGGTGGCGCGGCCTCCTGGTCTTTACCCGTGCGCTCGCCGCCGCCCTTGTCCTCGGGGCCGACCTCCTCTGGCATGGGAGCCTCCTCATCGTCAGCGTCCATGGCATCCACTTCGCCAGCTGCTTCGTCAGCTGCCTCGTCCTCCGCATCAGGACCGTCCGTCTGCATGTCCTCGGGAAGTGCGTCGCCTTCCCCAGGCGGCGGTGGCTCAGGTGCAGCGCCGCCATCCTCACCGGCGTCGGCACCGCCCTCTGCGCCCCCGCCCTCCTCCGCGCCGTCACCGTCCTCCTCGCCGCTGATGTCTTCATCATCCTTCACATCGCCTGCGTTGTCGCGATCCTGCATCTGGATGCCGTGATCGTCTTCAACCTCGTCCTCCATCTCGTTGATCTTTGCGCCGCCCTCCTCCTCTGCCGCCGTTTCGGGCCGCGACTGCTGCTGCCCTTGCGGCTTCTCCTCCGCTGCATCCTCCGCGTCTTCGCCCTCAGGCGGAGCCCCCGCGTCGGGCTCATCAGCTCCACGGTACTCCAGCTCCTGGCCGTCAGCCTTCACGGCACCGCCGCGCTCGTATTTCTCCCGCTCCGGCGCAGCTTCAGGGCCGTCTTTGCCGTCATCCTCCTCCTTCATGTCATCATTCCACAACTTCTCGTCAATCACCTCTGCGTTGGCGCCAGCCTCGCCCATCTGTGGAAGAGAGCGCGTAAGCATCAGCAACTAACGATGCTCAGTGTAGAGCCCGGCTCTCTCAAGCGAGTTAGCGCGCGCAGGTGTTCTCAGACCCTTAGATTCCGCCATCAGATTTGCGCTTCAGAGGATTGACAGAGTGATCTTGAACTTTCGTCACCGAACACGATGCGCGCTGCACTGAGCCGAGAGCAGAGATGCAGCCGAGTGCACACGCCGGGCGCGTACCTCTTTATCAAGCTGGTCCGCCTCCGTCTCTGGCTCGCCATCATCGTCGCTTTTCTCCGCATCATGCTCTAGTTCATGCATGTCGCCCTCAAAGTCACCAGCCATCTCGATGCCTTTATCCTCAGTGCCGGGCGGAGGCGGCGGCGGCGCGGTATCGTCCTTTTTGAGATCTTCCATGCCCAGGATCTGAGCCTCGTCCTCGATCTCCTTCGAAATGTCCTTTTTGCCTTCGCCTTCGCCGATGCCGGTGCCAGCTTGATCATCCAGCAGCTTGCCGTTACCGGCATCGTCTGCGCCAGCCTCGCGCTGCTCAGCAGGCGTGCAGTAGCCATCACGTGCAAGGCCCGCGAACACCGAGGTGAGCAACCCGCACAGCTTTGTCGTGGCCCGGTGGAGAGCTACAAAGTCCCCCGCCACGTGCACAGAGGCGCGCAGCACAAGCTGCAGCATCGGCGCCAAGGCAGCTAACGAAGCAGCTGCTGCGCGGACGCCGTGCGTGTCGTAGCTGCTGGGCGTCGTCATGGCTGCCACCTCGTGCGCCAAGGAGTGCACTCCAGCCGCGATGCGCCTCAACCGCTCCGGCGCCATCATCGCTGCAAGGGCTTTCGTCTGCGCCACCAGATTCACGACACTGCCGCTGTCGCCGTCATTATCAGCGTCAGCTGCATTCTCAGGCGCAGCGACGGTGTTTGCCTTCTGCATGTGCTGTGCAAACAACAAGACATCCTGCACGACGCCGTCTGCAGCCGCGACTGCGCCCGATACCGCGGCACGCTGCGCTGCACCTGTGTCAGGCACCTCCGACACGTATGCGCCGTGAAGCGCGGCAACGGAGGCGATTGCATCGCACAAATCTTGCCATCCAGGCAGATCGCCCGCGTCCGGGACAGCTGTACGCAGCGCTTCCAGCTGAGCAGGTCCAGTGTGCAGAGCAACCAGCAGGTCGGAGGCCATCTGAGAGGTAATGAGCACCGGCGAGCGGTGCTCATCCGGGAACAAAATCCCCTCTGAGCAAAGGTGGCGCTCCAGCGCCGCTTGAGCACCTTGAAGCGCCGTCGATGCCGCCTGAGCAGCCTTGAGTGCTGAAGGGACGCAGCCCACATGATGGGGCGACGTCTCAACGCATCGCAACGCTTTGAGAAGAACCACAACGTCGCAGGCAGTGCGCTGGGCATCCTCCAGGCACCCACGCGCACGCCACATCCACGCGCGCGTGAAGCTGGCGCAGGGTAGCGCATCTTCGGTAGCTGCCAGCGCGGAACACAAGTCCGCGGCTTGTGCGACTTCTCGAGCAGCGGTAACGAAGTCGCGAATGATACCCCGCTGAGTTCGCTGCACGTGCAGCAAGTGCTCCACGCTGTGCTTGGCCGCATCCGCCTCGCGTGTGGAGATGTCTCCGTGGAAGAGGCCGTCGTTGATTTGCCACAGAGCTTTGATGCGCGCCATGTTCCTAAAGTACGAGCCCTCGGCCGCCGCCCATGTCGCCATGACGTCGTCTGACGCACCCAGCGACGCGGGCAGCTCCACGTCTGCATGTGTCAGGAACCACTGCACCGGCTCGCGCTCATCAGCTGGCACGGCGCTACGACGCAAAGACACACCGCGGTCGTTGAGGCCCCGCAACAAGTCCGTCAACGCTTTCTTTTTCATCGGCTTGGTCGCTTTCGCATCCGCGCGGAGAGCAGCTGCACGCGATACTACCGCGGAGGCGACGTCCTCCAGGTCAGCTGAGCCGGCTGTGCGCTGCTTCTTGCCGGTGGTCAAAGAGTCTCCTAGAACAGCGCCTAGGCGCGAGCAAAGCGCATCCACTCGCGTTACAGACGTCGCAGCCCCGGATTTCGATGCGTCAAGGGAAACACCGACGCGATGGAGAGTGGCTGCACGCGAAGAGGCTGATGCAACCGCAGTAGCCACAACAGCCGACCAAGCAGCTGCTTCTTTATCGCTGGCCGCCGCCTCAGCAGCAAGCGCTTGCTCATCAACCGCATCAATGTCAGCGTCCTGTGGTACGGAAGCAGGCGCTGGTAGCTGCGACGCCTTGCCCACATTCTCTGCGGCTGCTGCGAAGATCGGCGAACACGATTTGGAGAGCTGAGTCTCCCATGTGTGAAGCAGGCGATGCAGCACGCGTGCGTTGTGGTCACTCGACGCCCGGAGAGCGTGGTATCCGCGGTCCTGCGGCGGGTGTGTCAGATGTGTTGTTGCGACCAGATTGGGCACATGTGCATGTGAGGACTTGCAGTGCCCACCCAAAAGGGCCGCCAATGCTGTACGCAGAAACCCTTGGGACGCGCTCGACGGCATGGTCCTAGCCGCGGTCGTACGGAGAATGGGCTGCGCTCGCTTGCAGAACGAGGGGCAGGGGTTGTCCCACAAGGCATTCATCGCACCTCCCAACGCGCCAGCTTGACGTGATCCTTCAGCTTGGCACTGATCGGCGCACATGCCGTGTGCAGCGCAGCACGGACAGCTGGTGCAAACTGCGTGAAGTAGCGGTACGTGTTGCGCAGCAAAGCTGCCAACTGGAGGCCCGCCTCGCTGTCTGCGCCACCGGCGACGCGCCCCGCCGCATGCTCCAGCAGCAAGTGCGCACTGAATGACCACAGCAGGGCGAGACGGCGCTCGAACTCGCCCAGTGGCGCTGTGATAAGGTACTCCTCAAGTGCAGCTGCAATGGAGCGAATCCATCCACCGCGCTGAGCCTCGTCCGCTGGAGGAGCAGCCGTCAGCAAGCGGTACAACGGGAACCAAGTAACATCTGTCGCCGCTGCAGCTTTGCGTGCCGATGCGACCAGAGCGCGTGGCCAGGAGGCAAGCTCGAGCGCGCGCCAGCGTTGAGCTAGGCGCGAGCAAGCGGCCAGGTGCGAGGCCAGCGACACGTGCTTTGCGGCGCCCTCCTCCCACGGCTGGGAGCGTGCCAGCAGCAGCTCGACGCCTGTGAGCGCTGCTTTGAGGGGGCCATTGGCTGGTAGGCTGAGCACCCGGCTGCAAATGGCCTCCAGCTGCTCGAGCACTGGATGTTCTGGCCACTCAGCAAGCAGCTCCTTGATGCGGCTGCGCATAGCCAGAACAGGTGCCTGGAATGGGAGAAAAGAGGAATGAACACATCGGCGGGGTGAGAGGCAAATGCTGGCAGATGCGATGAAGCCCGTGCACGGGCGTGCTGGAGTGCGGCGCCTCGGTAAGTTTGAGGTAATTTTGTCACCAGGCTATGGTGTATGACAGGGATAACGATCGTCCTCGGCAGGCCACACGCCGCGCGCGCGCAAAGTGCGTTGGGTGTGGTTTGGGTCAGGTATACTGGCAAAATTTTGAGCGGCGAAGCTCAAACGGCCTTGATAGAATCAGCGTCATTCATTTGGGGAAAGAATGTTTCCTCACTCCCAGAGCCACACCCATGAGCAGAGCAGAGCAGAGCCGAAATAAGGAGCGAGACGCATGATTCACGCACCTGCAGCTCGGACATCTCCGCTGGCCATCCGCCTTGCGACAGCGCATAGGCAATATCATCCGCGACCTTTGCGTCGTCAGAAGAGGCACCTGCTCCAGCATTACACAGTGTCGTCAGAAGAAAGGACAGTGAAAGACGCTCCACTTCAGCAATCCAACTCGCGAGCGCACGCGCGCGAGAGCTCAGACAGCCAAGGGGTGTGTTTCGTCAACAGCGCATTGGCGCCTCGGAAACTCTAGTCCAAAATAACCGTGGAGTCATCACAGCTGCGCGCCGTGCGAATTCGAGCAGTTTGGTGCAGCGCCCGCGCCCGCGTTTAGCCCTCATGTACTAAGCGGAGTAGTATTGTATCGTCAACGGCGTGTGCATGCACACGCTCAGTCCTGCACTGCTATACTGATTTCTAATCTCGGGGCAAACGCGTGGCGCATCGCAAAAGTCGGAGCCGAGAAAGTTTGGGGAAGGAGACGCACCTGCAGCGTGAGCGCTCTGGCAGAGGCGCATGCACTCCACACCGAGCCGCAGTGCGCTGCTACCAGCAGTGTCGACGTCGTTGATGCTGTCGCCATGGCTGCGAGCAAGGAGTTGCGTCCCCAACGAGTGGCAGGCAACTGCACACGCCGCAACATTCACCTCCGTGTCTGAAAACTGCTCAGCCGCGCCACGCAACGCCGATGCGAACATCGCGCTCCCATGCGGGTCGAAGTGGAGCGCGGCATCAGACGCAGCGGACTCCTCGGCCTTCGCACATGTGCCGTCATCGTGCGCAAGAGCCAGCGCAGGCGGCAGCGGCAGCGCGTCCGTCACGCAGCGCCACTGCGCGCCCACCACACATGCAGCTGCTGCATTATCGAATATGGATGACGCGGTGGCTGCTGGCACAGGCACAACTGCTGGCCCGGGCTTCTCACTCGCATCCATTGCCTCCTCTTTCTCTTCCGCTGTCTGCAGATCTGCGAACGGGTCCAAGCCTGCGGCGAAGCGCTTGCGGTAATACGCCTCTTCGTCTGCGGCTGCGGCTTCAACAGCCGCCGCTGCAGCGCTGCGAGTGGCGATTCGGAACTCCGCCAGGGCCTCAGCTTCGGCCTCCACTTGGCTCGCGCGGCTGGCAGTCCACATGTCCACCACACGGCCGAGAACACTACAGTGCTGCGCCCACGACGCCACTGACAAAGTCGACCGAGAGTCGAGGCAACGAAGCGCGAGAAGAAGCACATCGAGTGACTTGCGCTGCCGCGATTCCATCGTGTCACCAGCCAGCGCGGTCGCCACGCCGTCGATGGTGGTGAGTGCTGTGAGCACGCACATGTGCTGCGCTGACGCCGGGAACGAAAGAAAGGCTGGCAGCGCTCCGTTGAGACCGCCTTGATTCTGTGCAGCAGCAGCAGCCTCGCACAGCGCGAGGCCGTACTTCATTTCGTGGACAGCAAGCAGCATGGGCTGCACGAGGTCCCGGTATGCAGCATGGCGCGCGCGCATGGACTCCACCCAATGAGAAGCTGTGCTCTGCCAGTTGGATGCCTCCGCGACAGCGGCAGCATCGCCTCGCTCCAGCGATTTCAGCAGCGTTGTGACCCGCGCTATCGACCTGCGCAGGCATAAGATAAATGCGAGTCGGTACACTGGCAATCAAGTGCGCGCGCAAGGCTTCAGCATCGCGAGTGCCCCGCCTCGCGCTTGGCGTCAGGGCAAATATTCATTTTCGTTAGGGTCGTCAGCGTGTTGTCAGTTGCAAATTACCCATAAAGTGTGTATCATCAGCCGCCAAGCACGCGGGGGTGGGCGCGGGGCATTGCGCAAGCACGCGTCCGAATGAGTAGGAGGTTGGTGTTCGTGTCACGGAGAAATCCACAACCAAAGAAGTGATCGTCATTCGCGTGACGCACGCATGCCGCGCTGAGCCGAGCAGAGCTGACAGAGAGAAGGGGTAAGGGGGGCGGGAACGCACCCGAGACCGGCAGCGAAGCGGCTGAGCTCCGTGTACACAGCCGTCCAGTGCCCTTCCGCTGGGCGGGGAACGGCCCTCCTCTCGAGGCGGGTGATGCTGTCCGACAAGATGCACAGTGCGTTCTCCGCTCTGGCTCGCGCGCGAGAGTCAGACGGAGCGCCAGGCAGAGCAGCAGCAGCACTGCGGACGTGCAGCTCAGGGCGCACATCCTCGTCTCTGCGCGCACTCAAGCTGGCCAGCTTGGACGCATCCCGTGCCGCCGGGTCTGCGAGCAACTCCGTCACAAGTAGTGCCAAGCGGGTGCATCCCAGCAGTGTCCATGCAGTGCCCCGGCAGGATTCACTCGTGCCATTTTTGCTCAGCTTCGCGATTGCGTCCAGTAACGGTGCAACTGTGTCTGCAGCGGCGAAATCATCACGAGCGCCAGCACGCTGCAATTCCACGGCAGCAGTGGAAGGCTGAGTCAGCACTGCGGCTGACAGGAGGCCACACATCGGCCAGCGAGGCGAGCAGGCAGCGAGAAGCTGGGAAGTGAGCACTGTGACTGCGCGCGCGTCGGCATGCACTAGCTGCGCGCCGGGTAAAACTCCCGGGGCCACTCCCAGGGACGCGCCGCTGCGGAGGGCGCGCACTGCGAGGCGGAGCTGAAGCACTGTGGCTGCTCGTCCAGAGATCGGCGCCTTGCTTCCGCCGGCAGCCAAGTCCGCGAAGCACGCTGTGAGGGTGGGTCTGAAGAGCGCAACAGCGCCGCTGAGTGCGACCCCTTCACTGGTCTGCATGCGAGACAGCGCCGCGTGGAAGCGGAACCAGAGCTCGTGCCCAATATCAGGGAGCGCCGCGCTGAGCTCCGAGCCCGACTGCTCCGCGTCTGCAAGCCACACGAGCTGCTGAAGCGGCGCTACATCGAGAACGCCACGATCAGAGGCGTTCAGCGTGAATTCCAGCAGGTTGCCAGCAGAACCTCGAACAAGTGCCAGTGCCTCGTCACCGCTCTGAACCGCTGACAACGCAGCCAGAAACGACAGCGTCGCCCGCATACTGGCCACGGATGCTAGACCGTGCAGCTGTGTCGCGAGCGGCGCAATCTGCGGCCATCGGTGCAGTGGTGTTGGAAGTACGAGCTGCACGCCGCCGTGTGCGTCTTTTGAGTCGCATGTCGCAGCCGCTGCCTCAGCAACAGCTGTGTCCATGACCAAGCAGTCGGCAGGCACAGATGCTGCGTGAGTGGATGCCTGTGCGACAAGGCGTTGAGCCTCCTCGAGCAGCATGACAGCATTGCCTGCTCCAAGTGCAGGCACATGATTGGAGGCTCTCTCTGCCGCGTGCGACCATGAAAAGAAGCACGCCGCCTGCACTAAGGACGCGCGCACACGTGGGTCGTGCGGCATCGAGGGATGCTCGCAGAGCGAGCGAAGCTGGGTCTCTGCTTGAACCGCCTGCGCAGTGCTCGGCACTCTCGGATGACCCGCCCGACGCCAGAGCAGGGGCTTCGGCGCACCCAGTGCACTGATGCCCCACGCACTGTCCATAGCCGCGGCGGCGTGATGCGCAGCTGCGGAGATATCGGCATCGATTTCAGCAGCAGTGGCCACCGCCAACATTCCTTTGCGGAGACGCAGCCAAGCGACAAGCAGCGCGTCTTCGGGCACGGCGGCGATAGAGCTTCCAAGGAGGAGAGCCACCATGCGGTCGCGCCATCGAGCCATCTGGGTGACCAGGGCTACGAGGCGCTCACCCTGGTTGCACACCTCACCAAGTGCTGCTGCAGGCGCATTGCCCAGAGCATCTCCGAGTCGCGTACACGTAATATTCAGCGCAGCCGCTTCGAGTGTGGCCACAGTATGCAGCAGCGGAGGCAGCATGTCAACGCAGGCGTGCACTGCAGGCTGTCGCACCCTCTGCTCTGGCGATATCGCCCGAGCCAAGCACACATCCAGCTGCGACACCGGTGATGTGCTCGCAGCGTTGCGCTGTGCAGAGGCCAGTGTGACACCGGATTGCGCTGCTGAAAGACAAGCCAAGAGCAGGGCTTCTGAACAAAGCAGTGCGCTGGCTGTACCGCGCCGCTCATCTGCGCCTGCGACATCATGGCGCAGCGAATGTTCCTCTGACACGGAGATGCCTGCATCTGGATCAAGCGGCAGCGCATGCTCAGCTCCTTGTAAAACGAAGCGCGCTGCTGACGAGCGCTGCCGTGCAGCTGACACGACAGCGCACACGGTATGCTGCGCCAAAGCTTCTGCCACGGCAGCTGCATCATGTACGCATGGCCCGGCACGGCTGGAAGCATGCATGCGAGCGGCGAGAGCTCGAAGCCACGCCGACAACGACATCATGGCGCCAGCGCTGATCGCATGCTGGACAGCCACCGTGCATGCAGCGCGAAGCATGTTCAGAGCTTGCACTAGAGCATCACTGTCACCTGCTTTCAACGGCTGAACCATCGCCACCGACAGGATGCTTGCTGGCACGAGCTCAGGCTGCTGCACTTGCGCAATCTCGAGGGCTAGCGCGTGCGCTGCCACCACGCTTAGGAGAGCCTCACTGCGGCGATGCACGCTAGCGAGTGAGCCCCACAAGAGGTCAGCCACAGTGAATGGAAGCGGCCACCCAAGTGGCAGCACCAAGGACAAATGCTCAGCCTCCAAGCGACCCATCGCCGGCACGATGTGTGCCTCGTAGGCGGCCACAGCAGCAGCGGGGTCGGTGTTGTGTGCAGGAGCGGCGAGTATGTAGGTTTGACGCCACGCCATGGCAATGGCCATGGGCAGTGTCCAACCGCGCTGCAGGAGCTCATGCACCACGCAAGCGGCAGACGATAGCTCACGCAAGGTAGGCCACGCTGCTGCGCGGTAGGAATCAGCTCCAGCCAGCGCAGCTGTAGCGGATGCCAGCGCACGCAGGAGTGAGTGATTAGGGTAGCCATGACGTGACAGAACAGACAGCGCGTCTTGGTGATGCCCCACCTGTGAAGCGAGACACACAGGGTGGGTGGTGTCAGCGAACATTTGCGCGAGGCTGGTCCGCGGAGTCTGAGACATCAGGCGCAGAGCCCGCATAACGGTTGGCATCCACAGCATGCAAGTTGTCGAAAACTCGCCCGCATGTGGCGCCTCACACCCGCCAGGCAAGGTACATCTTCGCAAAGGATGGCCGCGCGCTCAAAGCGAGCGCTCGTGCGCGGATGGAAACTTTGCGATCACCCACAAGGTCGGCAAAGTGCCTTGTTCCACGCACCACTCGAATACTGTTCTCCTCGTCGGCTGCGTCGCCGCTATCTCCAGTCGACGTGATGAATACCTCGATGCCGCGGTTGCGCATCGCGCGGCTCGCCTCGCCATGACGCGGGTCCACGCCCATGATGAGACGGAAAGAAGCAGCCGGAACCACACACCGCGGCTGGCCATCCACTGTGCCTGCTTCCGGGACGAGCAGCACGCCGTCGGGCTCCAGCGCGGGATTGAGGCGGTCAAGGACAGTGGGCGAACACAGGTTGGCGTTGTCGAGGAACACCCAGTCCCCCTTCTCCATGGCGGTCAGCAGAATGCCGTCCACCCAGCGGAACGCGCCCGCGACTGCTGCCTCGTCTGATTGCGGACGACAATGAGCCGCGTGCGTGCTGAAAGCCGTCTGCCATGCCGTCAACACGCTGGGATCAGAGACGACACTGGCGGCTTCACTCATCAACGTGTCCAGCTGCTGTGCTGCATCCGCTGCGTCCACGCCCAGCGCTTCACCCAGCATGCAACGCTCGAATGTGGTCCACGTGGTGAACGCTTCCACCGCGGCGTCGAAGTGGCCGCCGGTGACGGCGCAAACCACCACTTGACGGACTGCAGCCTCCACGGCTAGCAATGCGTCGGCAGCAGCTCGGCGCGGCTCAAGCTGCTCGAACGAGCCCAGCAAGTCGGCGGTGTCTGTTGCAGAGGTGAGGATCACCTGCGAAGGGAGTCCGCGTGTCAAGAAATGATGCCTCAAGAAGCAGAGTCAGACGGTTCACATCCGCAGAGTGCCGCGCAGGATCGGGTCAAAGTGAAGATTTTCCGTTGCTCTTCAGCGACGCGTGTGCGCCGTTCAGACAAAGCAGAGTGAAAGAGGTTATTTCGTCTTCTCCTGCCGCCGCGCGTGTCCGTAAAGGGGGGGGAGGGGCTACGCACCTCGTGCAGCTTTGCGCCGGCCATGCCGGCTAGCATGCGTGCGACAGATGATTTGCCAGCTGCAGATTGACCCACAAGCGCAAGCATCCAACCCTGCTCCAGCGCGGCTGCCGAGGCCTCCAACACTGGCATCTGACACCGTAACAGCGACAGATCGACCCCGCAATCACTGCTTTGCGCCACGCTGCGCTGCAGCCTCGCACTGCCAACAAACACGGCGCT
>Ga0164296_1003726_pt1 | contig 14242 bp, 17 predicted proteins | sample GEODES057metaG_FD_113533 | JGI IMG/M metagenome (GOLD analysis project Ga0164296, IMG submission 113533) | Dystrophic lake water microbial communities from Trout Bog Lake, Wisconsin, USA - GEODES057 metaG | ecosystem: Environmental > Aquatic > Freshwater > Lake | place: USA: Trout Bog Lake... | reverse complement strand
GATACGCACCGTGCAGCATTCGGTCAATCGTTGCGGCTCCCAACAGTTTGTTATCCGCGAACGCTTGGTGCCACTCTTCAAATGCCAAGTTACTGGTCACAATCAATGCACCTTTCTCATACCGATCCGCAATAATTTCATGGATGTCCTCATCCTGGGGGGACTTGATAGGCTTTAGCCCAAAGTCATCCAGAATGAACAAATCAACCTTCTTAAGCATCTTCATGCGTTTGGCATAGAGCCCGATAGTCGAGACCTGACCATTGAGGCAACCAACTGCGCCTGCGTGGAGAAGAACACATCAAACCCTAAGCGAACTACTTGGTGTCCAATGGACTGAAAATGATGTATGCTGAGTGTGTTTTTCAGATGCTTATTATAAACATCAATACTTTTTATTCTAAGCAACTATTTATAAAACTTTGGTACGCTATTTTAGCATTGCCGATTAACGTTGTGCAGTCAATGCGGCGATTTGATCATTAATTTTTCCACTTCTGATTTGTTTAAGCTCCCATATAAAATTTATGATGTTGACAAGTAACTCTAATAATTGTAAAGTTATGTTAAAACAACAAAAGATCTTTTTTCTAGTTAATTTATATTCAAAATGAAATTATGATGAATGCTATCAAATCATTTGTATTTTTCCTAATTGTTTTACAAGTCTCCCTGCTTGCTCAAGCGCAAACGCCTAAACCACTAACTAAAGAGGACATTGGAATTGCAAATCAACTGAGCACTAAACTCGGATAAATCTTAAATACAAAATTTAAGATGCACTTTAGGGCAGCTGAAGCAATAGCAAAAGTTTTGAGCAAAGTTACTCAAACCATTCAAAGCTATTGAGTGGGTAATTCAGATCTTGACACACTTTAACTAACCCAAAAAATTGCATTGAATTAAATCCATATTCAATAAAAGGTTCCGCAATTAATTTGCGTTTGCCCTTCAAGCAAAGTTGGGGGTCACTGGCAATTAAGCAATCGTTTCTAGCTTTGTTGTATGGTTTTACAATTAATGGACAAAGTTTATTTGCAATCTAAATTTGTACTTCAAAAAATGCACAGCTGGTCTTTGTTAAAAGCACTCTAGACTAAGATAAGTTTCAAAACATATATAAATCAATTTTTTGGGTGTAACTATATGATTTATACAGTTTTTTTATAACTAGTAACTATTGATTGAGTATGGTGTTGTGTTAAATCGAATTAAAAAATGAAAAAATTTTTATTATTGATGTTAGTTTTACTCATGCATGCCTGTTCTTCAGTCAAACCAACTGTAGATAAACAAGGGCTACCCGGAGCTCAATCTTCAGTACCACTACAGGGAAGTAGATATGTCTATCCAGATATGATGCCTTATTCCGATGGCGATGTCTGCATTGAGAAAGTAAGTTCAATGACAGGAAACTTGAGTTGTTATTGCGAAAGACACCAAACAGAACATGAGGTTGTTGTTAAAAATATTCCCGGAGTTGCTTCAAGGTGTCAGTCAGTTGAAGAATGGACAAAATACGCTCGTTCAAGACAACAACAACTTATTGCCCAAGAAAAACAGCGCAACATACCTATGACTGAGGAACAACGGACAAATTTCTTGGGTAATATGGAATGGGTTATATCTTGTTCCTCTATTAATACAGCAAAGAATTATTGTGCCGCTGCTGGTAATTTCGATCAGTGCATGCGTATCAAGTATGGAAATGACTATAAAAATGCTAGTAAAAAATGTTATTGACAAATATATATATTGTATTATTTTGTTAATCTTCACAGCCCCTGCAGTCTTTGCTTACTATGAAGATCCGCATCAGCAATTTGACATGACTAATAATAAATCAAATGAAACTAAAATAAAATTTATTCAGGTAAGCAATGTTACCAAAGCCTGCAATGCTGAAAGTAAGCGTCGTGGACTTGGTGGATTTGGTTATGCTGTAGATGCTTGTAGTTTTTACAATTGGTCTATGGATGAGTGCACAATAATAACCCCCAAAACTGCTAATTTTCATACGATTGGACATGAAGTTAGACATTGCTTACAAGGAAACTGGCATAAGTAACACTAATCAGGAAATGAGAATAATGAACATAAAAAATCATTGACTATATATAAAATATTATTTTTTCATAATATTTAGACAAATCTAGAATCATTATTTATATTGCTCTTGCAAATGCCTACTTTGAGACAAATTTCCGATAAAGCTAGCTCATTTAGATTCAGTAGATCGGTGCAAAATTAGTTCAATCCTGTGCAGCAAGGACAGCTCCAACTACTACCGCAATAGCAGCAGCTATTAAGAATTCTCTAAAACTTAAATCTTTATAAAAGCTAAAACCTATTGCAAAAATAAAGCCAAGTACCATACCCAGTATAACTTGTCCTGAGATATCTTTATGGTTCTTTGTATTGCATTTCGGACAGATTACAGCATCATCAGCTACCGAATCATAACCACAGACATTACAATTGTGAGTTGACATTTTGAGAGCTTCAATATTGAGTTACATAAAAATACTACCAGCATACCTTTCAATGACTTTGATGGTAAGCAAGTTAGAAAATTCGGGAAGATTGTATTTATCAGTTAACTTTGCATTAAATACACCATTAATTTTAATTTGATTATATTTATCATACATCAAGCCCTACCTAGAAACTAAGGCATGAAATATAGGGTTTTCCCTAATAAAGATGTTCTACTCATGGATTTCAAATCGGAATTTTGGACCAACAATGCAATGTATTGGACATTTAATATTTTGATCTTCATTAATTTTTGAAATACTTATCAGCATAAACGAACTCATGCTAAAGAGATTCTTAAATAACCAAATTTTTCTAAATATTTGCTTTTTTCAGTAATTCCCAGATTCGCATATCCAAGCATTCGGCTATCTTTTGGATATTAACTATAGCTACATTGTGCTCCCCTCGCTCAATTCCTCCCATATATGACCTATCTATCCCCGCCTGAAGAGCTAGGGATTCCTGGGAGTAACCCTTAAGAATACGTATTTCTTTAATTGCCAGTCCAAGAGCAACTAGAGCAGGGGCGCCAGATAGGGAGGGAGATGGTTTAGCCATCCCCAAATCATCTTATTTAGGGGGAGATGAGACCACGGGATATAATACCCAAGCCCTAAGGGCATCTTTCAATTAAATTTTTAAAACTCAACATCCGAGGTAACTATGCTCATTGAACTATTGACTCCTTTGGCTATCGCCACTTCTCCTGTAATTATCCCAAACAAAGACGAAAAAGCTTCTTATAGCCACCTTGAACAAGCAGCAAAAATCCCAGAAGCATCAAAAGGCTATCAAGTTGCTTTTAACACTGCCACTTATGGTGGAACACAAACTTTTGACTATAACGGTAGGCCACATGACAGTGATGCTGACCAAGATCAATCTTGATTTGAAAAAATAAAAAATTTGATATTTACGTAGTCACTTTTTCGGATGAGTTACTAAAGGTGTTCTTTTAACTCATTCGAATTTATTTTTTACTATATCAATTAAATGCTACTACTATTAACGAGCTCAGGTGATGGGACAAGTGATCTTATTGCGCGCAAGTTAGGAAAAGAGGTTTTTAGATTAAATTACGATCAGGTTTTAAGTTACAAAGGATTTCAAACTGAGGATGGATGGGAGCTTATAAATCCTGCAGGCCTTGTAATATCTTCTGAAAACGCAACAAGAGTCATGCATTGGAAAGCTTTCATTGACTCAGGACAGCTATATGACAAACTTATAGCTAATGAGTTAAAGTATTTCTTTCGTGAAATATACAGTTGGTTTTACGAAAATGGTAAGGTTAAAGGAAATTCTATTGACTATCACAATCGCTATGGCAAGATCCAAATATTGAATAAGGCTTCTAAATATTTTAGTATTCCGAAAAGCTTGTTTACTATCGGATTGCTTAATGAAGAATACATATTAAAAAATAACAGGATAACAAAGTCGCTATCTTCCTCTTTAACGTCTGATGGAAAAATGCTTTTTACTACTGATGTTTCAAGTAATGGCCTTGATCCAGCATTTCCTTGGTTTTTGCAAGAGAGAATTGACTCTAACGCCGATGTTACGTGTTTTGTCGTTGGAGATAAATGCTTTACATTTGAAAGAGATCGTTCAAATTTGAGTGGTTTGGATTGGCGTGCAGAACAGTCTTTTAATATTGATATTGAAGAGTGGCGATTTGTTGAGACGATTGATGCCGACATAAAAAGAATTCATAGATTGAATCAAGACTTGCAAATTTCTTGGGGTAGATATGACTTTATGCGTGACACTCATGGCGAGCTGGTTTTTTTAGAATTCAATGCTAATGGTCAGTGGGTTTTTTTAGACTACCATGACAAATATGGTTTATTAGATGCAGTTATTGATTATTTAAAAAATTAAGTGATACTCTTTAAATAACAAAGTTAGACGTATTGAGTCTCAAAAATATTTTATGCGCCTGCTGGGTATCGAAGGTTGCTCATTAACCTGAGAGAAAAAATACATAAGAAAAATCAGGCTTAAATCAATGGAAGAGGATTTCACAGTAACAGACATCATTACCAAGCTATGAGAAAACGGAGATAAACAAAAGTCACAAATTTAAAATAATTCTTTTGGTTTTTGTATTAACAATAAATTCAGTGGTAATTAATACTAAATATTTGCGCATCGGATGCGTAACACTTAATTATTAATTAGAAGTATGCTTTTTAAAGTTAGTATTAAGAGATTGGAGTACATCTACGGGGAAATCAAAAGAATCAAATATCACATGCAATAAGCCTGTTACCCTGCCAAATGGAAACACCATTCAATTCCGTCAGGAGATGTATCCAGCAATTTAGGAAAATGTATTATTTAACTTTTAGCAATAATGAGTAGCTTTTTTGCTTAATCAACTTGATATTTACTTATTAATTCGATGGCAATTCTCAACTCCTCATCTGTTAATGCCCTAAATTCACTTGATCCGTTAAATCCTGAATATTTTGGGTTCTCTCCCAATTTCAACAATTGAGTCTCTATTTCACTTGCTTGTAAGTTTACCTTTGCTAAAACAACAATTTCAAAATCCATGTTTGCTTTACGTGCCACCTCGCTTATCCGCTTGTCGTCCAAACGTGCAGATGTTGAACCAAATTTATAAACTGATAATTTGTTGTAATACTGACCAACCGCTCGCCATATATAAACAACGTCACCATCACTCGAAGGATTAAATTCCATATGAGAGCAGATTTCATCCAACCAACCATTTATATCTGCACCATGATATGCACTGGAGTTGGCTAGAGAAAATGCACGGCGGTTCATGTATTTAAGTGCTTCCGTTGCACAGTTTTCTTTGATTAACCAGTGCCCATTTGGCAGTTTGCCTGCCTCCATATGACTGCAAATTTGATCTAACAAATTCTTACGGGAAGCAGTTAAAAAAGCGGGATTTGAGTTTTTCCTAAAATCTACTTTATTGTCATATTTCAACGCTTCCTTTTGAAGATTTTCTATTGACCAGTAACCTTTAGGCTGTTTTACTTTAGTCATGTGTGAACAAATCTCATCTCGACATTTAATTTCACCTGCCGCTTTGTACGCGGCCCCTTTTTTTTGCTGAAACTCTTGTCTAGAAGAATACTTGAGCGCTTCTACTTTAAGCCGCTCAAGATTCCAGTAACCATTTGGTTTTTTGATCTCAACCATGTGTTCACAAATCAAATCACGCAACTTTAATCTTCCTGATGCGTTGTAAGCTGAACCACTTTTGAGTTGAAATTCTCGTTTTGATGAATACTTTAAAGCCTCAGCTTTCAAGGTTTCAAAATTCCAATATCCCTTTGGCCGCATAAAGTAGAAGTATTAATTTAAACTTCATAAATCATAATCCAGAATATCCAAAAGAATCTTTTTAACAGCTTTTTGGTTGTAGATAGCCTTTTTAGTTCTTTGCCCATGAGTCACTGGTCGTCCAGTCGACTTACCACCGTGCATCCTGCACCTCCCATTCTTCATTGATGCATTCTTACAAGGGTTACCGGTGCTTCTGGAATGAGCTCCACACTTAGGGTGGTTGGCTAATGCCTTTCTTGCCTCTTGCATAGGGTTTGGTTGATTTTTCATCTTCCCCCCATCCCTATGATTGCCTGACCTCCATTAACCGAGACATGCTGAACAGTCACGATTTGGTTAGCCCCCGTCTGTAGCTTTTGAAGGGTTACGGCACCCTTGCTGAACGCCTCCATTAACCTAGTACTGGTATTCATTAACTTGCACTTAATTAATGGGTCTTTCTGCTTGTCTGCCTCCCCAAGTAACCTCATGGCGTGGTGGTGAGCCGCGGCGAGTTGATGACTGATCATCTTCTGCACTGATCCTTTGGCCTTTGAACTCTCAGCCGTTTCAATAGCCATCTCAAACACCCCCGCCTCATCCGCAAGCCTAGTCCTTTTGATCGTCACATCGCAATCTAGTAAATCAGGCTCTTTGAGCGTATCTTCTAGTCCGTGGTGTCCCAACTCTATTGGTGGGATGATCTCGCCTCCAAGCCCTGTTTTAAGAGGTTTTGAAGGCCTAAGCAATGCTAGAGATTCATCCTTAAGGAGTTTTGCCTCACCGATATCAAAATCACGTCTAATTTCATCGGATTTTGAAGCGTAACTTAACTTCCTTAAGGATTGTTCCTTCAGCTTTAGGGCAGTTGAGACTGATGAGGTGTTCATATTAATGTTTTAATAAATCATGTTGATTAGTCTATGTAAGTGCAAGCCCCTTTTTGGTTAATAAAACCTTGGGTAGTTAATTGTTTAAATAATTCGTCTTCAGGTTTTTCTGCGTCCCAGTACCAATTTTCTTTTTCTGGCTCTCCGTAGGGTCTGTGCAATCCATAATTTTTTGTAACTGTTCCTAAAACAAAGGAACTTTTTAGGTCTTTTAGACCATATGACCTCAATACACCTTCAACACCATTTCTCATTGTTAAAGGATATCTAGTTCCAATATAGTTTTTGCATTCAAAGTCTGGATCTGTAACTTCTGCAAATACTGTGTATCTCCAATAAGCTCCTTTTGAAGATTGTCTTTCTCCATCGTAAAGTTTAGAAATGTGAAATTTAGTGCGGTCTTCGTTTCTGTTTACGAAGTAACTGCCAGTTTCATCATTAAAAATGTAACTTCCCCCATGCTCAGGAAGCCAAACTCCGTTTCTCCACTCACCCTCAGATGCAATAACTTCCCCCAAATGCGACACAGTGTCGTTTTTGCTGGCCAGTTGCAACATACTAAATTTTTTACCCTCTGCGACAGCCATATAACGTTGGCCTGTCCTTATAGTGAATTTAAGGTTATCCCTCATCCAGAGAAGGAATTTTCCATGCTTGAGTCGCCTTTTCTCTTCAATTAGCATAGTACCAATTTGATGAGCGCACTCAATAGCATTTCGAGCAGAGCTTTGGGCAAAAAAATGTAATCTGTTGATTTCATTTACTTTAATAGTTGATAATTCCATTTCTTTTCCTTTGTTTCATTAAGTTACACAATTCTTTGGGGTAGGGAGAGGGAATCAAGGCGTTTTAAGCCTTGTTTACAAAGCTATTCCAACGACCCTACAAGCCTGATGGAGTGGAACCATTTAAGGTAATGCTTTGTGTGTGCAAGATACGATCATCGAGTCTTGCCCTTCTTTTGCTATATATTCCATCAACCCTTCTTTGAAATAGCATGATTGAATGTCGTATTCCTTGTCAAACCAATTACCCTTGCGAATTAAATCTTGAATAGTTAATTTAATTAATCCTATTTCTGAGTTTGATGGCAACTGAAGTGCTAAGTGAGCATGAATATTTGATGTGCGATTTTCTAAAAAAGTAACCACTCCACATTTAAATCCTTTTCTCTTAACCCCATGACCGAAGATCGCTTTGTTTAGACGGCAAATAAACCACTGCAAGGCTTTTTCAGCAACAGCTTCATTTAAGAGCGTTTTATATCTTCTTGACGACTGAACAAAAGTAATCGTCAAAAATAACGATGGATCAGGGCATATCTCAAGTAAGTACATAGGAAGACTTGTCATTTATCCTCCGATGCTCTTGCCTGAGACTAAATCTATAAACCTATATCTTTGGACTTCCAACTTGTTATCGTCATTTAATGTATATTCATTCTTATTTTGCTTTTTTAAATTTTGCGAGTGAGCTAAGTAATTCCCCGCGGGGGCAACCACGGGCTTTTCTTTTGTTATTTTCATATTTACCCCGCAAAATCATCTGTTGCTACGATTCTTGAGTAAATCCAAGCGTCTATCTGACTTTGTTGCCAAGCAACTGCTTTGTTTGTCAATTTAATTGGTTTAGGAAACATTCCTTTTGACATAAGCTTGTAAATTGCTGACCTCCCCAAACCAATTTGGTTTTCCACTTGTTTTCGTCTAAGTAAATTGTTGGGTAAATTGTTACTATTAGCCATCTGAAATCCTTGTTAAAGTTTGTTCAAGATGCGCTATGTATTAAATCAAGTTCGTCAATAGCATAGCGCAAACACTTGGATCAATGTGTTTAGCCTACGCCTCCCGCTAGTCGCGTCCTGACGATAATCTAAGTTAACAGTTAGTAGTTCTGATTATGTTTAAGATTGTTGGTTTCCCGCAATAAAATCGTCTTCACCAACAATAATAATCAAGTGCTTAACTGCTAGAAATGCCAATAGTTTGTAAGTGATCCTTTAAATCTTACTAACTAAGCTCAATTCTGTAACGGATTATAAGAATACTTTAAAGAAGCGTCAAACGACTGCTACGAAACTAGCTTATTCCTAAATTGCTAATCTTGATAGAGCCTCTTTTGCGTGTTCTTTTGTTAAGTGGCCGTAGTGTTGTTCGATCATTAAAACACTTGTTCCAGACAATTGAGCCACCGTCAGGGTGTCAAGTCCACCATGAACAAGATCGGTAATTACTGAATGTCGAATTGTGTACATCGTTGTATTTAAAGGTAATTTTGCTTTTATTACTGCGTCTTTAATGGGGTACTTCCAAGCATCCTTACCCCAAAAACTTCCATTTGATCTGGCAAATATAGGTGCGGTGGGTAATTTATCTTTTGTGTGTTTCTCAAGGAAAGCAGCAATATTTTGGGGTAAAGTTATTCTACGATCTTGTCCCGACTTATCCTTCCCAACTCTTAAAGTCTTAAGTTTTGTGTCGTAGTTACTGACTGTCAGGTTCGCAATAGCCCCGCAACGCAAAGGGATCTGGCACGAGCATTTGACAAATTCAGCAAGGTCAGGAGGACAGAATTCAATTAACTTTCTGCGTTGGTCAAGGTCTATGTAAACATCCCTTTTACGCTCAGCGTTTTTGATTGGCAATAATTTACCCTTCCAAGCAAAGTCACTTGTAACAAGTCCCTCTTTGTAAGCCAAGTTAAAGGCAGAGCGTAGGCAAGTTATGTCTCTATTCAATGTACTATCTGATCGTTGACCGCCTCTATTTGAGCCACTAGTAGTTTTGGTGTCCCGTAGTGCTTTTTTCCAAATATCTATTTGAGAGGGCTTTAGCTTTGTAATGTCAGTTCTTGTAAATTTTGTATTGTTATAAACATATCGATTGAATCTTTGGTCTGCGTCTTTAGCGGCTTTCTCTGATTTTTCATTTTTTAGGTGATCAACATATCTTTGGCAAATATCCTTCACGGTTAATGATTCGTTTGAGCCACCCCTTCCAAGGTGTTTAAACCACGCTAGAGCGTCTTTTTGGGCAAGATCATATCTTTCGTTGTCTGGATAGTCAGAATAGTCGCCAAGGGTCTTTCTGATTTGTTTTTGTTGGTCAGGGTCTAAATACCTAGCAGTCCAAGTTCCCGACCCCGTAGAAGTCATTTTTCGGTAACCTAGATAGCATCCTGACATTATTTTTGACCAGTAGGGATCGCGTCTAACTTTAAGCTTTGATCTGTCAATTACAGTTGAGAGCTTTGTCATTTTTATGCCCCAGTTTTAAAGGTATGAAAAAAGTATGAAAAACCTACTGGGAATATTATGGATCAGAAAAGACAGTAAAAATGGTCTTTACGAGGGAAGAGGAGTTCTTAAAGTTCCACCAAATACCCAAAAACCCACCTTGACATGGTGGGGGTCGCTAGTTCGAATCTAGTCGCGCCTACCATAATATACAGCCAATTACTTACTTATAACATCTTCGGTGAGCCACTAGAGGCGCTAAAGACATACATAGAGCAGCAAGACAGCCGCCTCTAATACAAAGTCCAAAAGCCCAAAAGTCTAAAAGCCAGCGAATTCCCCCCAACTACCAAATTCCTAGCGTTGCTTACAGGCGCACTTGCGCCTAAGACTCGGTGGCCCAAGCTTGGCTAAAACTGATCCATATGGTTGCTTAATTCTAGTGACGAGCTAGGCCTGCCAAGCTAAAATGGACAATCAAAGCCAAGGATGTGACTTATTTTTCATTCCGAAGTTCTTTGTGTCATAGTAAAAAATTATAAAAAATTTAAATATGGATCTTTTCTCCGCACTTGGTTTCAAATGGAATCGATCAAAAATTCCTGATTCCATTTCAACTCATTCAATTGAGCGAGTTAGCTTTCGTTTTCACCAAATGCTGTCCGTTTTTGTTTGGGATGCTTCTGTACTTGAAGGAAATCCATTCACCTATCCTGAAGTAAAAACTTTGCTTGATGGCATAACTGTTGGGGGACGGAAAATTTCCGATCAAGAACAGGTTCTCAACCTTGCCGATAGCTCCAAGCATCTCTTGGCGATGGTCAAAGCGAGCCAGTTCAAATTAGACAAAGCGACTTTCACTGACTTGCATAGCCTCGTGGCACGAAATGAAGCCTTGGAATGGGGGCACTTTAGGGGCGAAGGCAAGGAAATATCTTTTTCGCCTGATGTTGCCCTGGGCGAGCATGGGCGCTACACGCCTTTGCCAACTCTTAAAGGAGCTCCAGATTTAAACCGAGTCTTCTTGCAAGGGGTTCAAGAGCTTAACGAGCAAGTCGATGTTCCGTTTGAAAAAGCACTTGCATTTTTCTTATTCGGCGCTCTGCAGCAATTCTTTTTTGATGGTAACAAGCGCACCTCTCGGTTCATGATGAACGGGATCTTGATGTCTGCCGGGATTGATGCCATCAGCGTACCCGCAGCGAGGGTCCAAGAGTTCAACGAAAAAATGGTTAGGTTTTATCTCTATAAAGATGCTACGGAGATGATGGAGTTTATGGCTGGATGTTATGAACAGAAGTAGACCGATCAAGCTATTAATTTTTAATTTAAAAAAAGTTGCACTTACTTTCTGAGCGCGCCCAGTATTAAATCTCAAGCTCATAAAAATAACTTCTTAATTTCATGCGAGGTTATAAGTTTGACAATATTTGTCAATAACTGGAGCAACTTTTATTATTATGTATAAAGTACAAGTTAAGCCAGAAACTGCATGGGTTGTCCTAGAGTTCTTTTGATTGGCGTTTAAGACGGATTTAAGGAAGCCCAAAATTTAGATTATGTGTTGATGCCCGAATCGGTTTCAAGAATTATTTTTGCATCTTGGCGCGAAAAAATTAAAGATACTTACGGTAAACCCATCTTTTAATCCGGGTAAACCTATACTCTCACAACCCAACTCAATCCTAAAATAGGTTTTGATTTAGATTTTGAAAACAATCTAAAAAGAAATCTAGTGCAAATTTTAAATATAAGTTTTAGGACTTGGAGTATTTCTTTGGTCAATAGGACACAAAAATCAAAGTCTAAACAACCTCAGTCTATTGCAAAGAGGATAATAAAAAAATATCCAAACCGAAGACTCTACGACACATCAACTTCCTCTTATGTCACTTTGTCTCAGGTCAAAGACTTGGTAGCTGAATCTACTGAATTAGTCGTATTCGATGCCAAAACAAACGAGGACATCACCAGAAGCATTTTGCTACAGATTATTTTGGAAGAGGAAACCGGTGGTGATCCTATTTTTACGCAACCAGCGCTGGTAAATATCATTCGCTTTTATGGTCAGTTTATGCATGGTTTTATGGGGGACTATATAGAAAAAAACATGCAATCTTTTTTAGATCTACAAATTGAAATGGCGGGTCTTCAAAAGCCTGCCTCATCTGAGGCCCTGCAGAACCTTAAAAATATGAAGCCTAACGCATCTCACGAGTTGATTCAAAATTTTTCTGAAAAATCGAGGAAAGCTTTTGAATTAATCCAACGCCAAATGCAGGAGCAAATGGATCAGCAAACCAATAGAGTTCTTGAGTCTTTGAGAATTAAGCCCCCAAAATAGGTCAAGGGGTCCAATCGGGTATGCGTTTCCTGAGACAATATGGGGATGAACAATGCAACTCCTAATTTAAACTCCCCCAAATCCACCCGAGCCCCTCAGGTCGGGTTTGTAAGTCTAGGGTGCCCTAAGGCGCTTACTGATTCTGAGTTGATACTGACACAGTTAAACGCTGAAGGTTATGAGACTTCCAAGTCCTACGCTGGAGCTGACTTAGTTATCGTCAATACCTGTGGATTTATAGACGATGCAGTTAAAGAGAGTTTGGACACAATAGGTGAGGCGTTAGCTGAAAACGGTAAAGTCATTGTGACCGGATGCCTAGGTGCCAAGCAAGACGGTGATGGTCAAAACCTTGTTCAAAGTATCCATCCAAGAGTCTTGGCAGTGACGGGTCCACACGCAACACAGGAAGTCATGAACGCCGTTCATCTTCACTTACCAAAGACCCATGACCCTTATTTAGACCTCGTCCCAAAGAGCGTCTCAGCTGCTGGCATAAAACTGACGCCCAAACATTTTGCATACCTTAAGATTAGTGAAGGCTGTAATCACAGATGTACCTTTTGTATTATCCCCTCTATGAGAGGGGATTTGGTATCTAGACCTATTGGGGATGTTTTAGCAGAAGCAAAGGCTTTATTCGAGTCAGGTGTTAAAGAGCTTTTAGTGATAAGTCAAGACACCTCTGCTTATGGGGTCGACATCAAGTACAGAACGGGTTTTTGGGACGGTAAACCTGTGCGCTCAAGAACACTGGAGCTAACCGAGACCTTGGCAACAATCGCCGAGGCTTATGGTGCATGGGTCAGGCTACATTACGTTTATCCCTACCCAAGTGTTGATGAGTTGATTCCTCTTATGGCAACTGGGAGAGTGTTGCCTTATTTGGATGTTCCTTTTCAGCATAGTCATCCAGATGTTTTAAAACGTATGAAACGACCAGCTAGCGGGGAGCGCAACTTGGAGAGAATTCTTGCATGGCGCAAGCTCTGCCCAGATATTGTGATCAGGAGCACATTTATCGCTGGTTTTCCAGGTGAAACAGAGGCGGAGTTTCAGCACCTGCTTGATTTTTTAAAGGAAGCGGAGCTTGACCGTGTGGGGTGCTTTGCCTACAGCCCAGTTGAAGGTGCGACTGCCAACGAGTTGCCAGGCTTAGTTGGCCAGGAGCAAAGAGAGGAGCGCCGGGATAGGTTTATGAAAGTCGCTGAAGAGGTATCTGTTAGAAAGCTTCAAAGAAGAGTAGGCAGCACAATGCAAGTTTTGGTAGACAAAGCTACAGCGATGGGTAGACAAGGCGGAGTCGGACGAACCTACGCAGATGCACCTGAGATTGACGGCGTTGTCCACCTTTTGCCACCGCAAAAAATCAGTAAAACAATCAAGACTGGAGAGTTTACAAAGGTGCAAATTGTTGCAACACAGGGGCACGATCTCGTCGGCCTTCCCATTTAGTAACTAAAGACTCAACTCCTTAATGCTTATGTTTCATTAAGTCATTCATAAGCGCGTTTACCCCGTAAATCCAGGGATCTATTTGGTCAGTGGTATTCACTCTATTGATGAGTGTGCCCAGTTTTGGGGTAGAAATTCTGACCTGGTCTCCCACTTTATGGGTAAAACCCTCGCCAGGGGAGCCTGCTGAGGTTGCCTCACCTAATGGTCTGTCTTGCGTGGGCGCAAACATAGTACCCAAGAACAGCATAAAACCGTCAGGATACTGATGGTTCTCATTAATTGTTTGTGAAACTAAGTCCAGTGGATCTCGGCTGATTTTGGATAATTCACTCGATCCCTGTAAAACGAAACCATCCTCTCCTCTGATCTCAAGCTCTAGTGCACAACCTCTAACATCTTCAATATCAAAATGCTCATCAAAGAGTCTGATACAAGGTCCAATGGAGCAAGATGCATTATTGTCTTTAG
>Ga0164296_1003725_pt1 | contig 14243 bp, 10 predicted proteins | sample GEODES057metaG_FD_113533 | JGI IMG/M metagenome (GOLD analysis project Ga0164296, IMG submission 113533) | Dystrophic lake water microbial communities from Trout Bog Lake, Wisconsin, USA - GEODES057 metaG | ecosystem: Environmental > Aquatic > Freshwater > Lake | place: USA: Trout Bog Lake... | reverse complement strand
GGGGCGTTTGGTCGCCTGCGCGACGGGGGCTGCAACCCGCACCCAACACGACGGCCCCATGCGCAAAAGCGTTCCTCCGCCACCGCAAGGGCAAAGACCGTGCCGGCACATCAACACAGGGGCGCGGGTTGCCTGTGCACAGTATCGGTGGCTACCATCGCCGCCTTTACGGAAAACGGAAACGTCAGCATGTCGCCAGAAATCGTCGCGCAACTCGCGCCGCACGGGGTTCTTCGTGCCGGGATCAACATGTCCAACTTCCTGCTGGTCACCGGCCGCGGTCCGGCGGGGGAGCCGCAGGGCGTTTCTCCGTCCATGGCCGCCGCCATCGCCGATGCGCTGGGCGTGAAGGTGCAATACGTCCCCTTCCCCAAACCCGGTGATCTGGCCGACCAAGCCGGCAATGATGTTTGGGATATCGGCCTGATCGGCGCCGAACCGGCGCGTGCCGAAAAAATCGCCTTCACCGCCGCCTATGCCGAGATCGAGGCCACCTACATGGTGCCCGCCGGCTCGCCGCTGAAGACCATCGCCGATGTCGACAAGCCCGGGGTGACGATCGCCGTAACCGCGCGCGCAGCCTATGATTTGTGGCTGGAGCGGAACATCAAGCACGCCACGCTGATCCGCACCGACACCCTGGACTCGGCATTCGATCGTTTCGTTGCTGACAAGATTGACGCACTGGCCGGGTTGCGTCCGCGGCTGCTGTCCGATGTGAAGAAACTGCCCGGCGCGGTGATCCTGGATGGTCAATTCACCGCGGTGCAGCAGGCGGTCGGCACAGCAAAAGCCAATACGGCGGCCGCGGCCTGGCTGCATGACTTCGTCGAGCAGGCCAAAGCGTCCGGCATGGTGGCGAAGTTCATCGCGCAGCACAACGTCAACGGGCTGTCCGTCGCACCGCCGAGCTGACGCAACACGCGGTCACGGGGTAACCCAGCGCGCGCCTGTCCGCAGACCAGGCGCAGGTTTTATCAGTTACCCCGCACCGCGCGTCAGCAGCAAATATCCTTGCGGATCAACAACGGCACCCCAACCCGGCGGCACGACCGTGGTGGAATCCATCGCCTCGATAATCGCCGGCCCGACAACGCGCGTTCCCGCCGTCAGGCCATTGCGCCAATGCACATCCGCCGGGACAAACCCTGTCGTTGGGAACCAGACATCCCGCCGGCGCACACGGGCACTCGCAGGGTCGGCGGCCTGCGCAAGAGTCAGGTCCGACAAGCGCCCGATCGCGCTGACGCGGAGATTAACCAACTGAACAGGCTCCGCTGCGTTCGCGTGGCCGTAGGTCTGCTTGTGCTTGTCATGGAAATCCGCCGCCAAGCGGTCCAGAGCCTCACGCGTGATCGCCCCATCTTCCACCGAAAGCGTCAATTCATACGCCTGACGCCGATACCGCACATCCGCCAACCGCTTCAGCACGCGCCGTTCCAACGGCACGCCGGCCAGTTCCAGCATCGACGCCCCGGCAGCTTCCATCGCCGCGAAGGCATCAGCCACACGGCCCGCATCCACCTGCCCCAGATCGGCATACAACGTGCGCGCGTAATCGCGCTTCAGATCCGTCGCCACCAAACCCAACGCCGAGAACGCCCCCGGTGCCGGCGGCACGATCACTTCGGGGATCGCCAACTCCTCGGCCAGCGCCACGGCATGCACCGGCCCGGCGCCACCGAAGGCAATCAGGCTGAATTCGCGCGGATCATGCCCACGCTCGACCGAGACGATGCGCAACGCCTGCGCCATATTGCTGTTCACGACCCGGTTGATCCGCGCCGCCGCATCCTGGATGGACACGCCGAAAGGTTCCGCAACCGCCGCCAGCGCCCGCTCCGCCGCCGGCAGGTCGATTTTCAACCCGCCGCCCAACAATGCCTCCCGATCCAGCCAACCCAGGATCACATTGGCATCCGTCACCGTCGGCCGTGTGCCGCCGCCACCATAGGCGGCCGGGCCAGGGTCGGCGCCGGCGCTATGCGGTCCGACTTTCAGCGATCCACCCGGATCGACCCAGGCGATCGACCCGCCACCACTGCTGACCTCGGCCAGATCGATCACCGGTACGCGGATCGGATGCCCCGTGCCCTGCAGCCAGCGGCGCGCATTGGCCGCACCGCCAACCTCATAATCGGCGGTCACGGCAACCTCATGGCCCAGGATCACGCTCGCTTTCGCCGTGGTCCCGCCCATGTCGAAGGAAATCAGATTGGGACGGCCGAGTTGCTTGCCGGCCTGCGCGGCCGCCATCACCCCAGCCGCAGGACCGGATTCAACCACCATGGCCGGCATCCGCAGACATTCATTGATATCCAAGACACCGCCGGAAGACGCCATCACATGCAGCGGCGGCAGGCCCAACCCCTGCGTTGCCTGCGACAAACGCTCTAGATACCCGGCAAGCAATGGCCCGACATAGGCGCAAACCGCGGTGGTGGAGGCGCGTTCGAATTCGCGGATTTCCGGCAGCACCTCACAGGACAGGAACACGCCGACGCCGGGCAGAGCCTGACGCAACGCCGCGCCGACTCGGCGTTCATGGCTGTCATTGAGGAATGAGAACAAGAACGAGACGCCGACGGTCTGCAACCCGGCTTCCTTGATCGCCTCGATCAGCGCCGGCAGTTCATCCTCGGCCAGCGGCGTGACGACCTGCCCTTGGGCGTCGATGCGTTCGGTGATCTCATAGCGAAAGCGGCGCGGCACCAGCACCGGCGGCGCATCCTGAAACAGGTCATACAAATCGCCGCGCGACGAACGGCGCAGTTCCAGAATATCCCGAAAGCCGCGCGTGTTGATGAAGCCACATTTGGCGCCCTTGTGCTCCAACAGCGCATTGGTCACCACGGTGGTGGCGTGCGACAGCAGCGCGACGTCATGTGGTTGGATGGCGTTTTCCCGCAGACCGCGCACGATACCGTCGATGACGCCCTGGCCGAAATCCTTCGGCGTGGTCAGAACCTTGGCAATGCCGATACGGCCCGTTTCTTCCTCTACCATCGCCACATCGGTGAAGGTGCCACCGATGTCGATGCCGATCCGCCAGGTCATGCGCGTCTGTCCGTGTCTGTGATCTGACCAGAGGTTGCCCAACCCCAGCCGTCAGAGCAACCATGCGGGCAATGAAATGCCCCACCCGACGACGAAATCGCTTATCATCCGTGGGTTGTCTTCCTGCCGTGCGCACCATGGACGCCCCAACGCAAAACGGCCCCAACGCAAAACGGCCCGGCGCCTCATCAGCACCGGACCGTTTCGGTTTAGCTCCGCGTTAGCGTGTCTGGGCTGGCTTCACCGTTTGGAACGGCGAAAAAGCCAAGGACAGAACCACCGCGACGATGACGTTCAGCGCCAGCGACCACAGCGCGATATAGCCAGGGACGCTGATGCCGCCGATCGTCAGGGTGAATACCGCCGCCTTGAACGCGGTGGTGGAGGCCATCCAGGTGCCAAGCGCCGTGCCGCTCGCCCACCCGATCAGCAGCGCCCAGCCGTTCAGGAACCGCAGATAGAGACCCAGGATCACCGACGGCAGCACCTGGATCATCCACAGCCCGCCCAGCAACTGGAACTGCAGCGCGAACGGCACCGGCACGAAGACGATGAACACCAGCGCGCCCAGTTTCACCACCAACGATGCAACCTTGGCGACCTGCGATTCCTGCGCCTCTGTCGCACGCGGCGCCAGGAAGCCGCGGTAGATCGTGCGGCTGACGATGTTGGCGCAGGCAATCGACATGATCGCCGAGGGCACCAGCGCGCCGATGGCGATCGCGGCGAAGGCCACCCCCGCGAACCAGTCCGGGAAAACGCTCAGGATCAGCGCCGGCACCGAGAAATTGTTGCCGTAGTGCTTGAACCCTTCGGCAAACGCCGGATCCGTGTTCACCTTCAGGGCGACTGCCATGAAGCCCAGCAGCGCCAGCAGGCCCAGCACCAGCGAATAGGCCGGCAGCATCGCCGCATTGCGGCGGATCGCACCGGGATTGGAACTGGACAGGATCGCGGTCAGGGAGTGCGGGTAGAGGAACAGCGCGAAGGCAGACCCCAGCGCCAGCGTCGCATAGACGCTATAGCTGCCATAGGATTCCGCCGGCGGCGTAGCCAATGTCAGCTTCGCCGCCGGTACCGCCGAAAAGATCGCGCCGAACCCGCCCATCTTATAGGGGACCCAAACAGTGACCGAAATCACGACGATATAGATCAGCACATCCTTCACCACCGCGATCATCGCCGGCGCACGCAGGCCCGATGTGTAGGTGAAGGCTGCCAAGATGATGAAGGCGATGATCAGCGGCAGGTCGCCGACGATACCCTCACCACTAATGCCCATCGCGCCGATCACCACCTGCATGCCGACAAGCTGCAAGGCGATATAGGGCATCGTGGCAACGATACCGGTGCAACCAACGGCCAGCGCCAGCCACTTGTTGCTATACATGCCCTGCACGATGTCCGACGACGTCACATAGCCGTGCTTGTGCGCCATCTCCCACAGCCGCGGGAAGATCAGATACAGCAACGGATAGATCATGATCGTGTAGGGCACGGCAAAAAAGCCAAGCGCGCCGGCGCCGTAGATGAGGGCGGGGACGGCGATGAAGGTATAGGCGGTGTAGAGGTCACCGCCCAACAGAAACCATGTCACGATGGTGCCGAAGCGGCGCCCGCCCAAGCCCCACTCATCAAGCTTCGTCAGATCGCCCGATCGCCAGCGCGCCGCGACAAACCCCAAGATCGTCACGAAGATAAAAAGGCCAATAAAGACCGTTAGAGCCGGAATATTCATGGTCGGCCCCTCAGTGTTCGGCTTTATAGACGATGGCAGCCAACGCCGCGGAAATCACGACCCACAGCATCTGATACCAATAAAAGAACGGAAAACCGAACAACGTCGGATCAGTCCGGTTGTAGGACGAAACCCACAACAGCGCGATGAACGGCAGGATCAGCAGCAGTCGTAGCGGATGGCGCCGTGTTTCGGGCGCATTGGGCGTGGCCATTGTCGTTTCCTCACCAGGCGAAGCAGAAAGACCGAGCTATCGTGCAGTTTTAGGTGCAGATTGCCTAGCAATCAAGTTGCGGATGACATGGCTGGTCATCCGACCGGTCGGGCGGCTTGCTGGTTACGATCATCACCAATCCGGTGACGTCATGAAACCGGTGATACCGCCGTCAGCACTTGGCGCAACCGCGCAGCACCCGATGGGCCTTTCATCGCTTCCCGCCAACTCGCCTCGGCGACACGCTGGTGCGCCGTAATCGCTTCGTCGGCACCCGTCACCATCGCAACGCCGCTCTGCGTCGCCGGGTGCGTGTCGGTGCGGAATGGGTTCATCGCCAGGCTGACCCGATCACGCGCCCGCAGGATCTTGAAGGACGAACTGGGCGGCGCGCCGGCCAGCAGGCCGAATTGCAGCCCCATCGGCTCGGTTTCCATGAAGCTGGCGATATTCTCGACCTCGGCCCTGGCAACATCGCGGCTAATGCGGCGAATGCGCTCCGAGACGATCGGGGAACTGACGATGCCAACATCCAACAACCGCTGCACCGCCGGCAAAGAGACCATGGCAATGATGCTTGGCCGGCGCATGGCGAACATCCGCTTGCGGGCGGCCAGGATGCCCAACACCTGCTCCGCCATGCTGCGCAGCGCCATCCGTTCGGCCCCGGCCTGATCGGCTATCTCATCAAACGCCTCGGCCAGCGCAGCGTCATAGGCGTCCGACGTCGTCAGATAACAGAGCGGGCCGGAGAGTTGCAGGATCTGATCGGCCGTCTCCTCGATCTGGCGGAGGCGTTCGAAATACCCAATGGGACGGCTGTAATATTCAACGCCAATGCCCAGCAGCGACAGCGGTGAGATTTTGAGAAGTTCCGCCAAACGCGTGATCGTATCGAGCTTGATCACCTCGCCTTTTTCGTAACGATACAACGCCGCGCGAGAAACACCCAAGCGCGCGGCGATCTCTTCAGCGCGCAGGCCGGATTCCAACCGATAGGCCCGCAACTGCTGGCCAATCTCTGTAAAGCGCATCGTCATAAAACGTCGGTCCTTCCGGCAACCCAGGCGTCAGGGCGCGCATGACGCGAAGCTTGGGCAGACACGGCCCCCACGACGAGCCTTTATCGCCGTGAGGGCAATGTCTCACAAAAACGTAACTAGGACCGATTTATGCCGCAAAAACTCAAAAATCAACCTATTTGATTAAATTTGTACAGGACATACGACGACATTACGCATCATTTCCGCGTATGCTGTGGCCAGCAAGCCCCTCGATGGCCTTGATCAGCGCCGAATGATCCTCTTCCGCGCCACCATGGGCGACGCAGGAACTCATCATCTGCTGCGCCACCGCGGTGTTGGGCAACGACAAGCCAAGCGCCCGCGCGGATGACAGGGCCAGGTTCAAGTCCTTCTGGTGCAGCTTGATCTTGAAGCCCGGCTCGAACGTGCCCTTGATCATCCGTTCGGCATGCAACTCAAGGATGCGGGACGACGCAAAGCCGCCGCTGATCGCTTGGCGCACCTTCGCCGGATCCGCCCCGGCCTTGGAGGCAAATACCAGCGCTTCCGAAACCGCTTGGATGTTCAGCGCGACGATGATCTGGTTCGCCACCTTGCAGACCTGCCCGGCACCGACAGGGCCGACATGGGTGATGTTCTTGCCCATCACCTCGAACAGCGGCAAAGCGCGGGCGAAGGCGGCATCCGTGCCGCCGGCCATGATCGTCAGCGCCGCGTTTTTGGCCCCGACCTCGCCGCCCGACACGGGGGCATCGACATAGTCGCAGCCCAGCGCGGCGATCTTCGCGGCATATTCCTTCGTCTCGATCGGGCTGATCGAGGACATGTCGATCACCAGCGCGCCCGCCTTCAGCCCCTCGGCCGCGCCATCGGCGCCGAACAGCACCGTGCCGACGTCGGGCGTATCAGGCACCATGACGATCACCACGTCGGACTGTGCCGCCACCGCTTTGGGCGTGGCGCAAACGGTCGCCGCGGCCCGGATCTCGGCAGTCAGTGACCCGCGTTCCGGCACGAACAAGGTATGGCCGGCTGCCTTGAGATTAAGCGCCATGGGGCGGCCCATGATGCCGAGACCGATAAAGCCGATATTCATTGCATATTCTCCCTATAGGCAGTTTCTTCGACGAACAGCCCGACAGCGCGTGACCGCGGAGTCCGATCGCCGGACAAAAAGACGTTTTAGACGCCGAATTGCGCGCGCCAGCCCAGACCGGCGACCGTATCACCCGCCGGGCGGTATTCGCAGCCGACCCAGCCTTGATAGCCAAGCTCATCCATCCGGCGGAACACATACTGCCAGCCGATTTCCCCCGTGCCCGGCTCATTGCGCGCCGGCACATCGGCGATCTGCATATGGGCGATCACCGGCATGAATGTTTCCATGCGCTTGGTGATGTCACCCTCGGTGACTTGCACGTGATAAACGTCGAATTGCAGCCCGACACGATCGACGCCGATAGCGTCCACGATCGCCGCGCCCTGCGCCTGGGTATTGAGGAAATAGCCCGGCATGTCGCGATGGTTGATCGGCTCGATCGCGATGCGCACGCCAACAGCAGCGGCCTGTTCGGCAGCCCAGGCCAAATTCGACGCATACAGCGCCGCGGCGGTGATCTGCGACACGCCCGCAGGCACGATACCGGCCATGCAGTGAACCAAGCGGCAATCCAGCGTCGCGGCATAATCCAGCGCCCGCTTCACACCTTCCCGGAACTCGGCTTGGCGGCCCGGCAGGCTGGCCATGCCACGCTCACCGCGCGCCCAGTCACCCGGCGGCATGTTGAACAGCGCCTGCGTCAGCCCCTCCCCCGACAGCCGGCGCCGGAGTTCATCGGCGGGAAATTCATAGGGGAACAGAAATTCGACCCCCTCAAAACCCGCCTTGCGCGCGGCGGCAAAGCGATCGAGGAATGGTAACTCGTTGAACATCATCGACAAATTCGCGGCGAGGCGTGGCATACGAGTCCTCCTGGTCCCTGCTGTTGCGGCCAGACGAGCCGGCCGATTGCCGTTGTCCGGTCACGATGATGGCGCCGCGGCGCGGCTGGATCCGGGCCGCGCGGTGGCGTGATTGCACACGCCAAGGTTACAGACGCCGCCACCGCTTGCCTAGCCGCCGTTATCCGCCCGACATCGGCCAGATATCCGCCACCGCGATCCCAGCGCACACGGTTCTTCCATCCCAAGGGCACTCAATCCCAAGGGCACCCGATCCCAGGGGCACCCGATCCCAGGGGCATGCCATCTCAGGGGCACTCCATCCCAAGGGCCCTCCGTCCCAGGAGCACTCCATCCCCGGCCTGCTCACCGTACCCCTCCACCCGCCGAGCGCACGGCTGTTTCCCGATTGGTCCCCGTCGAGACTATAAGGACGCCACACAGCCGCACGGCTGCCTCTTCACGGGACAGGCAAACGCGATGATCGCCGAACGCATATTGATGGGATTGCTGCTGGGCGGCGTGGCAATCGGCTGCGTCCTGGTCCTTTACCCCTTCCTCTCCGCCCTGCTCTGGGCCGGAATTCTGGTCTACACGACCTGGCCGGTCTATGACTGGCTGCGCCGACGCACCGGGCGGATTGCCGCCGCCTTGGCAATGATCGCGCTCACGGCAGTCGTGCTGGTGCTGCCAATCGCCCTGGCTGCGCCAGGGTCGGCCGACGACGTGGCAAACCTGCGAAATATCGTCCTGAATGCACTGCGGGCCGGCCTTCCCGACGCACCGGCTTGGGTTTTCGACATCCCGCTGGTCGGCCCCACCCTGGGCAGCCTGTGGAATAATTGGGCCGCCGACATCAGCGGCATGCTGGAAGCGTTGCGTCCATTCCTTGGCGTGGTGCTGGAAAACAGCCTGAGTATTCTCCTCGGCGTCGCCAACGGCGTGCTGATGTTTATCCTGTCGCTGTTCGTTGCCTTCTTCTTCTACGTCTATGGCGACCCGATCGCCGCACGCCTGGCACTGCTGCTGCACCGTATCGCCGGCGTCCAGGCAGAGCGGCTGATCACCGTCACGGGGGCAACCGTCCGCGGCGTGGTGTTCGGCATCGTCGGCACGGCCGTTGTGCAAGGGCTGCTGATGACGTTCGGCCTATGGATCGCCAGCGTACCCCGCCCGGTGCTGCTGGGCGGCGTTACCGCCGTCTTGTCGGTGTTGCCGATCGGCTCGCCCATGGTGTGGATTCCCTCGGCCCTCTGGCTGCTGGGTAGCGGGCATTACGGCTGGGGGATCTTCATGCTGGTCTATGGCGCCGGCGCGGTGTCCGGCTCCGACAGCCTCATCCGCCCCTGGTTCATCGCCCGCGGCGCGCAATTGCCGTTCCTGCTGACCGTCCTCGGCGTCCTCGGCGGCGCCATGGCCTTCGGACTGCTCGGCATTTTTCTTGGCCCGGTTCTGCTTGGCATCGGCTATACCTTGGCAAACGAATGGGCGCGCGCCAGCACCGACGCGGTGGCGGCCGATCACTGACGGAGCAACATCGATGTTCGCGGTGGTCTTTCAGGTCTCTCCACGCGCCGGACGCTGGGACGATTACCTGCACCGCGCGGCGATCCTGCGGCCGGAACTGCTGAAAATCGACGGCTTCATCGACAATGAGCGTTTCATCAGCCGCACCGAGCCGGGCTGGCTGGTATCACTGTCCATCTGGCGCGACGCCGCCGCGGTGATCACCTGGCGCGAACACCCCCAACACCGCGCTTTCCAGGCCGAGGGACGCGCACACCTTCTGACGGCCTACCGGCTGCGCGTGGCCGAAATCATCGACGATTCCGCCGCCCCATCGCGCCACCACCCGCCCCACCACCGGCAGCCGGCGCGCACCAGCAGCACCAGCAGCAGCAGGGACGCGGCGTTCCTGCACCTGATCGAAGCGCCGGTCGACAGCGCCACGCCGTATGAAAGCATCACCCGCCCCGGCCATGGCCTGACGCTGAACGCCTGGCCCGCCCCAAACGTCACACCAGACGGGGTCCCAAACGTCATACCAGACGTGGCCCGACACGTGGCCCCAGAAGTGGCCCCAAAGGTCGCCACACACCTCCCGCCAGCGCCGCCCCCCGGCGAACCCGGCATGAACCACACGAATGCCGCCTTTGCAGCAGCGCAGCAGACGGACGCGAGCCAAGCGGCTTTCCCCCTGACTCCTTCCGCTCTGGTGGGCCGGCATCGACTGACCCGCGTAATCCGTGACTATGGGCTGCATGACCGGGCGCAAGCGCCCACCGATTTCCTACCCGTCGCATGACCATCCCAGCCACCCAAACCGACGCCGCCGCCTTGCTGCAGCGCCTGGCCGAACGGCCGCCCATCGAGACACATATCTCGGCCGTGTTCGTCGGCGCCGATACGGTCTGGAAGCTGAAAAAAGCGGTGCGCCTACCATTCCTCGACTTCTCGACGCTGGAGGCTCGGCGGTCGTTTCTGCATCGCGAACTGGCCTTGAACGCGCCCGCAGCACCGGCAATCTACCGCGACGTGGTGCCGATCGGGCGGCTGGCCGACGGGTCTTTGGCGCTTGGGGACGGAGAGCCGGTTGATTGGGTCCTGCGCATGGCGCCGGTGCCGGAAGCCGATTTTCTCGATGCCATTGCCACCGCCGGCCATCTGGATGCCACCCTGCTGGACCGGCTGGGGGACTGCGTGGCGCGCGATCATGCCCGGCTTCCTCCGGTGCAGCCCTGGAACAGCGCCGATCGGATGGTGCAGGTCATCCAGGGCAATACGGCGTCCGCCCTGGCGGCGGGGTTGCCGTCGGATCAGGTGACGCTCTGGCGCGACATCTGCCTATCCCTGACCGCACGGCTTGGCCCGTGGCTACAGGCCCGGGTTCAAGCCGGCTTCGTGCGCCGCTGCCATGGCGATCTGCATCTGGGCAATTTCTGCCTATGGCAGGGCGAGCCGGTGGCCTTCGACGCGCTGGAATTCGACGAAGCCATGGCGACGATCGACACCGGCTATGATCTGGCCTTCCTGCTGATGGACCTGGAGCAGCGTCTGGGCCGGGGGGCGGCCAACCGGGTCATGAACCGCTATGTCGCACGCACCGGCGACGCTGGGATGGTGACCGGTCTACCGCTGTTTCTGTCGCTGCGGGCAATGATCCGCGCCCATGTGCGTGGCGCGCAGGGTATGGATGCGACCGCGCTGCTTGCCGCCGCCCAGGACTATCTCCGCCCCGATACACCGCGCATCCTGGCCATCGGCGGGCTGCAAGGGACCGGCAAAAGCACGCTTGCGCGGCATTTGGCACCGTCACTGGGACGCGCCCCCGGCGCGCTGGTGGTGCGCAGTGATGAAATCCGCAAGCGCCTGTTCGGCCGAGCGCCGGAGGAAAAACTGGGGGCGGAGGCCTATCGGGCAGAGGTGAGCGAACGGGTCAACGCAGCACTGATCGAAGCTGCCTGCTCAGCCGCGGCGGGCGGACAAGCGGTGATCGTGGATTCGACATTTCTCCACCCCGCCATGGCCGATCAACTGGCCGAGGGGCTGCGCCCGATCGGCCTGCAATACAGCGGCATTTGGCTGGATGCGCCGCTGACGGTGCTGGAACAACGCGTCGTCGGCCGCCATGGCGATGCATCGGACGCGACGGTGGCGGTGCTGCGACAATCAGCCGCACACGTCGCCGCCGCAAAACAGGGACCGCCGGCGGGCTGGACGGTGGTGGACGCCACCGACCTCGATCAGGCCGCACATCGGGTGCGGGTGCTGATCGCGATGACGCCATCCCCCGCCACGACGGCCTGAGCCACGCGCTCGCCATCCGGTTCAGCTGCGTCGCCTTTTGGCCCGCCGCGCCGGTAACCGGGGGCGATCACGCCCTGGCGGTAGGGACGCCAGGGTTCGGCTGCCAGGGTTCGGCAATGAGGGTTCGGCAGTCAGGGTTCGGCAGTCAGGGTTCGGCGGTGAGGGTTCGGCCGTCAGGCCTCGGGCATGAAGCCGAGGATCTTGCCGAACCGCTCCCGGTAGACCGGCCAGACCTCGGGGTTCAGCAAGCGCGGCGGCTTCTTGCCGTCCAGGATGTCGATCATCTGCTCCGCCGCGATGCGCGCGATATTGTGGCGGGACTGGCGGGTGATGCCGGCGCTGTGCGGGCTGACGACGACGTTATCGAACTTCAGCAGCGGATGGTCGGACGGCGGGGGTTCGTCTTCCCACACATCCAGGCCGGCACCGGCCAACTGGTTCTGACGCAGCGCCTCGGCCAAGGCGGCCTCGTCATGGATGCCGCCGCGCGCCGTGGTGATGAAATAGGCGTGCGGCTGCATTTGCGCGAACTGCGCCGCGCCCATCAGGCCGCGGGTTTCCGCCGTGTGCGGGCAGTTGACCGACACGTAATCGGCCTGCGCCAGCAATTCGGCCAGCGTGTCCACCTTCTGCGCGTTGCGCGCGGCGATGGTTTCGGCGGAAAGGTAGGGGTCGTATGCCAGCACGCGCATGCCGAACAGGCCGCTGCACAACTGCGCCACGCGGCCGCCGACATGGCCCAGGCCGATAATGCCGATGGTGCGCCCCTGCACGTCGTCGCCCATGAACGCGTGCCGGTTATAGTCCTGGCCCGAGCGCATCGCATGGTCCGATTGGACCAGCCGCTTGGACAGCGACAGCATCATCGCCATGACGTGTTCGGCAACGCCTTCCTTGTTGCCGCCGGCCTGATTGACCACCGCGACACCGGCCTTGGTGGCGTCGGCAAGGCTGACCGTGTCGAACCCCGCCCCGTTCGTCGATAGCACCAGCAGGTTCGGGCAGCGTTCCAGCAACGGCGTGTAGCCCTGCAGTTTCATCGCCAATTCCTGCCGGCTGGAGCCGATTTGATAGGCATGCGCCTGTGCCAGGATCGGTTCCGCCACGGCGTCGGGGCTATCATTGGTCAGCTTGTCCAGATGGATATCGGGCCGCTTGGCCAGCGTTTCGATATAGATCGGGGCGGCGACCGCATTCACATAGAACACGCGCTTGGTATTGGGTGCCATGATCGGTTTTTCCTTCGGACGTTCGTTGATCGCAGTTAGCCCGCCTGCGGCGCTCGGGCAATGCCGAGCGGTCGGTGTGGCGCTGCGGCGGTGGGGCAGGCCGGTCTTTTGCTATCAAATGCTTGCGTCACGGTGCCGCACAAGCTAACCGTGCCGGCCTTCGGCAAGGGGCCGAAACGTTGCCGGCCGGTGTGCCGGATACTTCAGGAGAGTGAAAAATGGGCTACAGGGTCGCGGTTGTCGGCGCCACCGGGGCGGTCGGACGCGAAATGCTGAAAACCCTGTCGGAGCGAAACTTCCCCATCGCGGAAGTCGCTGCCGTCGCATCCGGCCGTTCGGCTGGCACCGAAGTCTCGTTCGGCGACAAAAAAATCCTGAAAGTCCATAACCTGGACACGTTCGATTTCACCGGCTGGGATATCGGCCTGTTCAGCCCGGGTGCATCGATTTCCGCCGTTCACGCACCGCGCGCGGCCAGCCAGGGCTGCATCGTGATCGATAACACCAGCCAGTTCCGCATGGACCCGGACGTTCCGTTGGTGGTGCCGGAAGTGAACCCCCAGGCGCTGCACCAGTATGCCAAGCGCGGTATTATCGCCAATCCGAACTGCTCCACCATCCAGATGGTCGTGGCGCTGAAGCCGCTGCATGATGAATTCGGCATCAAGCGCGTTGTCGTCTCGACATATCAATCCGTCTCCGGCGCGGGGAAGGAAGCGATGGACGAGCTCTACAATCACACCAAGTCATCCTTCGTGTTTGAACAGAGCCCGCCGCAGCAGTTCACCAAAGAAATCGCCTTCAACTGCATCCCGCATATCGACGTTTTCATGGATGACGGGGCGACCAAAGAAGAATGGAAAATGGTGGTCGAGACGAAGAAGATCCTCGATCCCAACATTGCCGTGCACGCCACATGCGTGCGCGTGCCGGTGTTCATCGGCCATGGTGAGGCGGTGAACGTTGAATTTGAAAAGCCCGTCACCGCCGGCGAAGCCCGTGCGGTGCTGCGTGCCGCGCCGGGCATCGAAGTGATCGATGTCCGCGAAGACGGCGGCTATGCGACGCAACTGGATTGCGCCGGGGAGGATGGGGTGTTCGTCAGCCGGATCCGCAAGGACCCGACGGTGGAGCGTGGCCTGTCCTTCTGGTGCGTGTCCGACAATCTGCGCAAGGGCGCGGCGCTGAACGCGGTGCAGATTGCCGAGACATTGATTGCCATGGGCATCCTG